>Ga0307945_1001820_pt1 | contig 17025 bp, 15 predicted proteins | sample OrgLakmetagen228_FD_201818 | JGI IMG/M metagenome (GOLD analysis project Ga0307945, IMG submission 201818) | Saline water microbial communities from Organic Lake, Antarctica - #228 | ecosystem: Environmental > Aquatic > Non-marine Saline and Alkaline > Saline | place: Antarctica: Organic Lake...
GGCTGTGCTCTATGGGGGTGGAGGATTGGAAGTGGGGAATGGGGAGGACTGTGCTCTATGGGGGTGTGGATAATTGTGCGCTGTGGGGGTGGGGAGGACTGTGTTCTATGGGGGTGTGAAGGACTGTGCCCTATAAGGTGTGCAGGAATGTGCTCTATGAGGGTGGGGAGGACTGTGTTTTATGGAGGTGCTGGTGGGGAAGTGTGTTTTGTGGAGTTTTGGGGGGGCTGTGTTCTATGGAGTTTTGGGGCGGCTGTGCTCTATGGAGTTTTGGGGCGACTGTGTTCAATAGAGTTTTGGGGCGACTGTGTTCCATGGAGTTTTGGGGCGGCTGTGTTCTATGGAGTTTTAAGGCGACTGTGTTCCATGGAGTTTTGGGGGGGCTGTGTTCCATGGAGTTTTGGGGCGACTGTGCTCGATGAGGGTGTGCAGGATGTGCTCTATGGGAGTGGGGAGGTCTGCGATCTACGGAGAGGACACAGTGCATTACTATGAGGGGTTTAGTTAAGGCTGGGGAGGTAGTCAATTTAGACCAGGACATACTAAAGTACAGTATATGCTTGGGTAGCGTGCTTCATGCACTAGCCATCCTTTTTTGCATTCCTTTTAACATGGGAGGGCCCTGAAATGTCATCGTTACGCACACACACACACACACATACACACACAAACACGCACGCACACACACACACATAAACTCACACACACATACACACACACACACCACAAGAGCAAAACTTGACATAACACTCACTGGGCTTTTTGGCTGCATGGACGCCCACGCCCACAGCAGCGCGATGATGGTGCGCACGGTGCAGAAGCGTAACTGGAACTGTGCGAAGGGCAGCAGCCACTGCATTATGGCTACCCGAGTTTTACAGTCCTCTTCTCGCTTCTCGCTTGGACCTGCTTGTGCGCGGTGGTGCGTGTTATTGTGTGTGTGTGTGTGTGTGTGTGTGTGTATGTGTGTGTGTGTGTGTAAGTGTGTGTGTGCGCTTGTTTATGTATGGGTGCTTGTGTGAATGCTTTTGCGCGCACGTGAGTATGTGTGTTTGCATGCATGCCTGCATTGTGTGTTTGTGTGCGTGGGGTGGGGTGGGGGTGTGCGTGTGTGCGTGCACGTATTATGCAACTATGTGGGAGATGCATGCATATACAGGTGTGCGTGCATGCGTATACAGGTGTAAGTGCATGCGTATACAGGTGTGCGTGCATGCGTATACAGCTCACCCAAATGATCTCGCTTTAAACAAAGCATGGCCACGAGCGTACACTTGTGCTGCACAATACTTGCACATACCTGTGCTGCACAATACGTGCACATACCTGTGCTGCACAATACGTGCACATCCTTGTGCTGCACAATACTTGCACATCCTTGTGCTGCACAAAACTTGCACATACCTGTGCTGCACAATACGTGCACATCCGTGTGCTGCACAATACTTGCACATACTTGTGCTGCACAATACTTGCACATACCTGTGCTGCACAATACCTGCACATCCTTGTGCTGCACAATACCTGCACATCCTTGTGCTGCACAATACTTTAACATCCTTGTGCTGCACAATACTGGCACATCCTTGAGCTGCACAATACTTGCACATACATGTGCACAACCCTAGCGCATACTTGTGCTGCACAATGCAATGTTTGTGTTTGCACTGAGCCGAAAGCATTTTGTCATCAACCACCTTTGAAGTAGCACTTGCAGTCCTTGACTAGGGTTGGCCGGAACCATATGTATGGTGTTTATACGGTGTTTTTGGCAGGGAAACTACCAAATATAGCACGGTCATATACGGTGCATATATATGGTATTTTTGGCAGGGAGACCACCAAATATAGCAAATATAGGATCATTTACGGTGCATATATATGGTATTGTTGGCAGGGAAACGACCATATATAGCACGATCATTTACGATGTAAAGTTGAAAGTAAAAGCCCACGCTGGAAAACACCAGCGTGCATTAAGAAAAGGCTCTCAACTAGTGCTCACATATATATGCTTGGCACTGAGCCGTTATTCTAATTGCCTTAGTAATAACGCTGTTCGCGTATAGGGCCCCAGCCACATGTTGAGCCACCACACAATTCCACGCTCAGCAGTGCTCTCTTTAAGCAGTTCACCCATCTACATCAAGCCTCACACTCATACAATCAGTTTCAAAGCGCACAAACAGCTAGGCGTCTATATATGGTTCTGACCAACCTTACAAATAGCGCATGGCTTCGGCCTCATGTGTGCTGCCACAACACACAACAAGCAGCCACTTACGCGAGTTGCACTGAGCCTCTGTTAGGCTGTCTGGTAGCACATTGTGCTCGCTTTACAGTTGCTGCCACCGCACATTATGCTCGCACAGTCAGCACACTGCTCCATTCATGCAAATTACACTGAGCCTCTGATAAGCTGTCTGGTAGCGCATTGTGCTCACTTCACAGTTGCTGCCACCACACACCATACTCGCACAATCAGCACCCTGCTCCATTTATGCAAATTACACTGAGCCTCAGATAAGCTGTCTGGTAGCGCATTGTGCTCACTTCACAGTTGCTGCCACCACACACCATACGCGCACCATCAGCATCCTGCTCCATTAATGCAAGTTACACTGAGCCTCTGACAAGCTGCCTGGTAGTGCGTTACGTCGGCTTCACAGTTGCTGCGACCCAAACTATACTCGCACATTCACACGTTCACATATTATTGCCTCATTAACACTAATTGCAGCCTCATTAGCACTGATCGCTTCATTCACTACATTCACTACATTCACAAGCTCACAAGCTCACACATTCACACATTCACACATTACTGCCTCACACTAATTGCAGCCTCATGTAAAGCACCTTTGGAATATCGCTGGTACCGCATGACCTTTGCTGCGGTCGCAGCCACTGCAATGCCGTCTAGCTTGTTCTGGTACAGCCGTAGCGTTTCCTGTGTGTGTGTGTGTGTTTGTGTGTGTGTGTGTGTAAGTGTGTGTGTGTACGTAGCGTTGGTGTGTACGTTGCGTTGATGCATAGGGCTGGCCACGACCATAACATACACCATTACACACACACACACAAACACACACACACACTGTGTGCAGTGCGCACATGCGTGACTGTTTGGCCCACAAATCTTTGATAGCATGACGTGATTGATGAGCATGACCACTCGTATGACTGATTGCACATGACTGTTTGCATGACTGAGAAATGGAACCACAAATGCACATGAAAGGTTCTGGACTACCCTGAGTGTGCATGTACGTGTGCGTTGTGTGTGTGTGTGTTTGTGTGTGTGTGTGTGTGTGTTTGTGTGTGTGTGTGTTTGTGTGTGTCTGTGTGTGTGTGTGTGTCATCCACTGTTATGCATGGCATGGAGTGAGCCTAGGTTTGCAGTGTGTGCTGTGACTGTGCTCAGGGTCAACCACATAATGCGCAGCATTTATACGGAAAAATAAGCAGGAATACCTCTATAGATACCTCTATACAGGAATACCTCTATAGATGCATTTCTGTTTAGTCTGTGGATTAATTTAGATTGCGCATTCAGGGCTGCACATTCGTTTGAAGCTGAACGTTCAACTGAGGCTGCACATCCTAGATGAACTACAAGCCTTATTCGGGCTGCACTATGGACAGTTGATTGAAGCTGCACTCAAGCTAGACTGCTCATTGGTGCAACGCTACTTCTCTAAAGCACGTCCTCGGATGCATGCATTTCATCACGTGCGTATGTTGCGTGCTTGTACAGGTGTGTTGATGCATGCGTACGGCTAACTTGACTAATCCGCCCATCAACAACACACCTGCATGGTATGCACGTATTTGTGCTTTATGAGACGGAACACGAGCTGGCGTGGAGGCATGTTGCGCCTGTATATCTTTAGCTGTGCGCTGTGCTCTCCCACGACGTCCTCAGGCTTACGATGCTTGACCGCAGGATTCGGAGTGAACGGCAGCCACCCAGGCATGCCGGGAGAGGGAGGGGCAGTGGGCTGGCTCTCTGTCTTGGTTGCAAAACCGCCCTGCAGCGCACGCTTTCCTCCTGGCCATGCTGCTGCTACAACTGCCTGTGTGAACATGGACTGTTGGAGCCATGGCTGCTGGCATCCAAGCCGGACAAGCAGGGAGGAGGTATGCATTGTACTGCCACTACTTCATAATGCCCGCCACGGACTTGTTGAAAAAATACAAAAAAAATTCCTATTAATCGGTTCTCAAATTCCAATTAGTATTCCGGAAAACTGAAGAATTGGAAACTGGCTGTGCACGAAATCAATGCAATGACAAACAAATACCTAAAAGAAAACTGCATGTCACTCGGCGGGGAAGAAGGTGCTGAATTTAATTTTTTAGCAGTTGCACGCTCAGAACTGGTTTGTCATTGGTTAATTTCGCCCAATTTCCAATTCCGGGCAAAAAAAAACCTCTCCTCATTTATGACATTAGTGAGAAGCGCACAGTCACAGTTAATAATTGAAACGAATTAGGATTATTTTTCCCTAATAAAAGATCAACCAATGAAAAACAATGAATAAAAGTGACAACCTGTCCAGGTAGGATCCCATCGTTCATACTCCCAGCGTGACATGAACAACTGATCGAAAATGAAGGCAGTGCATTTGCATTTTGTCCTGTTGCTGTGAGGATAAAAGCACGGGTGATACGGCACAGGTAGTACGGCACGCGAATACAACACCCTGAAGAACTGGATTATGCACAAGCTCTACTATATGAGTCATGAGATCGTGCAAAATGATTGTCGTACCTGCATTTTCGTATCATCAGCAGATAAAATAATGCCTAAAGGGAGCAGCGGGGGTGGAGGAGGGGCGGCTAAAGGTGGAGGGGGGGCGGCTAAAGGAGGAGGGGGGGCGGCTAGAGGTGGAGGGGGGGCGGCTAAAGGAGGAGCAGGAGGAGGGTCCTCCGCAGGCAAAAAAACTCCCATGACCTCCAGCGATGCCTCCCGCATCCAGGCGGCAGAAGCCCGGGCGGGCGGGACCGGAGGGGTTAAGAGTGGTGGCTTTGCCAGCCGCGCTCAGGTATCGTTCGTAATTTCTTCTCGCATGCTGTGCACAAGGAGGGATAAGTCAACGATCTTTTGATCATGAACAGAAGGTTAAAGTACTCTTTGATTGCTGTAGAAAGGAAAACTCCCGCCACATTCACCCTTCCGATCGCGACTATGGTTGTTGTATTCACGCGAATACAGCAATTGAGAATGCCACATACCTGCCTGACTACTCTAGGTCAATTGCCTTCCTGCCTTGGACTCAAGGCTTACGCTCTTCTCAGACTTAAAGCCATAACATTGTTTACCCGTCCAGCACTGTATTTGATCACATCTCTTTGGAGCTTGCAACCATGTATCTTATGTCATACGTCATATGAAATATGTAATGCTGCCCGAATGTCTTTGCAATAGTGTTGTTCATATGTTCATATGTGGATTTTTGCAGGCGGCTGGCGAGAGGAACAAGTAGGCGCGTCCTTCTAGAATAGGTTGTTGAAGACTGAAGATGATTACCCGTGATTTGCTAACTAGGGTCCGCAAAGGATGCAGCACAACATTTGCGCTCTTGAAAGAAAATGGTTGATGTTTGCCCAATGTCATCGTTTGTGCACCAGGTATTTGCCTATTTGTACAGGAAACAAAAACAAATACAAAAACGAACAGCTCAGAAATATTTTCGTCGTCCAAGGGCAAGCCACAATTTATTCCTTTACATGAGCCTTTTGCGTACCTTGGATGCACAGCTCACCAAGTGATGTCCCGTGAGGGGGGCCTGACCTGACCTAGCCTAGAGAGTAAGGTCAGGTTGTGCCTGACCTAGAGAGCTATAGAATGAGGTCAGGCTGTGCCTGACCTGACCTAGCCTTTTATTAAGGGTACCTAACCCCTCTTGCGTTCTATTGGAACATTTTCTACATACTTCTACTACCTTGTTCCTTTGGAACAACAAGTATACTTCAACTCCTCATTGTTCTTTTGGAACAATCGCGACCTATACTCAAATCGTTCCTTCGGAACAACCTGTATACTCCTGCTACTCCATGTTCCTTTGGAACAAAAGTGAATTGAAACTGGAAGCATCAACACATTCATTTGACAACATATCTAAAAGGAAGGAAGGAGGGCTTGTGCTTATCATATGTTCATCTAGGCAAACCCATGATGTCATCATACCCGGCTTGGAAATAATTGCTCGTGTCAGTCGAAAAATATAATCTATCTAGGTCTTTCCCTAAAGCCATGCTCAAGGAGGACTTGCATAACTTTGGCATGGGCTCCCCATTTGTGGCTGATTTTGAATATTATAGCCGATCTAAAAATTGCTCTAATTATTCAATTGCCTTTACGCTACAAATTCAAGACACGGCAGGTTATCACTAGCTGTGCGCCATGTGCCTGTAGTGGAAGGACGGTTCTACGTGGCTGAGACTTTTGCTCCTTGAAAGTTAGCACCTCACACTTTGTGCTAATCGGCTCTCGATCATCCGCTATGCTGGAACAGGAGACATGCGTTCTGACACAGCTCGCAAACAGGACACTAGGATCTCAGTCACCTTGCTACATATAGATTCAGCTCAGTAAAACGTGCGGACATCTCATTCACATACGTATAAGCCAAGTGCGCCAGCTGGTTAAAGGCACCATACACGCCCTTTCTCAATAAAAAATTAAGCTTTCACCAGTTATGTTTTCCTAGATGAATCTCTCTTCTTCAGTCTTCAAGCTAGTGCAAGTCATAACACCCTCATGGCACTCAGCATACACCCTGCATGAACTCGCAGAACAAAATGGCATGCACATGATGAATGGCACAGAAATGAAAAGGGTATATGGAAGCAAAATGGAAGCAAGAAAGAAAAACGATTAGTTGCTTTAAATAGACTAACAGCCCTGGTGAACGAAAGCTTTTGATCCTACAAGGCAGAAAATGTAGCCAAACGACTGCTCAGCTGTAAGGACAAGGAAACCTGCATATATCTGGAGAGAAAAGTATTACCACCAATATTGCCTAGATTACTTCATTGGACTCAAGCAACAACACACTAGGTGCTTTGCCACCTGGACATGGAAAAACATCTCTGAGCGCCGCGACCAAGCACTACATCCAACAAAAACCAGCCCCACACGCATACTAGTAAGCGTACTGCAGGACCAATATACATATCATTTAGGCAAGCCAAGAGAACAAGAGCAATCATGGAATGCCTAAACACCAACAACCAGCTTTGCACGACCATGCATGTACAATCACCTGCAAACCAAAAAAGCCTAAATTTAATTAAATTTGCAACAAAAGTCATACAGACAAGACAGTGAGCTCCCCAGAATATATAAGCAAAACTCCTGATGTTGTGCAAGCTTCTGTTTCCCAGCCACCTGATCCCTCTTTTATTCTCCAGGTGGGATGTTGTGTGTCTCTACATTCATTGGGTTGCAGAACACAAAAAAACAATCCTGATCTTTGCCGATGGTGTTTTACATTACCTGTGTCGTTTATTTCTTTTTTCCCCTTCATATTTACGCCAGTAGTTGGCCAGGCAGCGTGCAAATATTATCTAACCTGTTTTTGAAGGCAAAGATTTTTTTTGTGAAAGTATTTGGCGCAAAATCTGAAGAAGGCAAAACTTTTAGACTGTAACACATGCATTTACAAATGCCTAGAGAAGCCACTGAATAAAAACTCTCTGCAATAACAAAAAGAAAACGGATCTGTAAAAAGGGTGGCAAAGATATTGTTGATAATCAAGTCAACATAAATTTGCCTGACAACCTGACCGCAGAATCCATATTCAGAAATAGGACAAATTATTTTCCGTTATTTTAGGCACATTTGCCATATGATATGGTTTATGAAAATTGCTGCTAAAGCAGAGTTCTTGATAAATAGCTGAATACCTGCGCATCTCTAAATGGTTCTAGGTGACCTTAATCAGAATTTGTGACTAAAGCTGCTGCAATCAAGTGCATTCCTGACCAAGGGTATAAAGCTTGATAGCACATGCACAAATCAGGTTTGAAAAGACATGCACATTCCAACATCCTGACTACGCAATCCCTTATTTTTTCCGGCAAGTGCAGAATTTTCCCAATAGCTGAGAATGGTGTCCTTTTGACAACAGAAACCCTTCCTTTAAGACAACAGTAGGTGAAAATAAAACTGCAGGCTTTGACCTGAAAGCCTAATTGATTATTGATTACAGAACGCGGGGTTGATTGTATAAGAAATTATTTCGCTCGGTAGGCTTTTTTTGGCCCCTTCAGAGAGAATCACCAGGAACTTGCCGTCAGGTGTAAACGCCAGACCCTGAGGAGATCGTGGTTTTCTCACAGTGAAAAGGTCATTCATTTCACAAAAATGCATTTCACATAAGTGCATTTCATTCAAGTTTCACACAAGTATAGGATAGGATACGATGGCAGTGGCAAAGTGGAAGAGTTTATAAATCACGTACTAGTAAGTGTACAGAGTCCCTGGTTGGTACACACTGGAAAAACACACACACACACACACCTCAGGCCAGCCCAGCTGGACATCGGCACTTTCTAGCAAGCGCCCTTGGGGATCCAGCTTAGCCAGCTTGTTGCTCGCCTGGAGGATGATGCAGCAGCGTAAATTTTTATGCGTATGAACCGATTTTATTTGGTGAAATTTTTTCGTCACGCGCCCTAGCTGCAGCTTTGAGTGTCTTCCCTGCCTTGTGTGCACATTTATCTAGATAGCGCCAAAGTGAACCCAATATTTTGTTATAATAGTGCAGTGATCCATGCCAGTGATCAACTCTTATCACCTGTGACAGAAGGATTATGCTGCCATCCGGTGCTATGTCCATCGCGGAAATATCGTCCAACAGCTCATCTGCAGGATGACCGCTCCCCTTTTTCTTGTCCTTTTTCTTGCTCTTTTTTTCCTCATCCTCCTCCTCTAAAGCTGCTTCCTCCTTCTCTTCATCATCACTCTTTTTTTCTTCTGATGATGCAGCTTCAATTAGGGGCTCCGGATCTTCTAGGGAAAACAGCACCTACAAGGTCACAGGCGTGTGCTGAACAGGGATTTTTTGTGTCATTGCTTCTTTACACATATTAGCATCTAAGTGAAGAGCGCAAATTCTAATTTGCTGCATTTTATTATCATCAAGGGTCACACTTTGTGCACTGGTAGCGCTATCAGCACTGAGCTTTTTATGCTGATTGAGGAAAGGAAATGGAAAAGGATGCAGACAGTGCAAACACACCGGCATTAATTAGGACAGATTAGCATAAATTTTGGGGTGAGGTTTAAACTGTAAGAACAGCATCATTAGGGCTTTCAATCTGCTATCTTGCACACTAGCCTCCCCAAGTTAATTATCTACACCTACCTCCCACGTTTGACTTTCCAGTCCTACTCGCAGCAGCTGCTTGGGTTTGCGCTCTTGTGCTACAAGAAGTGACTGAGTCCTGGATTTTTTTATAGAGAAGAGTAATAAGTTTAACGCTTTTGTGCCATACAAAGTGACTGGGATCTGGGTTCAATTGATAATAGTAAATAGGCAAATAGGTTTGCGCTCTTGTGCCAGAAGAAGTGGCTGGGATCCGAGTTCAATTGAGAACAGTAAATAGGTTTGCGCTCTTGTGCCACAAGCAGTGACTGGTATCTAAGTTTGATGTAGAATAGACAATGGGTTTGCACTGGTGCCACGAGGAGTGAATAGGATCTGAATGCAATTGAGTTTAATGCCAAGGGAGTTACATTAATCAAGGGGGATAGATTTCCCTTACATTATTAACAAAGTCACTCACATATATTAATAAACAAGCAAACAAAAGTAGAGATACAAAAGGGGTTGAATCAGTTGGGAACTGGAAAGTGAAATCATGCTTACATCGTGAGCACTTCTGGCATACTTTCTGGAAACTTCCGTGAGAAGTATGCCAGAAGTGCGCACTTCTGGCATACTTCCGGAAAGCCAGTATACTTTCTGGAAACTTCCGTGTGAGAAGTATGCCAGAAGTGCGCACTTCTGGCATACTTCCGGAAAGTGAAATCATGCTTACATCGTGAGCACTTCTGGCATACTTCTCTTTATTTTTTCCTTTCACTTTTTTGGCCTGGACCAGAACAAGGCCATTGGGAGGTGAGCGCAACTGTTTGGTTGATTCAGCTTATTTCCTGCACACCTGTATTCTTACAAGCTCTAAATAAAGTGAGGGCGGCGCATGCCAGCATTCTGGTGCTACAGTTGGTTGGGGTGAACACAAATTTTGGACCACAATTGCGGAATGCTGATGCAAATTGAACACTGCTCCATGAGTGTGCGTGTGCGTGTGTATGTGTGGGTGCATGTGTGTAAGAGCTTCATCCCAACCCGCACCTGAAGTCAAATGTCGAGCCCTCCAGGAAATCGTTTTTCTTGTGCTTCACATCTCCAAGGTTGATGACCGGTCTCTGCATGCACAAGATGAAAAGAACAAACGAGCAGAGGTGTTAGGGTTGCGCATTGATTTAAGTGTGAGGTCTGCGTGCATGTGACGAGCGCGTGTCAGGTAATGCTACGGTTTTCGTCAAGCCGGTGCAGTATTCTGCACAAGCAACCAGGCAAACCTGTGTGGTCTTTTTTGTTTGGAAATGATGCACCAAGAACTCTATCTTACTGTAAGCCAAGCTTCGAGCACAGGCAGCCCCTCAAGCAGCCATCTTCCACTATAAATCCGTACATACAAACTCACGCATACTCCGCAAGAGCACACATGCTTGTATCTGCAGTGTTCATGCGTACACAAGGGGTTATTGCATTAATTAAAAAATTACACACCTGAGGAGCAGCCCACATGTCTCCTTCAGCTGTCGGTGCCGTAGCAGCACCAACGTCTACCAGCACTATGTTTCCGGTTTCCTCACACACCACAACGAGATGCCCTCCTCCGACCCATGCCACGCCTGAAAGCCAGGTGTGTATGTGCAGCCGAGTGTGCGTGCATATGTACGGGCGCATGCGTATGTGTGCTTGTTGTTGTATATCAGTCATTGAGGAGGGATGTTGTGGGTCTCTGCATCCATTGGGTGGTGCAGGACACAAAGCAACGTCCTTCCTAACCCATGCCAGCAGTGTTTACACTATCTGCGTTCTTTTTCTTTCTTCTCTAGTCGTTGACCCATGCTGCTTCTGGAATAGGTTTATTTTGAGTGTATACGTATGATTGTGTGTTTATGAGTTCAGGCATGTGAATGTATTGCAGCGCGACACACGAGGCCAGTCGGTGTTGAACGTCTTTATTACACTACCACAAGTCCAGTCGGTGTTGAACGTCTTTATTACACAACCACAAGTCCATAACAAGAGGCAAGTGGTAGGCATCCTTTCGACCCCATTTTTGTTGGCAGATTTCCACTTTTGCTGTGTGCCAACATCGGGTCCAGACTACGCACTTTTTTGTATGCATGCACGCTGCCAAAAAATGACGCCCTGCAGATGTGCTACCACCAATACCGTCACCTTCAGGGTCTGGCACCAGATCATGGTCAAGCGCCATCGATCTTAGATGCCGTAGCTCTGGAGGATAAGACAGCTCATGGAGTGACGGCACCGGATCGCTTGAGACTGCAACGAATAAAAGCGGTACCAGGCGGCAAGAAGCTTGTTATGTGTGACTACTGGCTTTGCTTTGTAATTCGCAACAGGCACCAGAAGCTTAGGCCTTCCATCTGTTCACCATGCCTCATTCTTGGAGAACAGCTACTATTTCCAGATAACACATTCTCTGCCTGTACCACCTGCCCAGAAAGTCTGTGTGTCTCCGTTGAAGGTTAGCCCGCTGCCTTCATCTCCAAGTTCAGGCAGAGCATGCTGAGCACAAGCGTGGGCGTAAAAAGGCAGGGACCAAGCCCCTTCAAATACCTCCTGCTTTTGTTATGGGTACAAGCACGCGTTAGCTTGCAACTGGCTTGCAACAGCAATGTAACGTTCCTTGTGTTATGAGCTTACTTGAGAAAACGCGGTCTGAATGGAAGCTGCCAAATTTGCCGCTACTTGCTGATCTTCCCTGATGGCCAGAACCGAGCAGGCGAACAGCAACGGAAACAGAACGTGCATTTTATTTAAAACTCAAACCCGTGTGACGGATGATGGATGCGTGCCCAATAGTCGTCGTAATTTCCAGTTCAATTTACTTTCAAAATACAATTTTTGCGTTTTATTTTGCATGCCATGTTGGTCGCGGTACATCAAGGCTGCCATCGCTGCCATCGCTGCCCTTCCTGCAAAAAATTGTCAAGCTTTGTGAGGAAAGTGAAAACAAGTATTCATCATACTTGTACATACCGTAACATTCTTACAGAACGTACAAATAAACGAGGGTGAACAGGCATTGTTTTATCTGCGCACACCGCATAACACACTAAAGTAGCCACTTGAGAAAGGTAAAGTACGTACAGTGAGTGCCAATAAGGCTGATCCTGAGAAAACTATAGATCTTGACTAAGGAGACCACATAATAAACTACAAGATCTCCGTGCTATGGAGCTGCTGAGTGACACAGTGTGAAACAGTGTGAAACACATGAACTCCAGTTCTTGCAGTGCAGCAAAAGTGATATGTGATATGCACTTTATCACTCTTGCTTTATATAGTATATATATCTATGTTTCTCTGTTGTTTCTCCATCTTTTTATTTCCTTGTCCTCACAACTTGCTCTTAACTGAAGCTTAATTTAACTTAACCCTTGAGGTCCAGTAGGGGTCGGAATCCTGTGCTCTCCTTTTTCATGGCCACTCTGGCCTTCCTTGCAGATTTCTCTGTCCTGTTCCACTTCTTCGCGTGGCTGTTGGCCGAAGCTGTGATTAATGCCCCTGATATCATTCTATGTATTTGGAGATTGGGGCGTGCGTCGCGCGAAATTTGTTTTTTGGTGTCAGCTACTGCCTTTACTACGCTTCCCTGACGCTCTTCCTCATATGGCATCATGCTCCAGCGTTCATGGTTCACGGCATGGTTCTGGCCGGTTGGCATCTGGGACGTTGTGTGTTCAAGTATTCACATCTCGCAATCACTACGTTTTCCTCCCCCTTTACCTTTCTTCCTTCCTTCCCTCTTTTGTGCTAATGACTTGGAATTATCCCCCGCCTACTGCATCTCACGATGCAAATGGAAAAGAACTAATAAAGAGCTAAAAGATTCCAATAATGCGTGGAAATGAAGCTTAAGACTAAGGAAACTTGTTTGGCTGGAGTCTTTGGCGTTTTTTTATTTAGGAAAGCGACAAGCTCCCTACTGTCGCACATTCTTCCAAAGCGCTTTTTGGCGGGCCTTTTCCATCCTTGATAGAGTCTGACAGTGATCTTTGGGTTTTAAAGAATTTGGGTATGCTCACGCTTTGTTTCTTCCTTCCCTCCCTACAACTTTCATATTTGCTCACTCCATTTTTTTTGCGTGTAGCATGGTGCATAAACATCAGTGAAAGGGTGCCAAGGGTATTGAGTGCACGATGTGCCAAGGGTTTTAGGTTACACAACAAACCCGGAAAAATCCATCAAAATCAAGCCTTGCAATCACAACTAGGAAGCACGTCGTTTCTGCAAATGAGGTCTTGAGATTATTCATCACTTGGACTATTGGCAAAGGGAATTTCTGCGTGCAGGACACAACAGATTCACCCTAAAATGCACAATCAGATCCACAAAAACCACTCTCTGCTCATTCGAGGGACTATCATCCACACACAAGTACAAGCCCTCCTATTCGGAGCGTGGTTGTTCTTTGTTGTACTTTTGTTTTTGCTAGTGATATCAACGCCCCCAGCCACCTAGAACATTGACATCCCTCTCGTTTCCTGTGTTGACTAGACTCAGAATGCTACCAAACGGGCCTACATCCAGCGTTTCCAACCCGCCTGGCTGAGGCCCACCAGAGCGCTGCTCCCCATTTTCTTTGGTGGAGTTGCGCTGCTCCCCATCTTCTTTGGTGGAATCATCTCGGGTCAGTTCCACGATAGGGAGCCACCTGCAAAGAAGAAAACAAGGAAGAGGAACGCAGATTGTGTTAGTACTACCGGCATGGGTTAGGGAACCACCTGCAAAACAGTAGGTACTAGAACAGCATCTCCATGAAGTAATCACACAAAGACACATGCCAGCGAGCGGATTCTGAGTAAGGTTGGGTCACCATGGCAAGTTGTATCTGATCACTGACATACTTCGGGTTTGTAGAAGAGCAACAGCATCCCTCCTTGCCCACCTGTTTCCCACACGGATTTTTGTCTTGCCGGTCTCAGGGTCTGTGGTGCGTGAGTACCAGCCTGCGTGCAGATTGTTTGGCGAGATAGAGTGTGTGTAAGTGTGTGGCAAAGTTTGAGATCTGCGGCCGCAGATATTTCAAATATCAGCTTATGCCATTCGAACCATTACGCTGTGGGACATTGTATTATTTTCGGCAGAGCTTTGCTGCACCGAGTGATTACATTATTGGTGCAATATTTGAGTTATTTTAGATCTTCCCTGCACTGTGTTTGCAATATTCGTTGGATGGATATGTTTTTAGTGCCAAGCACCGCTCTTGAACAGGATGCCCAGAGTGCATGTTGCTTCCATCTCCTTTGACCATGTTCGCTTCAACTTCAAGCACTGCCTGAGCTCAAATAGAACAACACCAAAACTAGGCACTGTTGGCCATGTCTGCAACAACTTCCAAGCATTACGTTTAAATAGAACTGCCCCAAACGAACTAACAACGTAAATTCATTGGCATGCCAAACTGGCAGGTCGGTACAACTAGGCATGCCAAAACCAACCGGGCACTGTGACGTCATTGGGCATGTCATCCGGCAGTTCCGGCAGTTCAGGGGGCGTGGGGCCATCTCTCTGTAACAAGGACCTCCTCCTTCCACTTCCATCTTCATCATCTGATTCTTCTTCTTGTTCTTTGCCCTTGTTGCTCTCTGCTTCGTCCCTGTCACGTGTGCTGCTTCCAAAAATGCCACCTGGGTGCAAAAGTAAATGAGGATCTGAAACCTTTAGCGTCCTTGCAGAAGCCATCAATCTCAATTAGGTCTCTTTCATGTTAAAAGAAGCTCTTACAGAGGTGGACTTAACAGCCACTGAAACGCACAGCAAGGCCCGTGGTTTAGACAGGCGACTTGGGAAGCTTGAACTACTTCAAAAGAGAGTATTATTTTTTCTTTCTCCAAATCTGCTTGTTCTATGTTTGTCATGAGTACAATGCTGTGCTCACCTGGCCCAACAGAGGTCTCAACCTTTCCTGTTTCTGGGTCTGTCTCTTTTGAGTACCAGCCTGTAACGCACGACCAGCAATGGAGACAAACATCAAGATCCAGTACATGCAAGGCGGTGAAACCAATGGGTGATAGACATAAAGCATTTCGTGACGAGTGAAACCAAGGTAATAAAGAGGTAATAAAGGGTCGGAGTACAGCTGCATGTAATACTTTCCTTGCAAACATATAAGAGTTCTAGACTTTTTTTTGAACCAGGATGGGTGCGTTCTGAAGAAACTGAGCATACCTGGCACATTCACGTTGTCAGGCACATCTTCCTCCACTTGCTCAGGATCTGGCAGGTTCGAAGGCAGCCTGGGTTGCAGCAGCTGCCTTCTTTTTTCACCGCTATCCTCCTCTGTCTCGTCACCACCCTCCTCTTTCTTGTCATCACCCTCTTCTTTCTCCTCATAACTACCATCCTCTTTGTTCTCCTTGGTGCCGTTGCTGGATTTGCTGCCGCCACGGGTGATGGTCGAAAAAATGCCCCCTGCCGTTTTAAAAAAGTGAAAGCTTCCATTTCTGGTTAAACCGTCCAATTAGTTATGCTTCAAGGTGCTCTGCCTTGGGATTGCACGGGCAAATATAAAGGAGCTCAACCTCCAACTCTTATACATCGCAAAATAAGACCCCCTTACCCTCCAAACTCATGCTCTGTGCATCAGTTGGAAGGTGCACATCTCAACACTATAGTTCTTCCTGTTTTTGGTCCTTTCCCATAGTGACTGCTCAATTTTTGTACTTATGCTTTCAAGACTCACCAGGCCCCACTTTGATCGTAGTCTCACCAGTCTTCCGGTCTGTTTTGCGGGAGTACCAGCCTGTGGAGAGATGCATAAAGTGCAAAGATGTATGCTGTGGACGCGAGTAAGAAACATGCAGGCAGCAAAAGCGCTCATCAAGATGTTCCTCGGAGCCAGATGTTTACCGTGAGTCTGAACCAAGACATGATGAGTCTGACCCAAGACAAAGGAGGCTATGCTGGACAAGACTTGAGCATTATCTACTCATTTCATATCTATCTGTGCTGTACTGTTATGTTACGTGTTATGCGTGTTATTACAAAATGTGCCACGGATTGATGGCCCAAACGTATGACATGTCCAGGCATATTCCATTGGTTAGTACAAATATCACAGATTAAGCCATTAGGGAAAATTGGCTGCTGGGCTTCGTAGAAAAGAGTTGTTAAAAATGTGAGGAGTGTATTTGCTGTTACAGGGCGAGACGATTCCAGAACCATCAGGACCTTTCTGCATGGATTTGTCTGCACCACCTTGATAACAGTACATGGCGCTATTAAATAAAGAGAAAGAAAACCACCCAGGCAGTGAAAAACCACTCCCCACATTAATTTAGGGAAAGTATCCACTTACCATTAAATGAAATTTGAATTGGATAAAAGTTCACACAAAACTGTTTGCTCCCCTGCTTGTCTACTCCAACTTCTGCTTCAAATGTTGGATTAATATGATTAAATATCAATTTAAATTTGCTTAATTATTGACACGCACACACACTTCACACACAAAGGCATACACGCAAACAAAAACACGCACATGTATTACACACAAACGTGCACACACACACTCACTCACACACACCTGGCACATTTATGTTGTCGGGTGCATCTTCCTCCACTTGATCAGGATCTGGCAGGTCTGGCATCCTAGGTTGCAGCAGCTGCCTTCTCTTCTCACTGCCACCCTCCTCTTCATTTTCTTTGGTAGATTTGTCGCCGCCACGGGTGATGGTCGAAAAA
>Ga0307945_1001821_pt1 | contig 17025 bp, 17 predicted proteins | sample OrgLakmetagen228_FD_201818 | JGI IMG/M metagenome (GOLD analysis project Ga0307945, IMG submission 201818) | Saline water microbial communities from Organic Lake, Antarctica - #228 | ecosystem: Environmental > Aquatic > Non-marine Saline and Alkaline > Saline | place: Antarctica: Organic Lake...
AACACAAACACTTTCAAACACATGCAACATTAGGCACTCACGCAGCAGTGTTGCTGCATCCTTGTTTGCACATGGCTTTCTTTCACAACCTAAACACAAACACTTTCAAACACATGTAGCACTAGGTACTCACGCAGCAGTGTTGTGCATCCTTGTTTGATCCATCATCCCGTCCCTCCTTCTGCGCATTGAGTGCGCCATGTTTAATTTAATATCCTGTGCCTCCTTCCGCGTATTGAGTGCGCCATGTTTGATTTAATATCCCGTGCCTCCTTCCGCGCATTGAGTGCGCCATGTTTGATTTAATATCACGTACCTCCTTCCGCGCATTGAGGGCGCCTTGTTTGATTTAATATCACGTACCTCCTTCCGCACATTGAGGGCACCATGTCTGATCCAACATCACGTACCTCTTCCCGCGCAATGAGTGCACCATGTTTGATTTAATATCACGTACCTCCTTCCGCGCATTGAGGGCACCATGTTTGATTTAATATCACGTGCCTCCTTCCGCGCATTGAGGGCACCACGTCTGATCCAACATCACGTACCTCTTCCCGCGCAATGAGTGCACCATGTCGGTCCAGAAAATCCAGGCCGTGCATATTGCCCAGGGGAGGAAGCAGTGTAAGGCTCTTGTGCAATGCCTGCACTACATCCTGCAGCTGCAGGCGCATCAACTTCTGCTGCTGCTGCTGGGGGTCAGTGCTGTTTGCCATAAGGTGCTGCTGCTGCTGCCGCTGCTGCTGCTGCTGCTGCTGCTGGTGCAGGCGCACCGACTTCTGCTGTTGCTGATGGGGGCCAGTGCTGCTTGCCGTAAGATTATGCTGCTGCTGCTGCTGCTGGTTTTGGTGTTGTTGCTGGTGCCGTTGGCGTTGGTGCTGTTGCTGGTGTTCTTGCTGGCATTGTTGGGATGCACCTTCTCCTTGCGGATGTTGCTGCTTTGCCTGCTGCTGCTGCTGCTGCTGCTGCTGTTGGTGTTTTGGTGTACCTCCCCCCTGCTGCTCTTGTTGCTGTCCAACAATGCGACGTGCACCTTTACCTTGGGAATGCTGCTCTAATTCCTGGCCTTGCTGCAGCTCCGGCTGCGCTACAACATGCTGTTGATCATTCAATGGCTGAGGTTGATCTAACACATGACCCTGTTGCTGCGACACAGCAGCACCTTCCTTGCTCTTCCTCCTTTTCGTCCTCTTCCGCTGTTGAGACGTCTCAATTTGCCCGTTCTGACCTGTGCCATATCCCAGCTGCTGACAATGCATACCCTGCTGATAAGAATTCTCTACACGCTCAGACCCACCACATGCCTGCTGATCTGATACGTCTAGTTGCTGAGACTCACCACATCCCTGCTGCTTTGTACTGCCATGCCTTGCATCCATACTATGATCTCGCTGACCCTCGCCGACCACCTGCTGATCCACACCACGCCCCTGCTGTGTAAAGCGCAGCAGCCACTGCTGCAGCTGTTGAGCCTGAAGCCCAGAGGTAGGGACGGCCTGACCTGGTCTATTATGCACCAAATCATGTAGCACGTCTCGGCCTCTCTGCTCTGAGGCTGCCGTGGCGCTTGGGGACAAGGGTTTACTTGGAAGGATACCTGATGTGTATTGTGTGAGTATATGTGTGTGGTGTATGCAAGCCAAATCATGTAGCACGTCTCGGCCTCTTTGCTCTGAGGCTGCCGTGGCGCTTGGGGACAAGGGATTACTCGGAAGGATACCTGTATGTGTATTGTGTGAGTATATGTGTGTGGTGTATGCAAGCCAAATCATGTAGCACGTCTCGGCCTCTTTGCTCTGAGGCTGCCGTGGCGCTTGGGGACAAGGGATTACTTGGAAGGATACCTGTATGTGTATTGTGTGAGTATATATGAGTGGTGTATGCAAGCCATGTCATGTAACACGTCTTAATCTCTCTGCTCTGAGGCTGCAGTGGTGCTTGGGGACAAAGGATTACTTGGAAGGATACCTGTATGTGTATTGTGTGAGTATATATGAGTGGTGTATGCAAGCCAAATCATGTAACACGTCTCGATCTCTCTGCTCTGAGGCTGCGGTGGTGCTACGGGGCAGAGGGCATTGCTTGGGAGGAAGCCTGCCTATTTATGCGTGGTTGCAAGTGTGCATGCATGCGCCCCATCATTGATGGGGGGTGATGGCTTGCAAGCCCATACTTGTCATGCTTGCTTTCTTTTGGTGATCCAAGAGCAAAGAACAGAACAGAACAGAACAGAAAAGAAAAACTACACCCATGCAGTGAAAACCACTCCCCACATCAATTATGGGAAAAAAGCCACTTTGGTATCGGGTACCGTAAAACTACTTTACCAGATCAAAGTAAGAAAGCGTGTTTACTCCTCAGTCGTAGTTGCTTTGGTCACACATACGGTCACACATTTCCGCCAGGGTTGTCGAAAGAACACAGGACCAACTCCACCGTTTCAAACACTGCTTAATAGCAATGCTTGACAGAAACACAGCTACAACGCCCTAGGAATGTGTAGAGGGATTGTGAGCGTCCCAGCTTGAAAACATTGACCTGGTTGCAAGAACACCAGTGTGGAATGGCTGAAGGGTTGCTTTGCTGTACACAGGGAAAGTTGCAAACTCTGCTCCAAAAAGTGGGATGTCCCATCCCTGAGTACACATCTCAGCACTCAGGACCTGATCACATGCCTACTTTCCAAGTGACGGTGAGGAATGGACAATGTCAGCTTCCTACTCCGTTAGCTTCCGTCACAATGTTGGATTAATGCAAAATAGAAGGAACACTCTTTTAAAACAGGCTTGTATGAGCAGCTTGCAAACATTGACCTGGTTGCAAGAACAGCAGTGTGGAATGGCTGAAGGGTGCCGATGCAAAATAGAAGGAGCACTCTTTTAAAACAGGCTTGTATGAGCAGCTTGCAAACATTGACCTGGTTGCAAGTACAGCAGTGTGGAATGGTGCCGTTGCAAAACAGAAGGGTGCCGTTGCAAAATAGAAGAAACATTGCACCATTGCAAAATAAAAGGAACATTGCACCATTGCAAAACAGAAGGAGCATTGCAAAATAGAAGGAAACATTGACCTGGTTGCAATAACACCAGTGTGGAATGGCTGAAGGGTGCCGATGCAAATTAGAAGGAGGGATGTGTAGAGGGACTGTGGGCGTCCCAGCTTTCAAACATTGACCTGGTTGCAAGAACACCAGTGTGGAATGGCTGAAGGGTTGCTTTGCTGTACACAGCGAAAGTTGCAAACTCTGCTCCAAAAAGTGAATTGTCCCATCCCTGAGTACACATCTCAGCACTCAGGACCTGATCACATGCCTACTTTCCAAGTGACGGTGAGGAATGGACAGTGTCAGCTTCCTACTCCGTTAGCTCCCGTCACAATGTTGGATTAATGCAAAACAGAAGGAACACTCTTTTTAAACAGGCTTGTATGAGCAGCTTGCAAACATTGACCTGGTTGCAAGAACACCAGTGTGGAATGGCTGAAGGGTGCCGATGCAAAATAAAAGGAACACTCCTTTAAAACAGGCTTGCATGAGCAGCTTGCAAACATTGACCTGGTTGCAAGAACACCAGTGTGGAATGGCTGAAGGGTGCAAAATAGAAGGATGCAAATGGAATGATGCAATAGAAGGACGCAATAGAAGGATGCAAAATAGAAGGAACACTCTTTTAAACAGGCTTGTATGAGCAGCCCATTCTACAACACGTCCAGCATTGAGTGGCCGAGCGCCAAATGTCAGCCAGAAATGCATCTGAGCCAACTTGTGACCACAGCAAAGCACTGCCATGAGCACACACTGCCATGAGCACACACTGCCATGAGCACACACTGCACGACTTTCCAGGGACCCAGGTAGCTGACATGAACATGGGTAATGGTAGTATGGGCAATCGCACTAGCAGTGGTGCAGTGGCAGCATGGATGCCTGCAACTAATGCCCCCTTTTCGCAAATGAAGACACTGCATTCTAACAACACCTGCACAGTTGTTGCAAACTTCATTTGCACAGCAGCACAAAACCAAGGGCCCTGTGTTGCAAAAGGCATAGCATCCACAGCATGCATTTGCATATTTTCGCACTGCTCAGTGCCTACAGCAACACCAAACTACGGCACCATTATTTTTAGGGTTGGCCAGCCAAAACCGTATATATACACCGTATATGACCGTATATTTGGTGATTTCCCTGCCAAAAATACTGTATATACACCGTATATATATGGTTCTGGCCAACCCTAATTATTTTACAAAATGTCCCAGTGACTCTCATCATATGCACAGCTGCCACGAAACACATACCTGCAGCAATACACACAGCCGATAGCTTTGTGCTTAAGAGCGCTTCTGGACGAAGGCCGACCCAGCTGCTAGACACCTGCTCGAACATGAAACATACACAGAAACAGATTTTACAGCACATGAATTTGATGGACAGGCACTACTACGCATAATGTGGAGGAAAGATGGTACGTGCTTTGTTTGTGTGTTTTACTTACCTTCAGACCTGGTTGAAATAGTGAGTAGGTTTTAAATATTAAATTTTAGCTAGCAAATGGGTCAAGGTCAGCTTTGCTTGTACAGAAGGGGCTTGTAGAGCTGGAACAGAGACATCACATATATGTTTGCATTGCAAATCCTGTTAAAGAACTTCCAAATTGTCAAATGGCAAAATGGAGACAGTTCTGGCCAAGCCATACAAGCATGTAGGGGTAATTGGTGCAATTGCTCAGGCTTTACATCGGAGGACTTACACTCCCTTGACAAGCGCGACAACCTAACAAGCGAGCTTGCCATTTCGTCTGATATAAAAACCTCAAAATCAAATGCACTGGACACAATTCATACTCTGCACGATCCTGAACCTCTTCACGCATAAGCTCAAGGGCATGGGTTACAACATTTGGTCCACCCGGGTCCACAATCCCAAACAGCTACTTTGTCATGTTCCACAAGGAAAACTCGCCTTGAATAAGTAGTGGGTGAGGTCCTCAACTGAAACAGCTTTGTAGGACTCGTACATGGAGTGGTAGGCCATAACCTGTACACGCATGTGGTGACAGTGGATGCTGCATGACTACCAGCAGTTCTGAGATGTCGAGTAGGGGGAAACACGAAAATCGCTAGAGCGGGCCTCCCTAAGCAAGCTCTAAACAATGTGCAGAAATACAGGTACAAAACAGAGAGGTAAAACAATGAAACACTATTGCAGGCAAGGAGAACCACTTTTCAATCAAACAAAGGTAGCCATGCTTTGTTACTGATTCCACCAAAAAATTACTGACAAGATAAACAATTTAAGATAACTCCCTTTCAATCTGTCATGTGCAACCCAGCTCTAAGCTTCACAATCTTCATTTCGGTGCTGGTCCCATCAGCCTAACAAACTTGGCTGCTGGTTACCCCCTTTGTAAACCCTTGCAAAAATGTATGGTTCCTGTCGAGATTAAATGCGTCATGAAGTACAGAACAGGGACTATTTACTATTTACTAGTCACAGTCAATAAAACCATGCGTGAAGCACTTGAAAACCGCTGAGCAGTAGCACGCGCACAAATAAAAGCTGAGCACAAGCCGTGCACCACCACCACCACCAGATGACTGCAGATGACTCTGGGTCATGATTTGTTGTGTCCTCTCACCCACGGCTTGCTTGTGCATTTTTGTCTGTGGCATGCTCCTGCACCCTCACCTACGGCTTGCTGTAGTCTCGAACAGGGCGCTTTGCTGAGCACATGGCCTCTGCACTAAAATTCCCTAGAGCCTGCATCCCATTCTGGCTTCAGGCACTACAACAAGCCGCCTCTTCTTGTGAAATCTCAGTTTTCACCTGAGCCAAACAAATTACAAAAATACAATTAAAGAAGGTTGGTCAGAACCATATATGTATACGGTGTATATACGGTATGTTTGGCAGGGATTTCACCAAATATACGGTCATATCCGGTGTATATATACGGTTCTGGCCAACCCTACAAATAAATCACAGTGCCTTGTCCCCCAGCTGCTTCTAAATTTCAGACGTCAAGTTAAATCATCATCAACAAGCATCCCATCCCACCTGCCCAGCCCTAACACATACAACGCACCTAGTGCCTCCCTCCCAAATTTGAAGGTCGCAATCCAGCTATTTCAATTCAGTCTAACAAGAAATTGCTCCCACCTGCAGCCTAGCCGTGCGCACTTGGTCCTCGGAGGGCTTGGACGCCTGCCTCCTTGTTTTTGTTTCCGTCATGGAGACCAGTCCAGTTTCAGGATCAACGCGTAGGCTGTCAACAACCCCGACCAGCCATTGACCCTGCCAAGCACAGACACAGACACAATCGCTGTGCAGTTGTGATCTTTGACCTAATTAATTTCATCAACTGATTTGACATGGGCAAACATCTACCCTCCGTCACGTACGCACAAAGTTTGTGCAACAAACATTACATCGGCCACAGACTGTGTCCTACAGGAACAAGATAGGAAACAAAAAGGACCACGTGTTCGTGGTCAATCACACGCACACACACACGCAAGCACGCGCGCACGCTCGCACACACACACACACACACACACAAACACACACACACACAAACACACACACACAATTGTACCTACCTTGATGCATGCCGACATGCGCAGCTCCCGGGTGGCTCCCTCAACATGCAACTGCCGGACAGCAGAAATGATGTTGAGCAACGACACAGCCAGCTCCTCCTCCTTGCTCGTTACTGGCATCTGAACAGTGAACCCAGCTGATGCGTCCTCTGCAACAATATGCACACGTGTACGTGTTTGTTTGCGTGTAAACAACGTTAATGCAAGTGTATTATGTGCATACGTGATGCAAGGGAGAAAACTAGTGTGCTATCGTGTTGCCTAGGGTTGTTTTATGGCATGTGCATATATGCTTGTGTGTGTGTTTGTGTGTTTGTGTGTTTGTGTGTGTGTGTTTGTGTGTGTGTGTGTGTGTGCGCGCGTGTGTGTGTGTGTGTGTGTGTGTGTGTGTGTGTGTGTGTGTGTGTGTGTGTGTGTGTGTGTGTGTGTGTGTGTGTGTGTGTGTGTGTGTGTGTGTGTTAAAACTAGTGCAAAAGAGGGGGCATGCATTGCTGCGAGGAAGGTACGATGCGCTATTACAAAAGCTCCTAGAGTTCACACAAGAAATGAAATTCCTGCATAATAGTGAGTAGTAATGTTGACATAAAAAGTAAGCCGAGCCTACTCAAGTACTCAAGCCACAAACAAATCCGATTCTTTTGTTTGCTTGTAATTAGTCCAGGTTTGTAGCTTGCAGGAAGTAGGTCAAAGCTGTTGCCTCTTAGCTTTCACTTTGCCTCCTACCTTTTAATCATCCCTAAGCTATTATTTTACTACTACATATTGTTTTAACTCCTAAGCTCTCATTAAAAACCCTAGCTTTTGTGTAGAACCACCTAGTTTTCGAAATCCCTACCTCTTTTTAAGCCCCCATTCTACCCCCTAGCTCTCGTTTTGCCCCCTTCTTACCAAGAGCCTGATGAATACCACTTCCTTTAGTCACAGCAGCCGTGGCGACCTTCCTCTTGCCTGTGGCCGTTTGGTATGCAGTCTGCAGCTCACACCTATTCAGGCAAACAAGAAGGCACACCAGAAATTAGTAAACGGACGCTGCTAGCAGCTCACACCTACTCAGGCAAACAAGAAATAAACACCAGAAATTAGTAAACGGACGCTGCTAGCAGCTCATACCTTGCCAGGCAAACAAGAAGTAAACACCAGAAATTAGTAAATGGACGCTGCTAGCAGCTCATACATATTCAGGCAAACAAAGAGGCACACAAGAAATGAGTAAACAAGCGCTGATAGCAGCTCACACCTTGCCAGGCAAACAAGAAACACACACCAGAAATTAGTAAACAAACACTGCTAGCAACTCACAAATTGCCAGGCAAACAAAGAGGCACACCAGAAATTAGTAAACGAACGCTGCTAGCAGCTCACACCTTGCCAGGCAAACAAGAAGGCACACCAGAAATTAGTAAACGGACGCTGCTAGCAACTCACACCTTGCCAGGCAAACAAGAAACACACACCAGAAATTAGTAAACAAACACTGCTAGCAACTCACACCTTGCCAGGCAAACAAAGAGGCACACCAGAAATTAGTAAACGGACGCTGCTAGCAGCTCACACCTTGCCAGGCAAACAAGGAGGTACAAGTAACGGCGGATGGTTCCAACTTGAAGATCACGGGCAAATAAGGATGTACAACATTAACAGCGCATGATTCCAGTTTGAAGGTCACAGGCAAATAGGCAATTTGATAGCCAACGCCTGAATTTCAGTTTGCTGCTCAAGAGCAAATGGGAAGCACAGAAAAAAGCAGCGAACGACCCTCCAGCTTCTCAGCCGCTTTAATACACAACTTCCGGCAACATCTGCAACTGCAATGCGGCTAAACTAGCAAATGTCACAGCATTTTACACCGACAACGGTTCTGCAATTGTCCGCGTTTTGTGAATCGATGCAACCACACATACCACATACCAGTCCATTGCTGTGCAGTCGGTTACGGACAAGGATATCCCTGCTCGCTCTACATCCCGATTGCACAGCTTGGACAGCTCCAGCTTGAACCTGAGAGAGGTACATAACTTTGCTTAAACCTGAGTTTATTTTATGACAAAATTAGATTACCAAGCATGGGTGGCAGGTGGTAATAGGAGGCAGAAAACAGCTTGGAAAGCTCCAGCTTGAACCTGAACAAAAACAGATGGTACTCGTCAAACAGGAGTACCTCTAATGTTTCCGGCTTAAACCCTGCACACACGTGTGGTTGCAGTAATAGATGACAGAGGTGTTCTGCAGGAATGCCTGTGAAGTTTCCAGATAGAGGTACAGAACTTTGCTTACACCTGTTTATTTCATGACGCAATCGGATTGCAAAGCATAGGTGATAGGTGGTGGGAGGCGGAAAACAGCTGGTTCTTCGTTAAAACTCATGACATCCTCCCCTGCAGCTGCATCTTACGTATCAGTTTAAGAGGTTTGCCTGAAATAGCAATTTCTGTCATCTTTGGGATGCTATGCTGTCCAAAAGAGTCAGAAGCAGGGTGAAGATACATGCAGGGGCAAGAGGACGCCGTGATTACCTGAGTAGGTCAATTGGTTTGGCTAGCCCAAGGCAGTCCCGATGCAATTGCTTCTCCAGAAAAACAGGTGGAGGCCCTACATGAGCACGCGCGGCGATGAATGATCAAGTTGCGGACAACAGATGATCATTCCTGGAGTTGGGAATTAAAGGAAAATGCAGGTGAGCCTGCCTGCTGTTTTGATTCAGAAAAAATGATGTTATGACAGCATGTTGCCTGCCGCGGCAATCTGTATGCCGCCCTTCAACTACGGGTAGAAACTTTCAAGCACAGCTGCCCCCGGCACAAGAGCTCCGTTGCTCCCCTCTCTCATCACCTTGCGTGCGAAAAATGGATTGCTCTGCAGACGAAAAACCGCTTGGTAGAAGAGGAAGAGGGACGTGTAGTTTTGATTTTCGCTTTGGAGGAGGAGGAGGCACGCGTACGGGTGCATGCAGGTCAGTGCGTCGTACGTTCTCGAGCACCTCCCACGGAGCTGAAGTGAACTGACTTCTGCTGCTCCGTAGCAAGCAAAGGGGCGTCCGCTTTAGCCTACGGCTCCTAAACATCCTCCTTAACTCTGAATGTGCTGGGACGGCAGCATGCATCAAAACCTAAGTGTGGGGCAGAAGAGACATCTTCGCATTAAGCTTCTTGCCTCGTGAAATCTGCTTCTCATATATAATACATATAAAAATTACCAGATATAGTGCGTCCCGTATAAGTTGCATTTATAAGTTGCATTTAACGGTGCGTTTACAACAGGGTGATTAATGTTTGTGATTAATTCAGAATTAATCACTCGAATTAATCGCGTTTGGATTAATCACCCCTGAATCACCTTGCGTTTACAATGGACGCAATTAATTTAGCAGAATCAGGTTGTAGCCTGAAGCGGGTTGTAGCTGGGAAGGAAGGCTGGAACTCTAGAAGTGCTTGCATTGCGCTTGCATGCACTGGAGAACGCTGGCAACGTCCTTCCAACCTTTGACTGAGTACCCGGAGCCTTTAATTGACCTGCTGGAAATTTCTCCAGCCATTCCCCCTTAAACTGGAGCTTTCCCAGCCTTTAATTAACTACTTGGAACGTTTGACTGCCACCCAGCAATTAATCACGAATGAAATAATCATTAATCACCCCCCCCCCCCGATTAAAATTAATTCATTTTATTAATTAATCATGGTTTAATCACCCTTTGTAAACGCAAAACGCGATTAATTAATTGAATAGAATTACCACCCTATTGCAAACGCACCGGAAATGTCTTTGTAAATTGGAACCGATGGAAATCCTATTACAGCCCTGATGCACCTGAAGTGCGTACGCCTTTGCGTTTATATGATAAGGACCCCTTCATTGTGGTAATAATTTGGCTGGTAAATTTGCTGTGGATTCTAGCCGCTTTAGCCCCCTGGCCTACCCTTATCCTACTAGACTTTGAACCACTCTTGTGCTCGCCACTTAAAAACTTGTGGGACCCTGAAATTGGCCGGGAGGCCCCAATATAAATGGCACTATTCCAAGTAAGAAGACTGCGCTCTGCTGAATCTTATACAAAGGCAAGTAACCACCCGACCAGCTAGCCGAAGTGTCACCACTTTTTAACGTCGGGCTCCATAGATAGCACGCAAAAAAACGCCTCTTGCTATTAGCATAACAAAAAAAGTGCTAGCTTGGCTTCATGCGCATGTCCAGCTCGGCCTGACTTCTTCCAAATAGTGTGCGGATGATTTGGTACGCCCGGATGAGAGGGCTGTTGATGAATTGTGGCTTGAGCAGAAGAAACACGGAAAAGAGGACCTACGTAGGAGGAAGAAAATATGCCAGGCATTCTCTCGAAGAAAAAGCAGAAAGCCACTTGCAAGCGACATGCATGGTGCAGTGAACTAAGCATTATTATAACAAACCACCTTCACTGCGCTGGTTAACATCACTGTGTTTTTCGCCTACCTTCCAAAGAGTGTCGATAGGAGCACTAAACAACAGCCAAAATGCCAAAGTATGAGTGGCCTGCATGTTTACAAAACAGAAGAGAGAAGATGTTGCTAGCCACAAACTGGCTGGCTACAAAGCAAAAAGGAAGTGTGAGCGGGCGAGAGCTAGCGAGCGAGGTTTTAAGACTTGACCTCATTTATCTGAAAAGCTTAAAAAGTGGCAAGACCTTTCTTAATTGTTAGTGACAAGGGAAAGTCAATAACAAATCATGAATATCCATCACAGAAGCTAGAATAATTTAAAACAGGTAGGTAATTAATACCTAACTTATCAATAAAAGCCATAAACAAATTTGTCCCTGTCTATTAAAACTCACCATGATGACCATTGTTAAAGCAACCGGGCGCTCACGTGCATATGACTGAACGTATGCGTTGAAATTGACACGCTTGTCAGGCTCCTCTTCTGAAGCACAGCACAGACAGGCATGCAGCAACAAGAAGCGGGTGGGAGCATAATACAATAATGCCGTATTGCAAAGAATAGATGCCAAGTGAGTTGAGGTATGAAAGCACAAGGACACAATTTGTACATGCATGCGTACGAGATATAAAAATAATTACAGTTGCGTACAACGATGGCCAAGTGTTCGACATAGGTTTGAAGAATAGCTGAATTCAGGGTTTACGTCTGAAGGAGGACACACGTTCACCCACCAGCGTCGTCGACCACGTCTTCCACCATTTTCCGCTCTATACTTTCAGTGCTTGCGAGGTCCTGGACTGGAATGTAGCCGTCATTGTCTACATCTGCACAATGCAATGATTTGACCAGCAATAACGTGGAATTTTCTGGGTGAGGTCCTGGACTGGTATGTAGCCGTCATTGTCTACATCTACATAATGTCAATCAACAATGACGTGGGATTTGTAAGCTAAGACTATGATGGTAAACCTTAGCTAAGCGTTTTTGTACATCAACGCGTGCATTTCATTCAAAATACCTATGCTAATGCAGCGATGGGACATGGGATGAACCAAATAATTTTAGCAAGCGCACAGACAACTCCAGAGTTCCCTTCAAGCACACCAGTTTAATTCATGTGTGCAGCTGCACATATATTCTTCGTTAGCATTTGCTAGTTCGTATTAGTTTGTAGTGGGGCAAAGTTTGCATGAAGGTAGTGTTGTGCACCGTTCCTCTTACCCATGAGCTTGAAAGCTGCTAGTGCTTGGGTCATCTCTCGTGTCGTAATGCAGCAGTTGTACAAAAGCCTGAACCGGCAACATCAGGGGCGCCACAGGTTCAGCACATTTGCAGACATGAGGAGGCAAAGAGAAAATTGGAGCGGGGAAAGGACATTGTTTACTGATCACACGTGTTTTTGGAATGAGAAAGAAATGCATGTGAGGCGATTAATGAGAGCAAGGCAGGGTGACAGCTTAAGCGGCACGGATACACACCTTCCCATGTCTGGTCCTTGCATGCTGGTGTTCAGCAGACCATTGTCCGAAGACAGGATTCGGAACTGCAGGGCAGACAGAATGGTCACCATCACGCTCAGCTTTGATGAAAAGGTGGCTGTGGAATTGAGCTGCAACAACCGTTGCCCACAGACCTACCTGACCACGCACTAAATCCACAAACTGCTCAAAGCCAAGGGACGCATCTGAACCAAGCAGCCCTGACTCCGTATATCTGCCATGGACACAACAAGGTGGAGATATTTTGAGTCTTTTGGAAGGCCGTCAGACAGACGCTTCACGCTGATACTTGAAAAAACTTTTCACAGGACATGCTGCTCTTGTCCGTAATTGCCATTGCAAACCGTAGGAAATCAGTGTCACGATTGAGCGATGAAGCAGCTGTATGCAGCCACGAAACATTGATGATTGTGAAATAGAACTGTTTAACTACTTACAGGGATTCAAGGGCAGAACTCCTGGGCCCAAAGCGAGCATCACAATAAGCTAAATACCCTTGGACCTCCTCCCCTTGTAGCCTGCCTGTATGCGGGGTTTGTGCAACATGCAGTTACTATAACGCACAGAACTGCAGCGAAGGCATGTTCAGGAAGTGCCCCTCACCTGCTCTGTCTTTGTCAAACAGTTTAAAGGCAAACTTGGCCTGGTATCGAAGCCGGTCCACCGGCCGTGTGTTCATCATGACATTTAGCACAGGGCTGGAGTTGCTGGAGGAAGCGCCGCTGCTGCTACTTCTGCATTGATAAGTGCGGCCGAATGAAACCTGTGCCCGTGCGTGCTCAAGTGATGCTGGCTGGGAGCAGAGCCTCGGTTGTAGGGGTGACGGCTGCTTGCTTGGTGGGAGGCAAGGCTTGGGAGGGCAGGCTGACAGGGGCCAGAGGGTGGAATTGGGAGACAGCCTAAATCTGTGAGCTGAGGGCAGGAGGGGAGAAAGCTGCATGACTGTGTTGCAGAATATTTTTTATTAATTACGTGAACGGATTGTTGCCAAGAGAACTACCGGGTAATGAGAAAGTGCTACCTTTGGTTTATTAATAATTCAAACAATACAAACAACTGTCTTATTTCCGTGAATGCTACAAAGCTTGTATCTCCGCTCGTTGCATATGTGACGCATTCGTTTTTGAGAAGGCGAGAGAGGAACTTAAAAGGTTAAGGTCTCCCCACCTGCGAGGTTTGTTGTTTGGGTTTGGGCTTTCACATCTGGATATTATGGGAACCCTCATCACCCATCCCATCCCCTTTGGGCTTGCTCAATCTGTTGTCTCTCCCCCTCCTCTCCAGGGAAATGGCTGATGGACTCCCCCCCAGGAAAGTGGAGTCCTGGAGGTATTTACCCCATATTACAGCCATTACACCAGCGGAACACCAAAATCCTGAAGCAGCGGCTGAGAGCCTGACAGAAAGGACCAGCAGCGCAGGAAATCTGGAAGAGGAGGTACGCAAATGAAATGAATGTGTTGCTGGTCCTTCTGTCAGGCTCTCCTGTCATAGTGGGAGCAACGTGCCGTTGCAGGTGCAACCCTATGCTTAAACACACGGCCGCGTGAACATGCTTGCGCACTATACAAACTACTTGAATCTTGTTCACACACACAGACACACACACACACACACAAACACACAGACACACACATACACACACATACATACACACATACACATACACATACACATACACATACACATACACATACACATACACATACACATACACACACATACACACACATATACATACACATACACATACACACACATTCACATACACATTCACATACACATACACATACACATACACATACACGTACACGTACACGTACACGTACACGTACACATACACAAACATACACATACACATACACATACACACACACATACATTTCCTGTGCAATACTGCATAAAACAACTGCCTGAAAAGTAGTGCAGTAGCTATGAGACGGGAATGATCTACACGCACACACACGCACTCGCACAACACACACACGCACTCACACAACACACACACTGACACACACACACGCACGCACACACGCACTCACAACACACACACACGCACTCACACACGCACTCACACAACGCACACACTCTTTGCGCTACTGCGCAGTGAGTCAGTCACCCCAAATGCGGAAGAGTGGCGCTGGTGTTGTTAGCTTCCGTCATCCCAGTGAAGGAGTGCCTCATAGCAACTCTGCTACCCACGCGACCTTGCTAGGCCATGGAATCACGAACAGCTACAGCGCGTTTGCTCAGGGCAGGTGCGTAACTGAATGTGGTGTGTGTGTATGTGTGTGTGTATGTGTGTGTATGTGTATGTGTATGTGTTGTGTGTGTATGTGTGTGTACATGTGTGTGAGTGTGTGTGTGTTTTTGTTCAGGGCAGGAGCATGACCCATTGTGTGTGTGCATGTGTGTGTGTATGTGTGTGTGTGTTTGAATCTGTATGTTTTGTGTGTATGTAAGAGCACAGGCAACGACATGCACCAACTTTCCTGATATGCAATTGTGCGCTTCTTTGTTGTGTGTTAGCTTTGGTGGTGCTTGGTGGTGCGCTCATTTGTGTGGGGAAGAAATATCAGGTGTTAAGTTATTGCGCAGGCCCTTTTTTCTAGGCATAACGGCATATTGAGATGAATGCCTGCACATGCAGGCACCTACTTGTAGACACAAACACATACAAGTACACACCCGCACACATTTACATACACACCCGCACACATTTACATACACACACGCACGCATGCACGCACGCACGCACGCAAACACACATAGACGCACGCACGCACGCACGCGCACACATTCTCACACATGCACAAACGCACAAACATACACACGCACACAAGCACACCAATTCCATAGCAGCGTGGCCTTCAAGTCTTTCCATGTACCTGTCCCTCATTTTTCTATCCAGCATGCTGAAGGGGAAATTAGCGGCAACTCGAACAAATAGATGTGCACACATGCATACACAGAAGGGCATTGGTTTCCAACCCCTCTGACATGGTTTTAAAGCCCTCTGACCACGCGATATTCCTCGTCTAATGTGCACACTTAAAAACGAGCATACATGCACCCACATGGGAGCATATTTTCAACCCCTTTAATTATGTCGAAATCCCTCATCCAACTGTAATTACTTCTACGTGCGCACACGCACACACACAGGAGCAGGCTATTTTCAACCCCTTTAATTATGTTGAAATCCCTCATCCAACTGTAATCACTTCTACGTGCGCACACGCACAAACACAGGAGCAACACATTTTCAACCCCTCTAATTATGTTGAAATCCCTCATCCAACTGTAATCACTTCTACGTGCGCACACGCACACACACAGGAGCAGCACATTTTCAACCCCTCTAATTATGTTGAAATTCCTCATCCAACTGTAACTACTTCTACGTGCGCACACACACACACACACACAGGGGCAGCATATTTTCAACCCCTCTAATTGTGTGGAAATCCCTCATCCAACTGTATACATGTACACATGCGTGCACACACACACACACACACACACACACACGCACACACACACGCACACACACACACACACACACAGGAGCAGCATGGTGGTCGAGCCCTCCAACCGTGTGATGTCCCTCATCCAGTTGTCAGGCAGCAACGCACTCGCTCCAGCTGCGTCAGGAGGGAGCAGCAGCAAGCTCAGCAGCAGCAAGCTCCCTCCTCCTGTGAATCTGAGTGCCCCCGTGTCCTCTAGCTGTTGTGGGAGGAGTGCCAGTAGCTACGGACCCCAGCCCACCACAACCGACTCAACGCCCGCTGGCTACTCCTTTGCTGGCTACTCCTTCGCTGCAACCGACGATGCTCACACCCTTGATGCCACCAGCGCCACACGTGGCTGCATCGCACGCAGCTCTTCCCTGACAAAGGGCAACAGCGCTACCCCCACGCACAGCAATGCATCCTTGCACTTCCTCTCCTCCCCCAGCTGCACCGCGCCTGGCGTGCTGACTGTGGTCCCTTTGGCCTCCCAAGAGCACTGCACACACGCACATACAAACAGCACGTGCGTGGCTGTGAGGCCAATCAACTCAAACAGCGCCCAAAGCTCGGTGGTGCGTGTGCTCGTACAAGTATATGTGTGTGAGTGTGTTTGACTGTGAATGCACATGAGTGTGAAAAGGGATAGTGGAAAGGGGGGGGGGGGGACGTGCAAGGGTGTGCTTGCGCGGATGTAAACGTTTGAACATGTGGATGTGTGATTGATGGAAGGGTGGATTCAGGTGAACAAAATTGCATGACTTGGGAGAAGAGAGGTCGGGCTCATGCTTCCGGCTTGTACAAAGCTGCATGTATAAAATCTGTCCCTTTTCGTTAAGTCCCTCTCTCGTATATATCTCTCTCTTTCTCTCTCTCTCTCTCTCTCTCTCTCTCTCTCCCTCTCCCTCTCTCTCTCTCTCTCTCTCTCTCTCTCTCTCTCTCACCCTCTCTCACTCTCTCTCTCTCTCTCACTCTCTCTCTCTCTCTCTCTCTCACTCACA
>Ga0307945_1001823_pt1:0-12500 | contig 17020 bp, 17 predicted proteins | sample OrgLakmetagen228_FD_201818 | JGI IMG/M metagenome (GOLD analysis project Ga0307945, IMG submission 201818) | Saline water microbial communities from Organic Lake, Antarctica - #228 | ecosystem: Environmental > Aquatic > Non-marine Saline and Alkaline > Saline | place: Antarctica: Organic...
ACCTGCCCTCACACATAAACACATGAAGACTGCACGCACCTGCTCTCACACATAAACACATGAACGCTGCATGCACCTGCCCTCACACATAAACACATGAACACTGCACGCACCTGCTCTCACACATAAACACATGAACGCTGCACGCACCTGCTCTCACACATAAACACATGAGCACTGCACGCACCTGCTCTCACACATAAACACATGAACACTGCACGCACCTGCTCTCACACATAAACACATGAACACTGCACGCACCTGCTCTCACACATAAACACATGCACACTGCACGCACCTGCTCTCAGACATAAACACATGAAGACTGCACGCACCTGCTCTCACACAGAAACACACGCACACTGCACGCACCTGCTCTCACACAGAAACACACGCACACTGCACGCACCTGCTCTCACACAGAAACACACGCACACTGCACGCACCTGCTCTGACACGTAACACTGCCCCAGAGCACACCACATGCGTGCGTCATGGGGGCGGAGTGAGGCTGCACGCCTGCGTTTGTTTTGTACGAAAGTGTGTATGTTAGGCTGCAAGTCTGGTTGTAGTGTGTGTGTATATATGTGTGTGTGTGTGTGTGTGTGTGTGTGTTAGGCTGCAAGTCAGGTTGTCGTGTGTGTGTGTGTGCATACGTAATATGTGTATGTGTATGTAAGGCTGCACTCCCGCATGCACTTTGCGTGAATGTGCTTGCATACACGCGGCTGCACGGCTGTGTGTGCATGTCTGTGTATCCATTGAGGTGTGTGTGTGTGTGTATGCTAGGTCAGGACCAATCGGTAGTGAATGTACAGGAAACATAATCGTATAAGTACGTTATTGCTGTGAAGAGAGCCAGACAACAACAACAAGCCATGATTTGGTGGCCATTCACCAAAACATGCGGCTGAGTGACATGGGACAAGTGAAGGATCTGCACTCAGCAGCCTCGGGGACACCACCTGCTTTAATGCCTCGGGGACACCACCTGCTTTAATGCCTTGGGGACATCACTTGCTTTAATGCCTCGGGGACACCACTTGCTTTAATGCCTCAGTTCTTTTTATACAACCTTACGTTTACTTTACGCTGGCTGATCCAGCAATGCCGATCAGCCCAACACATGTGGCTGCCGGTTACCCCCCTTTGTGAACCCTTTGTAAACCCTTTAATGCCTCGGGGACCACTTGCTTTAATGCCTCGGGGACACCACTTGCTTTAATGCCTCGGGGACATCACTTGCTTAAATGCAAGTTTTGCATGAATGCACAGCATGCCAACACTAGGAAAGTGCCAACACTAGGAAAGTACCAACACTAGGAAAGTGCCAACACTAGGAAAGTGCCAACACTAGGAACGTGCCAACACTAGGAAAGTGCCAACACTAGGAACGTGCCAACACTAGGAAAGTATCAACACTAGGAACGTGCCAACACTAGGAACGTGCCAACACTAGGAAAGTGCCAACACTAGGAACGTGCCAACACTAGGAAAGTGCCAACACTAGGAACGTGCCAACACTAGGAACGTGCCAACACTAGGAAAGTGCCAACACTAGGAAAGTGCCAACACTAGGAAAGTGCCAACACTAGGAAAGTGCCAACACTAGGAAAGTGCCAACACAAGGAAAAAGCCAACACTAGGAAAGTATCAACACCGTTTGAGCAGGCACAAACAGCAGGATAGTATTTCAGCATTCAGATTGTGTTATGTGGTAGATGGTATGTGGTGAATTGCAAGCAATACGGAGCTTGCTGAAGCATTCAAAACATACACCCACCCACCTACCCATTCACCCACCCACATGACACCTACACCCGCACACAACCACCAGCGACACCACCTGCATTGATTGCATCATCCTTTATGTTGACATAATGTTATGTTGACATAGCGTAGAAGGTGACGCCCTGATTTAGTTGGTATCTTTAGCAGCAGATACACACAGCACAGCCGCCAACACACTAAGGTGTTTTGCCCTGATTTAGTTGGTATCTTAAGCAGCAGATACTTTAGTTGGTATCCTAAGCAGCAGATACTTCAGTTGGTATCTTAAGCAGCAGATACTTTAGTTGGTATCTTAAGCAGCAGACACACACAGCACAGCCGCCAACACACCAAGGTGTAGCGCAACGCTCACCGATAGCAGCACAGCGCAGGCAGCAAAGTGTTTTGCGACGCTCACCGATAGCAGCACAGCCGCCAACACACCAAGGTGTAGCGCAACGCTCACCAATAGCATCACAGCGCAGGCAGCAAAGTGTTTTGCGACGCTCACCGATAGCAGCACAGCCGCCAACACACCAAGGTGTAGCGCAACGCTCATTGATAGCAGCACAGCGCAGGCAGCAATTGTGACCCCCCTCAAGTAAGGAACGATAGCCACTTTGGTACCGTACACTCCACCACTAGCGAGAGGAAGATAAGAATCAGTATGGCTGCAGGACCACGACCCACCGATAGTAGTACAGCGCATAGTAGGGCATCTTGAGCAGCTCGTAGGCCTGTCCCAGACCGTACCAGGCACGGAAATCATGGGCACTCAGATCCACCGCTGCACGATATGCCTCTGCAGGGTTAGGAAGAAAGTACTGTGAGGATGCACGAAAGCGCATGAACGTTGTTTAGGTTGGCCAGGACCTTATATATACGATATACGATATTATTATTAGTCCATATAGAATGGACTATTCATTTGTATTTTCATATAGAATGGACTATTGATTTGTATTTTCAAAGCAAAAGTACGCAGAGTTCACAGGTGTCACCTCCGCCTGCCCAGATCCAGATGGCGTTTTTGGCAGAGAGATTACCAGTTGTATGGTCATATACGGTGTATATATGATGTATATATGGTTTTGGTCAACCCTAATAATACTCCAAGGTGTACGATGGCATTGAATAGTGGCTTGAACATGTCTTTAACGCGCGTGTGGTGTGTGGGCTTCTGCAGCCGGCAAATGAAACTGAGCTGAGAAAGGGCTGTCAGCGGTGGTGCATTTATATGAGACGTGTAGGGTTGGCCAGAACCGTATATATACACCGTATATGACCGTATATTTGGTGATTTCCCTGCCAAAAACACCGTATATACACCGTATATATATGGTTCTGGCCAACCCTAGAGATGTGTGCGTTGGGCACAACATGTTTTTTACAGGAGTCATGGGTGCTCAGACCGAATGTGGTTTTCCTTCCTACGGATGCGAGTTGCCCTATCGACCCAGAACAACTCGATAGACAAACTTTCTGACGCCGATGACCTGTACGTCGCACAAGTGCTGTGGGGTATGGTTTTGCGAGGTTTGGTATCCGAAAAGGGTAACACAACGTAAGTAGCTTAGCTGCAGGGCACGGCTCTGCGCACAGTTTGAAGGGTAGCAGGAGCGGCACTGAAAGGGTCAAAGGGTTGGAGATGCAGTGCTGAAAGAGTTCAAGGGCTGCAGAAGCAATACTTTAAGGGTCGAAAGGTTGGAGATGCAGCACTGAAAGAGTCCAAGGGCTGCAGAAGTAATCCTTTAAGGGTCAAAGTGTTGGAGATGCAGTACTGAAAGAGTCGAAGGGTTGCAGATGCAGCACTGAAAGGGTCAAAAGGTTGTAGAAAGGACGGAGATGCAGCACTTTCAGGGTGAGCCGGAGCCACATCCGAGCTCAGTGCATCTCTACATAACTGTTTGCACGCAACAGAGTTTTGCACAAGAAGCTCATATCCTTGAAGCAAGCCTTGCGCATTGCACCGATAGCCAATTGTGTGTTACTAGGGTTGCCAGAACCATATATATACACCGTATATGACCATATATTTCGTGATTTCCCTGCCAAAAATACCGTATATACACCGTATATATATGGTTCTGGCCAACCCTATGTGTTACATTTACAGTGTCTGTGGCCGAAAACTGTGCTGCAGAATCCAGCATGCCTAGGCTTGGTTGGTTTGACCTACGGAGTCTTAGTTAACTGAACATCTTAATTATCAGACTGAGCTGCATGAATAGCAAGCTTGAGATGGGCAGAAAGCAGAAACAGAGCGGCGCAGAAATGCACCGATGGCTGCTGGAGTTTGACCTACGGAGTCTTAATTAACTGAACATCTTTATTAACGGACTGAGCTGCATGAACAGCAAGCCTGAGGTGGGCATAAAGCAAAAACTGAGCGGCGCAGAAATGCACCGATGGCTGCTGGAGTTTGACCTACGGGGTCTTATTTAACTGAACATCTTGATTAACGGACTGAGCTGCATGAACAGCAAGCCTGAGATGGGCAGAAAGCAGAAACTGAGCGGCGCAGAGACGCACTGATGGCCGCTGGAGTTTGACCTACAGAGTCTTAGCCAACTGAACATCTTGATTAACGGACTGAGCTGCATGAACAGCAAGCCTGAGGTGGGCAGAAAGCAGAAACTGAGCGGCGCAGATACGCACCGATGGCTGCTGGAGTGTTTTTTGCCTCCATGTATTCGTGACCCAGCAGGGTCCAGGCGGCAAGGTAGCCACGATTTAGTCGCAAGGCCCGCTTGAAGTACTGCACCGCCTTGTCATGAGTGCCCTGTGTGTAGGGTTGGCCAGAACCACACATTTATTGATATACACGGTGTACATACGGTAATCTTAGCAGGGAAATCACCATACATACGGTCATATACGGTGCAGATATACGGCTCTGGCCTACCCTACCTGTGTGTGTTTGTTATGTGTAAGGGTGGGTAAATAGTAAATATGGTGTCTGACTTTGACAGTGAGGCTCACCGAGCCTCAACAAGGCTCGGCACTTGCTGGGGAGGCTCTAGCTGGAAGTTACGGTTAAAAATTTTGCTTTTTCAAATCTGCACAGATTGAGCCGAAACTGTTTCTGTTGTTAGCTTATATATTAAGAATATTAACGTTGAGACCGGGTGGAAAATATGGGCGAGTGAGCCAGGAAGTTCGGTTAGCGGTTACACCCCCCCCCCCAAAGTGTTGCACACCCCTTTTAGCTCTTCCTGTGTTACATTATAATCATAATCAATAAATGTTATCAATGAAGAGACTTGGTTAAAAATGAGTGTGTCAGACAGGAATATTCAGTTAACGAACAATTCGGTTGCCCCTCCCCCCCTACACAGCTGCACACTGCCTATTACTGCCCCATTAACTACGCTACTGCTACTGCTGCTGCTGCTGCTGCTGCTGCTGCTACTGCTGTTGCCTATGTCTCTTCCTCTAGCAGGTTGAGGCACTAGTCCATGTCCTCCCTCTCCTTGCCACAATCCTTGCCATTGTTGTGCATAAAGATGAGCTTCCTTGCGCGCTCTACTGCCATTTTGGAGCGCAACTTGGTGCACAGCTGGCCCCAAGCTGACCAGTTGCGCTCGCAAGCACATGCAGTGGGGTGCATGCACAGCAGCTTGGCTGCGACGCACAAGACTCAAAAGCCATGCTTGCTCGCTTAATAGCGCCAGAAGTTGACGCGGTTGATGGTTTGGGGGATGACAGTTGCGCTCGCAAGCACATGCAGTGTGGTGCATGCAGTAGTAGTAACTGGCAGATGACTTCAAATTTCCCCTTCAAAGACACGAGCACCACGCGCACACACTGCCACCGCCAGGTTCTACCCTTCTCCTTGCAGCCCTTGACGTGCTGGAATACATCATCAGATGTTGGGGACTCTTCATTGTAGGAATGAGTGCCATAGATGACAGCCCCTTTCATACACTCAAAATCCTCATTCATCACTCTGATATAATGTTAACTTCATTAAAACTCATTCATTAAATAAAATAAAAATGTTGAATATTTTGGGGGAATTCTGAGGAATTCTGGGGAGATGGGGCTGATTCCCCCCAAAAAGTGGACACCCTCGCTGGCTGACGAGTGTCTTCCACACCGGGAAAGAGGCTCGCCAAGGCTCGGCGAGCCGCGCACTCGGCGAGTCTCGGCGAGGTCATGAACCACCCTTCGTTATGTGTTATGTGTATCCGTGTGAGGTAAATTACCCATTGGGTGACGCTCAGGAAGACCACTCAGTTCCACTGAAGCATTGTGGATTGCGTTGCCAATAGTTTTAATAACATGCTGATCCAAACTGACCACTCCTACACTCCGACCTCCACACACACACACACACACACACACACACACACACACACACACACACCCACACCCACACACACACGCACACACGCACACACACACACGTCCACACACACGTCCACACCACCCTGCAGCAGCTGCCCACGCATTTGTCACATTCAAGCAACAGGGCATGTGGAATTACATAAACACACATATACCCGTAGCAGTTGCGCACCACCGCACGTGTCTCAGCTCTGTTTGTCTTATTATGAAGCACCTTGACACACACACGGGCACACACACAAATAAACACACATTTATCCGTAGCAGTTGCACACCACCGCACATGTCTCAGCTCTGTTTGTCTTATTATGAAGCACCTTGACACACACACGGGCACACACACAAATAAACACACATATATCCGTAGCAGTTGCACACCACCGCACATGTCTCAGCTCTGTTTGTCTTATGATGAAGCACCTTGACACACACACACGCGCACACACACACACAAATATACACACCTTTAAGCTGTAGCAGTTGCGCACCACTGCACATGTCTCAGCTCTGTTTGTGTTATTATGAAGCACCTTGACACACACACGCACACACACACATGCACACAAATATACACACCTTTAAGCTGTAGTAGTTGCCTACCACCGCACACGTTTCGGCTCTGTATTTGTCTGTGGCCACTGCTCTGTGTGCCAACGCGCTGAGAGGGGCAGCAGCTTCTTTCACAAACAGGATGTTGGAGTACACATCCAAACCCTGCAAGAACAACAATGTTCACCATACTATGAGAGTCAAGTGGGGGGATAAGGAGCCGTTTAGATCAAGCAGGTACAAGGGAGTGGTTGAATGGTGCGCGGAGGAGTTTTCCCTGTGGCATAACACCCTCCATGCTGCTCACATGCTCACATGCTGTATACCTAAACAACTAGGGTTGGCCATATATACATACCATTTATACACACCATGTATGACCGTAGGTAATGATGATTATGACTGTATGCAATGATGATGATACCGTTTATACACACCATATATGACCGTATGTAATGATGATTTCCCTGCACAAAATACCGTATGTACGCAAGTTGAAAGGCTCTGGCCAACCTACAATTGATATGGACAGCGCTCTCCCTGGGGGCTGTTGCTGCTTGCAGGCCCCTTCACTAAATACATAATAAATGAATAAATCTCATACCAAATGAATAAACCTAAGAGTCTTGAGTGATGTGGACAGTGTCTGCCCTATGGCTACAGCAAAGTGACCAAGGTGTGTGATGCACATAATGAGCTGCGTAGCAAACACATAACGCGGTCACCTCATAGCCCTGTGGCTGCAGGAAAGGGGCCGTGATGTGTGTGATGCACATAAAGAGCTGCGTAGCAAACACATACGCGGTCACCTCATTGCCCTGTGGCTACAGCAAAGTGACCGTGGTGTGTGTGATGCACATAAAGAGCTGCGTAGCAAACACATAACGCGGTCACCTCATTGCCCTATGGCTACAGCAAAGTGACCGTGGTGTGTGTGATGCACATAAAGAGCTGCGTAGCAAACACATACGCGGTCACCTCATGAAACGCTTGCGAGAACAGACAGCTGTGATGTGTGTGTGTGTGTGTGTGTGATGGGCTGTGCGATCATGTAGCAAACACTATACATGAAACATGAATCATTGCCCAGCTCAGCAACGTATGTGTGTGTGAGTGCATGTATGTGCATGTCAGATCAAGTCGCACCTCAAGCCGGTACGGGTCCCGCGCCATAAGGTCTTCGTACAGCGCTTGCGCATCATCAAAGTTCTGAAAACGCGATTGCACGCACATAAACAATGTCAAATGCTTGGAGGTCTGATGCAAACAATGTCTGAGCCATGCCCGTTTATGCATGCAGTGTATGAGAGCATGTGTGTACGTACAAGCTTTTACACAGCCATTGCAAATCTGCAATTACCTGACTACTAGTGGACCGGTGTGTGTGTGTGTGTGCACGTGTGTGTATGTGTGTGTGTGTGCATGTGTGTGTGTGTGTGTGTGTGTGTGTGTGTGTTTGTATGTGTGTGTGTGTCTGCCCTGTTCTTCTTGCCTGTTTTGTGTTTCAACATCTCATTGCACGTTGCACGTCCTTGTGAGCTGGAATGAATACCATCATATATCATATCACACACAATTCTGACACAGACATCACTGGGCAGAAGCCTGTGCATGCGTGTGTGTGTGCTCAAAACTATAGGATTTGAACATTAAAGTCTGACCATTTTTCCCCAGAGATTATTCTGAGTAGGCTGGTTACGCATTAACACTTTTGTCGATAGGGCAAGCTACCATTGTACCATTGTTTGGTGCTCATAATTATTCTAGGGGGTGAGTCCTCAGTCCTCACATAACAGGGAAGGATCGCCCCCCTTGGCGACGGACCGTATCAGATGCGTTGTTAATAGTTGAGATCAGAACACTTTGATGAGCATGCATTGTAGCAAGTTAAGCACACATATACAAATGCCTGCATGTTTGCATGTCTGCATGTCTGCATGCCTGCATGCCTGCATGTCTGTATGTCTGCATGTCTGCATGTCTGCATGCCTGCATGGCTGCATGGCTGCAGGTTCTGTTCACCCTCTCTTGGGGCATGAACACAAAGGCAATGAACACTTTGAGCATGCATTGTAGCAAATTAAACACACACATACAAATGCCTGCATGGTTATGTTCACCCTCTTTTGGGGCATAAACACATAGGCAATGAGTTCGGCTCAGGCATTTGCAGGTTCTGTTCACCCTCTTTTGGGGCATGAACACATAGGCAATGAGTTCAGCTCAGGCATTTGCAGGTTCTGTTCACCCTTTTTTGGGGCACGAACACATAGGCAATGAGTTCAGCTCAGGCGTTTGCCGACACCAAGCACGATCGCAGGACAGCACAATGGCAAAGCTGCGAGGCCTAAACAAAGCAAGTGCCAGCTGCAGGAACATAAGTGCATCCACACTCAACTTTCTCTTATCCTAGTACAGTATACTCAAACTGCCCACACCCACACCCACGCCCTCATGCATATACAACAACACCCACACCCACCCTCCACGTCTACACACCCACGCCCTCATGACTACACACCCACACACTCACCTACACCCGTATTTACCCACACCCTCACCCTCACCCTCACCTGCACCCGCACCTGCACCCACACCCACACCCACACCCACACCTACACCCACACTCTTACCCACACCCCTATTTACCCACACCCACACCCATACCTTCACACCCACACCCCTATTTACCCACACCCACACCTTCACACCCACACCAATACCTTCACACCCACACCTTCACACCCACACCCATACCTTCAAACCCATACATTGACACCCACACCCACACCCACACCCACACCCACACCCACACTCTCACCCACACCCCTATTTACCCACACCCACACCCACACCTTCACACCCACACCCACACCTTCACACCCACACCTTCACACCCACACCCACCTGTAGGTTATAGTGTGCTTGGGCAACCAGGGCCTCTACAGCTTGAGACTGGGGAAAGACCTGGGGGCGTGTGATGAGCACAGTCACATATTTTTGGCGCCCAACAACTACGTTCGAGGCCACACACTTCGGCACTCAAACTCTAACATGTGAGCGTTTTCACACAATCGCAGCAAAAGAGGACGTTAAAAAAGCCATCACATCAGGGAAGCATCCTCAGGCTGCAGCCAGTGAGCCAGTAATCCTCAGCTCCCGCATGTGTTCCTATTCAGACCTTCAGTCTGGTGCTACGACAGCAATTATCACAGTTGTTACACGTGTTACATACGCAGCCTAGCAGTCGCACGTTGTGACTGATGGCTGTATCTGTAAACCCTGTACACCATGCTCCTGTTCAGACCTTGTGTTCTCGTTGCATTTCGAGCTTGCACGGGAATGCTGACACATTCTCACCACAGGCCAAATCAGAACGGCACATCCAACAAATTGTATGCCCTTTCACACACAACAGGACTTACGTCTTGCTGGGAGGGCCTCCGTGGGTGGTGGTGGTGGTGGTTTCTCGCAATGCCTGATGCACGGCAATGCAAAATGCACGACATGCAAGTAATCCAGGCTTTTGCCAGTAAGATACCCATGCATGTGCGTGCATGCGTGTGTGTGTATGCGTGTGTGCGTGTGTGTGTGCGTGTGCGTGTGTGTGTGTGTGCACTCACATGCGACAGGCGCTGTAGCTTGCTCAAGGCCTCCATATTTTCCTGTAGCTCAAGGCAGGAGGACGCCAGAAAAAAGTCAGAGGCCCAGTGCTGAGGCATGGTTGCGGTGCGACCTTTGTGGCGAGCGTCTAGGGATGCATTGGGCAGCGCACGCAGCGTGGCAGCGTCCTTGACCACACGCTGCAGGGCCTGCGAGGGCGAGTGTGTGTGTGTGTGTGTTTGTGTGTGCGTGTGTGTGTGTGTGCGTGTGTGTGTGTGTACGTGTGCGTGTGTGTGTGCGCGTGGTTGGTTAAATATAGTTTGACAGCAGGTTACACATCTAGTTTATTCCCAGCTGCGTCGGGCAGCGCACACAGCGTGGCAGCATTTACAAACATTCACTCATAACAATCAGACAGTTTGCAACAGTTTGTCCAAAAGCATTGTGCTCAATATGACCTTGCTCACTCACGTGCAAGAAGAGCAAAGGTACCTTAATTCTTCTCATAGTCCTTTGTATCATCGCAGCATTGGCTAAAACCAAATTTACATATACATAAGGGTGTGCCAGCCTCTAGTCGAGCCTCGTCAAGCCTCGTCGTCACTGCTGTCAAAGCCTAGACGGCAACTAGGGTGTCCATTTTTGGGGGGAAATCAGGGGAATTTCCCTGGAATTCCCTAAAACTTGGGAAAATAAACCGCATTTTTTGTATACCGTACCTTTCTTAACTCACCCCAGGTAAATAACGTTTTTTGCCCTCCGACGTGATATTGGCATCGTAAAATATATATATATATATATATATATTTATTCAGGGGCTCTGGGGTTTCCGGGGTTTGGCGAAAATAGAGTTTGGTGGGTGGCTGAACAGCGATGAGCGGAGAAGGCCCCCCCGCACCCCTCCCCGCCCCAACCCCAGCACCAACACCAGCCCCAGCGTCAGCAGCACCGATTGCGCCCAAAGGTTTGTTCCAGCGGACATTTGACAGCTTTTTTGTCAAGCCGGCAGCTACAGCAGAGGAAAAAGCAGCGTTGCAGCAGCAAAAGGAGGAGCAGCAGAAAGCTGACCTAGCCAGGCTGCAGCAGGCAAAAGAGGAGCGGACTCAGCGTGAAGCAGAAGCACACATGCACACGCACATGCACATGCACACATGCACACAAACACAACAAGCGTGAAACAGAAACACACATGCACACGCACAAACGCGCATGTGCACGCATACACACACACACACTTGTAAAGGCACTGGCTGAGCTAATGCCCACTGGGGTCGGTGCAGGGAAGGCTAGAAAATTTATTTACAGGGTCCAGGGTTACCCGGGTTTACCTTTAATATTTCTGAAATTTGGGCACCGGGGTGAGTACGGTAAGGTACGGTAATAATGTAAAATTTCTTTGTGTAATGTAAACGCGAAAAATGGCACATCACGATGTCACAGTCTTGTTCAGGGAAGTGTCAGACTTTCAAATCTCGACGCCCCAAAATGGGCAGTAATTTGTACATTATTTTCTTATATTATCAAACATGGAACTAATTTCCGGCCAATTTGCTGTGCGTATGCCTGTCCAGGCAATGCACCATGAGAGATTCTCCAAACACTTCCTACAGCTCTTTTCAGTCCGGTCTCTTCACGATAATTAATCATTTATTATAAGTAAACTCCAGAAAAAGTTTCGGCTCAATCCGCGCAAGTTTCAGAAAGTGATTTTCTAACCGTAATGTACCAACTAGGGCCTATATCGACGAGCCTCGCCCTCGATGACGCTCGTCGAGCCTCACTGGCAAAATCATGCACCCTAGTTACCCATGCTTATACATAAATACTTACACATATAGTGTTATTACGGTATTACTAGCAGGGAAATTGCCATGCATACGGTCATATTCGGTGCACATGAATGGTTCTGGCCAATTCTATATGGTATATATTCTGTATACTTTCTCAATCAGGTCATAATACAACCTTGCCTCTATACAGAATAATGCTGTAAGCTGCTGCAAGTCCTTACCCGAGCAATGAGTATGATGGCCATGCGCACAAAATGACGTATGATTAGGGTTGGCCAGAACCATATATATACACCGTATATGACCGTATATTTGGTGATTTCCCTGCCAAACATATTGTATATACACTGTATATATATTGTTCTGGCCAACCCTACGTATGATGTGCACAAATGATAAGGTTGTGCATTTGTGCAACACCACACAAAGTGTCACGCG
>Ga0307945_1001826_pt1 | contig 17005 bp, 22 predicted proteins | sample OrgLakmetagen228_FD_201818 | JGI IMG/M metagenome (GOLD analysis project Ga0307945, IMG submission 201818) | Saline water microbial communities from Organic Lake, Antarctica - #228 | ecosystem: Environmental > Aquatic > Non-marine Saline and Alkaline > Saline | place: Antarctica: Organic Lake...
TGTGTGTGTGTGTGTGTGTGTGTGTGTGTGTGTGTGTGTGTGTGTGTGTGTGTGTGTGTGTGTGTGTGTGTGTGTGTGTGTGTGTGTGTGTGTGTGTGTGTGTGTATGTGTATGTGCACGCGGTTGCGCACCTATAGTATCTTGGCCCTTCATGCTTTTCACTGACATATCGCGGTGTTTTGGGTTGCTCGCACGTCTGGCCAAATCTGGGAAGAAATTTCCCCTTAGCAACATTTAGAGCAAGACTAATTGCAACACTAATTTATTATTATTATCTGACAGACCAGAATTAGAAGCGAAAATTCAACTCGATTGAGCTACTGTATCCACTCCAGGGCATGCCGTGATGGCAATATTTGACCCCGTTGCCGCCTAAACCAAACGGTAGAAGGAATCCCTGGTACCGCACAGGGATTCTTTCCCAATTTTGACCACTAGGGACAACTTGCATTTGGAACTGCAATTTTCTCTCATGCGATTTTTTAACATGCAAAAATGACGCATTTGTGCAACCTTTAACCCCCTTTTCTAGCTACTTCTCAACCCAATTAGCCTCAGGTGCAATCATGTGATCTTGTACTAGGGACTACCAAAAGTGAATCACAGTGCAGTGTCAAGTTCCACCATCCATCCAGCTTTATACCAGACTTGAAATAAAAAAATTGTAATCAGTACTTCAGATCATAGCCAGCGTACGGCATTAGAACCCCCTGCACTTTTTGACACTCACTTGTCACAGCACTCACTTGCACTCCTTCGCTTCTCGTAACCTCACAGAATTTGCGATGGCCTTCAATCATACTTAAATCAGTGGCCTCTATGCCCTTGTCTGAGCTAGCAATAATAATACTCACAAGAAGCAATGCAAATAATCTGCCTCATCAAATGCCACAAATACACCCATCTGCATCCCATCCTGCCAGCAAACAGTGTGGAACCTCAGAAGCCAACATCTGCAACTGGCACTGAGCAAAATGCTGCTCTTTGCAAAGATGCCTTCCTTATCACTTTTAGCCTGGTGGGCAGACCACACCCAACTGCCATCATCCCGAGGGATGCAGAATGAGGCGACAGAAGCAATACCGTTAAATGTTAAGTTCATGGCGCAGACCCCAGTTCAATGCAAAGTCGTTGGCAGGTGATTGCTGACTGGGGACCAAGCCCAAATTTGGAGGCAAGTGAAGAGGCTGTAAATGCTTTGACTTGCTGGGCTTTGGTAATGCTTAGATATGTTAAAAATAAGTAAAAACTGCTCACTGGCGTTCTAACAAACAAACAATTATCCCAGTTTTTACACGTTTTACATACGCAGCCTAGCAGTCGCAAGTACTGATTGATGGCTTTATCAAGAAAAAAAAGAAAAACTTCGCTGGTAGTGATGACACAGCCAGCATGATTAAGGGAGGGGGTTACTTAGGTGCCCGCATCAGGCAACCCCCCACCGCGCAAACAATTGAAATAAATTAATGTGGGTCAGGGATGGCTTTATCTGTAACCTCTAACAAATAAAGATTAAAGAGCTGAGGTATCCAGAAAGCGCACCTCTGGTGTGATTTGTCATCGCCCAATTTATATCCAAAATTTCCGAGCTAGCTGCGCTTTCCCACCCGATCCGGCAATTATTCCGCCCTTGCCATAAGTTGCGACGATACAAACAGTATTTATTATTTTTCCTAATTGGATGTGCGCGCCCTCCAGTGCAAGCAGGCGCATTGTAAGCATTTCTGGAGTTCCAGCCCTCCCATCCAGCTACAACCGCTTCAGGCTACAGCATGATTCTGCTGGGTTAATTACGTCCATTGTTATTTCAGTAATTAATTCAGGGGCAATTGATTCAAACGCGTTTAACTTCAAAGGGATTAATTCTTAAGCAATCACAGTCATTTATCACCCTATTGTAAATGCACCGGCCGTAAGACTGGTAATCAAAATAACATTTAAAACGTGGCCAGGCCTCCCTAAATTCATCCTTAGAGCAATGTACAAAAGGAAGATTGCGGGTAAGTTAACCACTCTTGCTCCATCGGTTCAGAAAACATTTTATTAATAGCAAAAAGTATTTTCCCCTAATGTCACGGTACAGCAAGCTGCGTTCTACACCTGCTCACGTTACATTATCTTGAGGGAAGAAGCGAAGCCTCAGATTTTAACGAGGCCTCAACAGCGTCAATAAAAGCTGCCGGGTTCTTCAACGGCAAATACCGAAACTGTTGTAAGCCCCAAAGCAGCACCGCTATTTGCCTGGGTTTATACGTTTGCCACCTGTCAGTGCGACGCAAGGAAGCAGATTAGGTGGTTATTTCAGTGGTGGTTACTTGCTTACCGTACCTTACCGTACTCATCCCGCACCTTTAATTTCAGAAGTATTTAGTAAAATCCCGCACCTTCCCGCACCCCCAAATTATATATTTTTCCCTTCCTGCATCAACCCCGCAGGGCCTTAAGCACTGTTCAGCACCAATAAGCTTCACAAACAACCTCAATGAAAGAGAACACCACCTGTGTAAGAGTCCTTGCATGCGTGAGTTTGCTCTCTGTTCTGCTACTGCCCAGAATCTCAAGACTTGCTTCCTCTTCCTCTGGCCACTATCACTGCTGCTGCTGCTGCTTGTGTGTGCTGATGGTGTTCTTTAGATGCGGGCAGCCTTGGTGCGTGACCTCATCTGCCCCACCTGCTCATTTTTTAGCTACTGGGTTGCTCTAACCTGCTTTGCATGCACAAGCGTTGGTCCTCTTCAACCCCTACGCCTTCCTCTCATTCTTCATACCCCTGCTACACAGCTTCCCCTCATGTGCCAATGCCTCTGTGCATAACATCTGTGCCCCGAGTTCCAAATTGTGGACCATAGAATTTTTTTGGGGCCTGCCAATCTTCCTTTTGTTGGCTGCCTCCTCCCACTTTGCTCAGCCCGTTCCACTTTTGCTTGCTGGCTTGGACGGATGCCCTGCTGCTCGGCTGTCGCCGCGGCTTGCTTTCCGGAATACCCCCTCGGGAGCAACCGGTGCTGGGGCTGGTGATACTGCTGCTGAGGCTGAGGCTGCCTGGTGCTGTGGGACAGGGGGCGGGGCGGGGGGTACCTCTCACGGTCAATGACCGGCAGCGACCCGGAAAGGGTAAATTTCACCAACCCCGCACAACTCCGAAGGGTCAAAATATATATATGTATATATATATATATATTGATATATACCGCGGTCACCCCGCAGGGCAAAAAACGACATTTATGCGGGGTGTTATAGAAAAGGTATGGTATTCAAGCAATACTATTTGACTCAATCCATTTTTTGTTGCAACTTATAAACACATTGAAAATTTGAAATGCAGGCTGCAGGCAGTGAAACTTAGTTGATGATTCTGCTACCACCTCACGGTGCAAACTAAACAGAACTACTCCACCCGAAAAGGAGCCATTTGGTACCGAGTAAAGAAAAATTTTCCACACAGAATTGGAGAAAAAAATACAGGGATAATTTGGGCTGCAAGCTGGGCCTGAAGCCGGTTCTTATGAAAGCTGTTAATATAACTGGAAAAGGTGGAGGCAGCTATGCTAGGCCTACCAAGGCATATGGCAACGTAATCGACATTGCACATCTGGATCTTGGAGACAAGCATCTTGAGATGTGTAGTCTAGTTGATGCAATCGCAGTGCGCAAAAAACTTGAACAATCAGGGATGGGTCGTACGGACTTTTGAGACGTCCCATACGGTATATTACGCTATTAATACGACACGCGTATAATACGAAAACGTAATTTTACTATTTTGGGGGGTACCTTGGGCTTGCACCAACCACCCCCCAACCACCACACATTGTCCCCAAAGCCTGCAGAACTTTAAAATGCCTCCTTTTAAAGGCCCTGAGTGGGAACATGTTGTTATTTTGGGACAGAAGGGGCAGAATTACAAGATGGAGTCTAAGTACTGCAAGCTGAAATTCAGCGGCGAGCCCCCCGCATCCGCGAGCACTTCATCAGGCGGAATCCCAGTGTAGGTGTAGCAGCATGCAAAGCTGACCCGGCGGAAATCGAGGACGTATGACCCATCCCTGGGAATAATAGATACTTCTTGGCTGATTATCGCCAAATTTAAGCCAAAATAACGGCAACTTGATTAATTCATAGTTGCACAAGGCTTTATGGACCAACACTTCCGGGCGCACCCGTACCTGGTGATGATAATCACTTCTAGAGCCTCCATCCATTCAGGCGTGGGGGTGTGAGAAAATGACGCTAAGGCCCACGTGATATCCGCCACCTACATTAATGATGAAGCATAAGGTGCGTTAGCTCTGCTGCAACTCGTGTACCGTTTATTGGTCCTAAAGGGGTCTTTGCTCCAGCTCTGGAGCCCAGGCAACCAGCCAAGCCAAGTGCAGAAGATAGATATGCAAGTGCAGAAGATTGATTTGCTCCAGCTCTGGAGACCAGGCAACCAAGCCAAGTGCAGAAAATAGATATGCAAAGCTGTCAAGAACTAGACCTCTCATACAAGTGTTATGTATTTGATCTATAGAGCACCCTACTGCAACTTTAACAACAAAGCTTGCCAAGGCGACTATGACGAACAATACCTGCTGAGGTGGCAGCTGGGGTAGACGCCGACGAGCTTCTTCACAGTAATCCTCCAGCCAGAGAGTGCCTGGCCGGTGGCGAAGGCGTGCTAATGACCAAGCCACGCACGCAAAATCACTGCAAATTTGTGTAGAATGTTGCTAATTTCCAAAAACAATCTGCAATGAAATTGGAGCTGTGAAAACATGCAAATATCCAGCTTGCAATTCGAGTGTCAGATTTGGTAGGTTCCTGGCTGCATTCTTCCTTAATGTTTAGAATATGCTGTTATCTTGCTGAACACATGAATGATTACACGTCCAGTTGGCCAACCCACAGCAGCGCAATCTCACCCTCATCTCTGGCGGCACGCGGCTAACACTGCTTCTAGATACTTTGACTTTTTCCTCTTAGTTCTAACACAGGCACCAACGCGTAACATACAGCAGCCATCAAACAGAGTGTGCTACAACCAGCAGGTAGGTTACAAAACAAACCTGTCACTCATGGTCTTCATCCGGACCCGTATATGCACAAGCATTTCGTGCAGCCAAGGTGTGGATGGGCGATGCTCAAGCAATGCAAGGCCCCAGCAGATCCTGGCCAGCTGCTGGGACGGGCAGCTAGACAGCAGAGGCAGGCAACAGGACTCGAAGCTGTAGAGGCAGGTTGCATTTGTGTGACTGTGCAAATTAGTGAACTATTTCACAAGGGAGGCAGGAGGCATGAAAAAGTTCAAAACTGTCAACACATATGTAAAGGTGGGTAAATAGGGTGTCTGACTTTGCTAGCGAGGCTCGGCGAGCCTCAACGAGGCTCAGCACTTTAGCTGGAAATTACGGTTAGAAAATCACTTTTTCAAATCTGCACGGATTGAGCCGAAATTCTTTCTGTTGTTAGCTTATACATAAGAATGCATATTAACGTTGAGACTGGGTGGAAAAAAAGGGGGCGTGTGAGCCAGGAAAATTTGGTTACCAGTTACACCCCCCCCCAAAAAGTGTTGCACACCCCCTTAAACTCTTCTTGGAATAATATTACAACAAATAATGTTATTATTGAAAAAACTTGGTTAAAAATATGGGACCAGGAAAGTTCAGTCAACAACAATTTCAAATGCCCCTCCCCCCCCACACAGCTGCACACTGCCTACTACTGCCCAATTAATTACGCTACTGCTGCTGCCTATGCCTCTTCCTCTAGCAGGTTGAGGCACAAGTCCATGTCCTCCCTCTCCTTGCCACTCTCCTTGCCATTGCTGTTCACATAGATGAGCTTCCTTGCGCGCTCTACTGCCATCTTGGAGCGCAGCTTGGTGTACAGCTGGCCCCAAGCTGACCAGTTGCGCTCGCAAGCCCATGCAGTGGGGTGCATGCACAGCAGTTCGGCTGCGATGCACGGCAAGACTCGAAAGCCATGCTTGCTCGCCCAATAGCGCCAGAAGTTGACGCGGTTGATGGTTTGGGGGATGACAGTTCCTGCTCTTAAAGTGTGTCTTGCAGGCAATGGAGGGATGGAGGGGCTGAGGAATGTGTCGCAGCACTAGCACTGTAACTGGCAGATGACTTTAAAGTTCCCCTTCAAAGACACGATCACCACGCGCACACACTGCCACCACCAGGTTTTACCCTTCTCTTTGCAGCCCTTGACGTGCTGGAAGACATCATCAGATGTTGAAGACTCTCCATTGTAGGACTGAGTGCCATAGATGACAGCCCCTTCCTCATATAAGTCCATACACTTAAAATCCTCTTCATCAGTCTGATATATTGTTGGCTTCATTGAAACTCATTCATTTAGTAAATTAATACTTTGGGGATTTCTGAAGTGGGGCTGATTCCCCCCAAAAATTGGACACCCTCGCTGGCCGACAAGTGTCTTTCATACCAGGAAAGAGGCTCGCCGAGGCTCGCGAGCCTCGCACTCGGCGAGTCTTGGCGAGGTCAATGACCCGCCCTTAATCACATATGTAAACCTTTCGCTCAAAGCAACCACGCACCTTCTTAAACCCATTTCTTAACCCCCACCACGAATAAAATGGGTGTCATCCTGCTCAGAACAGTAATTTCTATCTGCTTGCACCGTTTGTGTTAAAAAACAATACCTTAAGAACTTTAGGGCATACTGATAAATGCACACTCCTGCACTGACCCTGCTTGGTGCTAAAATCCAGCAGGCACTTTACCTAACACACTTCATCCCTTAATTAACCGTTTTGAGCACGGTGCAAAACATTAGCTGCACATTTTCCTTATTGTTGGCCTGGACACAGCCCCGCTGCCCAATTAAGGGAGTTTTATGCAAACCTGGCAATGCTCACAGACCCCCAAAGTACTTTTCAACTTTTACAAAAATATTCTGGGCTTGAGGATTTCAATATAAATAAAATATACTTCCTAGAAGTTGCCCGGACAATGGGGGGAGCGTTGCTAGCGACGCTGAAAAGTTGGCGAAGCCCATCAGCACTGCTAGTGCAACGCGTGCGTGCATGTGCATGTGTAGGTGTGTGCGCGTGTGCGTGTGTACATGTGCGAACTCGCCTGTGTGTATTCACACGCGTTTGTGTGTGTATGCGTGCGCGCATGTGTGTGTTTGTATATGTGTGCGTGTGCGCCTGGCTGCCCCACAGACTCTGCAGTGGTGTGCGTGGTACTGGAGCAGGCTTAGCTGAAGTAGGCGTGAGGATGTGCTGCTGCTAAGAGGACAGGGCAGGTGCGAGCATTGTGCCACAATGTCTCACACAAACTGCATTCCTGAAGGGTTGCATGGCAAACTTCCGCGCGTTGTGAACATCTGACTAAAATTATAGCCCATAAATTAGCATTAATTGAAATTGAGCTCAGAGACTTATGCTTGCATGGTCAACCGTAGGCTTTGCAGCCGGAACACACCCGGGCCCTTAACACAGCAAATGCGGCCAGGATAGTATGGATGGATGCTGATGGATATGCACCAGCAGGAATTGATCTGGGGGCCAGGCTGAGGAATCCTGGGCAGCTCCTTGAGCTGCCCAACATAAAAGCTACCTCTACAACTTACAAATGACACCCCAGGGCCCCTAACTTTTTTGCCACGGTACGAGTTGTTAGGAGCCTATGTCAAGTTTCAGCCCGGGAGGCGCCCTGGGTGGGCCTGGGGAGGCTCGTGTGAAGTTTGGTGGGAAGGAGACAACGCTTGGGGCTTTTGCCCCCACGAGGGGGGCTTCTCCAAAAAATCATGGCCCCCCCCCTGATTTTTAAAACACCCCAAACCAACACCCACCAACGGACCCTCGGTACCAACTCAATTATGCACCAACTGCTTTTGATAAAACCTAGACAAGAGCCACTGACGTCCCAAGACATCCGAACAAATTAGTCTGTAACTCACCTGTCTAGCCAATCTTGTGTAGGACTGTGCTGGAATGAAGCTAGTGCTGCCAGCAAGTCTGCCAATCGCCATCCACTGAGCTTGTGCATTTCCTTTTCACTGGCACGCTCCATTGTCTGCAACCAAGCCGGGTCAGGATGGTACCCAAAGCTGCAGGTGCAAGAGCAAGGCGCTGTTGACGATCCCGTTTGAGTTACCCGAAATACCTTGAAGGGAGGCAAAACAGGAGCATTTTAAGGAGTATTTAGTTGCCGTAAGACCCCTAGCTCGTTATTAACATACCTGAATGTGTTGCCAGTCAGCAAATTTCAGTGTCCATGTATGTATACATATGCGTGTATGCTCACGCACGGGTCTGCGTGTGTACATGTCACTGTATGTGCTTGTGTGTGTATGTTCAGCGGAGCCAACCCACCGAGCAAGCGCGACCATGGCGTTTACTAATGCCTCTGGGTCTGACAGCCCTGTAGCTGAAGGTACCACCATCTGGAGCAAACGCTGAGCAGATGCCGACAATAGTTCAGAGCCTGGACTGATTTTGAGGGTGGACAAGCTGTACAGGGTGTCAGCTAGAGCAAGGACGTCCATGGAAGGCAAGTGCACGCGGACCTATGTTTGCGTTTGTCGTTATTCATGAATGTAATAAGTTGTGCAGCATCTGACGGGACTGCCCTACACAGCTCTCAGCCCCTCAAGCCCCTGGGCTTTAGGCAGATATGCAGACGTTCATGGCCTCAATGGTGAATGCACTTTCAGAAGAACAAGCCACAGGAGGCATAATCGATCGGCAAGGTAACCCTAGCCAAAAATATCACCACAAACCTTGCAATGAAATGTGTCTTTTTAAACTCACATGTATAGAGAATGCTTCTACCCAGCTATGCTGTGGCATGTGGGACATGGCACTGAGCGACCACGATAGCTGCGCCATGCGCACAGCATCCAAAGAGTGGTGCAGCTGCTGCTCCTGCTGCCGCATAAAAGACCCACTGTCAACCAGAGGGCAACAAGCAGCCAGGGAGGGTACCAATAGGGTGTAGGGGTCAGGGCCCGGTCCTTGACTCTGGCTCTGTAAAAACTGCTGTTGCTGCTGCCGTGGCACACCCTGCGACGGTTGCTGCTGAAAAAACGAGCGGTGGGAGGCTGCTGGCATGCCAGTCTTCTCGGGACCCTCTTTGTGGGCGTCTCCTCCTTCGACCCCTCCACCCTGCTCTTGGTGCTGATCACTCTGCTGTACTTGCTGCTGCTGTTGCTGCTGTGGCACAGGTATCCCATTGTTCACCATGTCCTCAGAAGCAAGGTAGTCGCCTGATGATGGCCAAGGGGTCTGATGCATGCCTCTGTGTTCTCCCTCTGCTTGGTTTTGCTGCCTGTCGACAACATTATATTCATGTTGAGCCTGCATGAGAAACGAGCCCTCCTCCCCTTCCTGCTCACCACTCCCAAGCAAAAAAGACTCATCTTCACCTTGGTCCTCTTTGTCTAACTCCACACCATCCTGTCCTCCGTGTGCATCAATTTCCATAAGCACCTCATCCTCATCTTCACTGGAACTTTGCATCAAAAAACCTTCTTCTTCTTCGTCACTCTCCTCCCCCTCACCCCCTACCCCTCTCACCATGTCTTCAAGCGATTGATACTCTTGCCCTGGCTGACGAAGGATGCGACCAAGGAGAACAGGGCCGTCATTGCCGCCCGCTGTAGCAGCAGGAGCACCGCCATTGCTGCTTTGACCAGCAATGCCTGCACCGAATTTAGCAACGCCAGCAGCAGCAGCACCACCACCACCACCACCACCACCACTCCCTGCGCTGCTCGCCTCCTCTTTGCCAGCAGGCGGAACGTGGATGCTTGTACTATCCAAGCTTGCATTTGCATCACTAGAGCTGCTGGCAGTGACATCGTCACATCTGTTGTTGCTGCTGCTGCTGCTGCTGCTGCTAATTTCACCTGTTAGGCCTCGGCTCACTTGGCTCAAGGCAGCGCCAAGCCACATGCGGCGTGGATGGAATTGAAGCGAGGCAAGGCAGAACAGAGCATCCACCAGGATGTGAGCAGAAACCTGAAAGTTACAGAATAAACATAAAAATCAACTAGTAGCCAAAGTATAGAAGCACACCAAGGCAGGGGCATGGACACACAGAACATATGGAAAGGTCGCTGCCTCACCTGTCCCATATACGGCTGAAACTCCTCACACCATGCTTGCAACCACGATTCACGAGGGTGGTCATGAGTCAAGCGGGCCATACCGTACAGCACCTGTGCTTAAATGCATTTCAAACAAAGAAAAGGCTGTTTGAGGGGGAAAAGGCTGCCAAGGGCTGGAAAATATGCACGAGCTTGAAGGTGGTCAAGTGCAAGAAAACAAAAGAAGCAAAGAGTGGCGTGCGTTTTGTGGCTTATCCCTGTGTCGCCCTTGCGCCTATCTATACATACACTGCAAGACCTCATCTCAGAGGTTTGCCCATTCTAGCTCAGCAAAAGATTTTGTGTAAACAAAACTACCCAAGTAAAGGGAGATTTGTTTTGGCAATGAGGGCACATATGTACGCTCAAAGCGAATAAAAATCATACCTGCAACAGCTGCTGTCCGATCAATTGCTGTCTGCTCATCATGCCTCTCGTGCGCTGTTTCATTGCCTCAATCACACTCCTGCGCACATCTCAGCAGGAAAAGAAGTACGTGGTTGCAGGACTAAATAGTGTGAGCCAGTGAACTAGGGCTATGTGTGAGCCAGGGCTTTGTGTGAGCTAGTGAACTAGGTATCCATGAATAGGGTCGAGATCATACTTACAGTAGTGACAGGGAATGCAGAATGCAGCAGCTAGCAGTGTAGTTGATAAGTATTATTGTAGCTGATACGCGTCCATTACACATTTGGTGGAAAGCATCTCGAAAGGACGGGCATGGAAAGACAGAGTGTCATTCAAGATGACCTTGATTTCAATCTGGCTTCCACTCGTGGCTGGAAATAAAGTGGCAATGCCTCTGTTGCATGCATGTAACACACACACATCTGTGTCGTTTCAACGTGCTGACCTTGACGGTGTGTAGTTCACTCGCCCCCACGCCCACAACAAGCCTGCTAAGCCGCCCGGGCTGACATCGTTCCAGTGCTTGGATGCTTGGATCTCAGAGCGTTGCAGCCAGTTCATGCTGGGTACGTGACCAGAAGTTGCTGCGGCGCACACACACACACACACACAGAAACACACACACACACACACACACACACACACACACACACACACACACACACACGACAACATTTTTGGTCACGGCACAAGCCTCTTGAATTTTACCTGATGAGAAGCTTTGGAATGCCTATTTCCAATATGCATGCAGATCTCATTTAATGCAACATTTAAAACGTCCTGTGCCCAAAATACCTTTACAGCATAGCACAACTTTTGCCTACATTCTTGCAACTCACAAGCAGGATGCAGCCTTAGCCACACCCCACCCCACTCACCAAGAGCAACCATGATCTGTGCCAGCTGTGATCCAGAGAAGGACAGGAGCCTGCGCTCGCTCACAGCCTCTAAAGCAGCCCAGAATCGTGGGTCTGCGTGGCCGGCAGCCGCTAGACCTGTAGCCACCTGCACTTCCAGTGCAAAATTTACAATGTTTGCTCGCGAGCTACAGGTAAAGATATTTTAGGATCAAGCAAAGCAAGGGAGGAAGCAAGAAATAGCGTAAATGATAAGAGGCGTGATACAGTTGCCCAAATGCTTGAAAGCTCACAATTATATGAACCCTGCCAACTGATAGCTTAAGCGCACCTGGGCAAAGTGCTGGCTGTAAAACCACGACACATGCTCTCCTACCATAGCAGCGAGCTCGCTTCGCAACCATGCGTACTGCTCCTGAAGTCAGAATGAAGGACCAGAGTTTGTACAATGCTTTTTCTGTCAGAGTGTGTACATCCGAATGGTAGTTGTACTTCTGAGGGTTTGTGATCAGCCCTGATTGTGAAAGTTGTACAGTACTGTGTAGGAAATGTAACAAGCGCTCAGGAAGTGTTTTTCGCTACACCGGACATCAGAGACGCGGGGCAGGCAGCCGGACAGCATCAAGCCTGCAGAAACCATGTCACTCACCCAGTCTTCTCTAACCTTGATTGGCTGCAGCCCACCGGCACCTCCTTCGGGAGGCCCTACCAGAATTCCCAAGCAACCACACAATTGAGCCACGCTGACGTAGTTGACCAGGTCCCGGCCACCACCTTGCTGGTGCAGCCCTGCTACCAGCTCTGAGAGTTGTTGCCAGCTGGTGCATACAGCAATACGCTGCTGCAGATCCAAGTTGAACTCTGCACGATGCAGCTCCTGGGCCTGGGTGTAGAGGGAGGGTGTTTTGCGAGGCGCACCCTCATTGTGCTGTATTAAGCACTGTGTTATATAAATTGAGGCGAGGCAGCCTGTGGGGAAAACCTCGCAGAGTGGCCTTAGGGTGGAAGCAATGAAATGACGGAGTTTGAGTTTCTGGTTATTCACCTGAGAAGCCTGAAAAGTAGGACTGGAGTTGACTAACTCGAATTGAACTTTGCCCTCGCTTTGGTTGGGCCTCGTTACCTGTAAGCAGACATGGACGATGGTGGATGTAGGATTTGCTAGAGAACAACGTTGGTGAGACGTAAAGGTTTCGCTAAAGGCACAAGAACTGGTGTAACAGGTCCGACCAAAGAACCGCTTGCTCAAGAGGACCTGCTGGACTTCCTGCAAGTATTGCTGCCGCTGCTGCTCCTGCATCTGTTTGCGCTGAGTGGTCTGGCGCAGCCTTGAGTAGCCAGGGGTGTTGTTAGGGAGGGCAAGAGCGAGATTGCTTCGGGGTGTTCTGGGCGTGCACTGGTGTGGCTCAGCGTTACTGCTTGCCTTTGAGAAGTATTGCGTCTTCACCCTGCCATGCATGAACATGCCTCACAAATTTCTTTTCTGGGTGCCTATCCGTTTGGCTAATTCTGTCTACATGCCATAAATAAATATTATCATGACCCAACAGCATGGCCACAACAAATTGGGCATAAACATCGCAGTGAGTGTCTTGAACTGGCGTCACACGTCACCTTCGAGTAATACAGCTGAGCAAATTGCAGTTTGGACAGCACTTATCCTGGCGTTGTGGATTTTAATCAGCGCGGCCATTTAACTGTTTTTGCTCTCCTTCCCAGAATTACCGGCTCCTGGCTCAATCGGGAGGACAGGGCAAGAAATCTCCCCACTACAGGAGTCCGCAGGACTGGCAGCTGGAGGTGGGGGCATCTGCCTATAAGTATAAGACCAGCAGCCTTCTGAGAAGAGGAGACCTCCGTCCAGACGCATTGCAGTGAATTCAAATGTTTCGTATTAATTGTAACCGTTTAAATCCGGTAGCCTGGCCGACATGTGGCACTTCCTTGATGGCATGTTCTCACAGGCAAGGACACATGTGGGCTTAGGAGGCACACAGCAGCTGGCATCTGCTAGCTTGAGGCACGCAAGCAATACATTACAGGTAGGAGTGATACAGAGTACACAGAGCACGTAAACACACACACACACACACGCATTTGAGCATACTTACACACATACACACTCACACTTGTACGCGCACATACACAAATGCGCTTACAGAAACACTCACACTCGTGCGCACACACTGACACAACCTTGCAAAATACACAGCGCTCACACACACACACACACACATACACACACACACACATACACACACTCACACGCACAACACGGAAACACAGGCACACAATATTATTTAAATGGTCCTAAAACGCCTGTACGGTATCTGCACAACGTGTTTTGACCCTGTTGTTTAGGCTGCCGCAGCAGAACAAGAACAAGCGGACTTGAACGGCGTGGAGGAGGCTCTCAGGAATAAGATCGCACAGACAGACAACCTGAAGAATGCGGTAGGTGTCAGATTGGCACATTTTGGGAGATTGCACGTCCTGTGCCGGCCTTCGAGTAAATTTGTCTTCTCTTCACAAGCTAATTACCCTGCACCCGCCCTTTACAAATCGCAGCTGGAGACAGCCATCTACGATCTGGGTCAAGAGTTTGAAGCGTGCACAGGGCTGAGAGGGAGCCTGGAGGAGCGCATGAGCACAGTGCAAAACAAGATGCAATTGAACAGGAGTAGGCTACAGGTAGGGAAATGTATAAAAAAAAGGCGTCCTGCATATATGCCCACCTGCTGTGTCTGTCCAAGGTATAATGGTATCAGTTATCAGTTATTAGGGCTAAGATTACTCATTCAATCGCCTGCCTTTAGGTTCGCGACAAAAGGCCTAACCGCGAGCGAACGATGGATGACGTTGAGAAGCAGCTCCTTAACCAGCAGCAGCTCATCAGCTCCTTTGTAGAAAAGGTGGGTATGGGGATTTTACGCTTACAGCTTATCATTAGGGAAGAAGGCAGAGGGCACATCCTAGCTTGCACCTTCTCTCTTGGCACGTGCATTCAAAATGCAGCTGCAAGCTTGTATGCTGCAAAGTACCCATGGTGTGTAATGCTGATGAAGTTGTTCAATATGCATTTGTTGCTGTGCGTACACAGGTAAACCGCGCTATCATCCATGTCGATAAAGAGATGGGCCTCATCGATGCCTGCAGGGCAAAGCTAACTGCTGATTTAAGGGACAAGGTGCGTCATGCTTACCCAGCAGGGGAGCATACATCTAGGCGTCAGCAAAACTTGCAATGTAAGCAAATAAAACCTATACCCCATAGCCCTCACTGATGCTCTGTGTGTCACCCAACATCTTGCTCCCATTGAGCCCTTTGTTCATTGTAATGGCTACAGATCTAAAGGTCCCTCTGCTGTAATGTATCCCCCAGCACCCTGCTGTAACTGCTTGGTTGCTCCAATCTGTCTGTCTGCTAGGCTTCAGCCATGGAAGTGGACAATAGCGTGTTGGCGGTTGCACCCGATGGGAGCAGTGAGGAGATAAACTTGCGTCGGAAGCAGAATTCTATGCTCAAGACACCTCAGGCATGGGTGAGGTCTTCTACCGATAACATCAGCGTTGCCAGACAGCTCACGGCAGACTCAGCCAGGTGAGGAACGTCCAAAGCAAGGACGTGGACACGTGCTGATGTACTCTGTCGAGCAGCAACGCACTGTTTTCTGCCGATGATGCAAAGAGGATGTCCTAGGATATAACACGTTCCTTGGCATGCAGGTTGCGGAAGGCCATCCGCCACATCATCTACAACTCCCGAGCTGCAGAGCACGAAACTTCACGCATGTTGAACACAAGCATGATGGCTAAGCTTGCAGGGACAGACTACCTGAAGGAAGATCTGGACAGACAGCTAGCAGAGGTATGTAAAGACCGTGCTTTTGTACTCTTTAGTATGTTGACAGGAACATAAGGTGTACATTGTCCTGCATTCAACAGTGACTCTTTAGCCTGGGATCTACCTTACCGCCAGAGACAACTTAGATATTTGTGTTGGGCGCTAAATTTGTGTGCCACACATTGGCGCACAGGTACGTGAGGAGCAGCACAAAGCAGAGCACCAACGCCGCAAGCTGGCAGCTGCTCTTGAAGCAAAGCGAGGGCCGTTGCTGCAGTCTAAGGAGCGCTTTGCGATGCGTAAGGCTCGACCTGACCGTGAGGCCGTCCAGGTAAGAACAAGTGGGGAAACGTCGCTAGCGACGCTAAAAATTTGCCAAAACCCATCACACACCAGTCGTTTCTATTGTCAGAGTGCAGCCATACACTTTGCGTGCCTTGATGAGTATGTTCCTGCATACTACTGCTTCTTAGGTGCTGCTTATTCTTAGGCGTGATGCTGCACGCACACTTTAGTAGCTGTGAGTGATAACTTGTTACAACCCTAATAAATGTACGTCAACTGCCTTACTTCTACAAAATCGCCTGCTACCTTTTCAGGACGATGTGGAGCGGGCGCTGGCTCGTGAAATAGCACACCTGCACGCTGTCACCGCCCAGATTAACCATAAAGCGTCTTCCATTGACAAGGAGCTGGAGAACTTGGAAGTTGCTGCAGCGACAATTGAGGACAACATAAGGTCAGGCAGCTGTAAAATAAATTCCACAAGTCTTGCCTTCGATGTTTGTCAGGGACAGCGCTTTAAGTGCATGTGCTTTGATCTCAAATCTGTTTTGAAAGGCTGCATGCTTTGCACAGCTCACATCTGTATGACTGGCACATAGGACCCCTTGCTTATAATGACAAGACAACCTCGAAGGTGCACAAAGGAATTGTATCTGTAATGTTGTGCCTTACTATTTTGCTAAAATTTTGCAGGGATAAAGAGAGCGCTTTAGGTGCAGACAGAAAGATGGTGCTTCTGGACGGGCGCTCCGGGCTCAACACTGCACCCCCTTCCTCTGTTGCATCATACCCTTCAACAGCCCTGAGTGCCGCCAAGACGCAAACTTTGCGGAGGATTGGGGACCTAGAGGGAGAGCTGATGTCAGCAAGGAGAGAGCGGGAGATGCTCGAGCAATCAATTATGGACCTTAAAGGAAGCCTGAGGCTTGGGGATACAGGTCCCATGAATGGGTTTTAAATGTTGCAAGGCGCTTTAACTTGGGATAGAATACAAAGGCGGATTGTTCTCCGGGGTGTCAGAGCGTTGATGGTTTTGTACATGTCTGCCTTGGTTCCCATTGTGCTCTGTGACCATTGTCTTAGCGAAGAAAAGTTTGCTCATCTGTTCCTGAGATGGACCATTGTCTAAGTCTTTCACTTCAAACCAGGCATCTCCCTCAGGCTGCTCAATGAGCATTTGGCAATTGCGCAACAACTTGTTACAAGGTTCATAAAAAAGGCCTGCAGTCAAGAAGTGCGACTGCTAGCCTGCTTACTTAAAGCAATTAGTTCATGGAAGAAAAAATGAAGCTTGTTATTGTTCTGGCATAAGGGTAAGGGTAAGGGTAAGGGTTACACAGCTATATCCGCCAGCGAGGGCAGTTGAGCTATAGCAAAAAATAAAGGCAGCTTCAAGAAGAGAAGGAGGCCAGACTGAACAAGACACCAGAAAAAGAGACAAGGTCAGTGATCAAACAGAGCAAGGCATTTGTCCGCAAAGTCAGCTACTCCTACGGCATCAG
>Ga0307945_1001827_pt1 | contig 17003 bp, 21 predicted proteins | sample OrgLakmetagen228_FD_201818 | JGI IMG/M metagenome (GOLD analysis project Ga0307945, IMG submission 201818) | Saline water microbial communities from Organic Lake, Antarctica - #228 | ecosystem: Environmental > Aquatic > Non-marine Saline and Alkaline > Saline | place: Antarctica: Organic Lake...
TGATGTACAGGCAGAGTGCATGAGGAATGATGTACAGGCAGAGTGCACACCTTTGCTGTACAGGCAGAGTGCACACTTTTGATGTGCAGGCAGAGTGCATGAGAAACACCGTTGATGTACAGGCAGAGTGTATGAGAACTTTGATGTGCAGGCAGAGTGCACGAGAACTACTGTTGATGTACAGGCAGAGTGCATGAGGAATGATGTACAGGCAGAGTGCACACCTTTGCTGTACAGGCAGAGTGCACACTTTTGATGTGCAGGCAGAGTGCACGAGAAACACCGTTGATGTACAGGCAGAGTGTACGAGAACTTTGATGTACAGGCAGAGTGCACGAGAAATGATGTACAGGCAGAGTGCACACCTTTGATGTACAGGCAGAGTGCACGAGAAACACCTTTGATGTGCAGGCAGAGTGTACGAGAACTTTGATGTACAGGCAGAATTTACGAGAAATACATAAAGCAAGCGAATTCCTGTCCACAATCATATTGACACACACACCCAAAAACACATGTACTACCTACCTGTAGGGCCAACCAGCAGCAGGGAAGCCACCGGCCGGTTAGGGCTCTTCAGCCCACAACGCGCACGCATGAGAGCAGAAGCGACACAGTCGACCGCATCGTCTTGGCCGATTAGGCGCTGCTTTAGGGCAGAAGACTGCGGTGAGACAAAAGGCACACCAACACTGGTCAATGAGGGCAGAAGCGACACAGTCAACCGCATCGTTTTGGCCGATCAGGCGCTGCTTTAGGGCAGAAGACTGCGGTGAGACACAAGGCACATCAACACTGGTCAGGTAAAAGAAGAGTAGAAAGGAGTGCGCAGGCCTTGCAAATCTTGTTTGTCACTGCTCAGGAACTGTGAAAGAGGAGTAACTGTGAAAGAGGAGTAGCAAAAAGTGCACTGGCGGTGCAATAGCTTGTCACTGCTCAGGAACTGTGAAAGAGGAGTAGAAAGGAGTGCGCAGGCCATGCAATAGCTTTTCACTAAGGAACGGCAAAAGAATAGTAGAAAGAAGTGCACAGGCGGTGCTCTGTCCTAAGGTGGATAGCTGGGACACAAAATTTATAACTATTGAGTCACAAATTCCATGAGAGCAGGGAAGGCCACCCTCACACATGTTTGTGACTCTGTTCGAAACAGATGTGTAATGCTAATATGCACACAAATGTTAGGAACACACAAACATATGAGACGAAAGTCCCTGAGTGGCCTTGCCGCCAGTCTACTGCTTTGGCTGGCTGATTTAAGAAAAGCATGCCTTGGACGCACGAGAGCGATTACGTCATAACCAAGTAAATAAAAACAAGTTTGCATCTGGGCAAGGAACTTTCTCACATGGTACACTGTGTTTTCACATTCATAGGGTTGGCCAGAACCGTGTATCTATACCATATGTGACCTTATAGTTGCCGATTATCTTGCCGGAAATTTGTATGTACACTGTATGTATATGGCCACAACCCTACCCGCTTAAGCTCCAAGCACGCGCCTTTGGCTGACGGCCATGCTCTACACATTTTTACATGTACACTTACGAGCACTTTCACACACATCAACGTACCAATGACAGCAGCCCTGCTTGTCCGATCACTAATGGACACGTACACACACATATATACACAAACACACACCAAGACACGCACACACACACGCATTAAGACGCGCACTACGCACCAAGGACAGTAGCTTATGCTTGTCGTCCTCGTCCATGCGCTCCACAGGCACTCCCGTCCACGCAGACACCACATCCTCAATGTCAGCAGGGCACACAAGCGGCAAACTCACTCCGTCATGCGCGCAGCCAGACAGCTCAGCCCTGTGAGTTTGAAGGCGCCAAACATGATACGAGCATACGAGCGGCATGATAAGTGCTAATAATCAGTGCTGATCTTTAACGAGCCTCCGTTCGTCATGCACACAGCCAGACAGCTCAGCCCTGCGAATTTGAAGGCACCAAAAATGGTACGAGTGGCATGCATGTGTTTCAGCAATCAGTGCTTATCTCTCACACCTCTGTCATGGGCACAGCCAGACAGCTTGGCCCTGCGAATTTTACTTTCATACCTGCACCCACACGCACGTGCACCCACCCACACCTGTAATCCACCTCCCTCCGCCTCAAGATGCTCGCCTCCTCAAACAAGTCCTCCCTTGCAACCTCGTTCTTCATATCAACCACCTGTGCATAAATGTTTGAGCGATTGACGAGTAGGTGTTGCAGGTGTGCTGTGCACCTGTGAAAAAGCCGTAGGTGATGCTGGTATTTTCAAACAGATCTGTCCCTACGACAAAAAAGGCACAGGTAATGCCGGCCTCTTGAAACAGATCTGCCCATGACAAACAAAACAACAGATCTGCCCATGACAAACATATCAACAGATCTGCCCATGACAAACATATCAACAGATCTGCCCATGACAACATACCAACAGATCTGCCCATGACAACATACCAACAACACGTGGGACCAATCGGCACTTGCGTAGCAGAAGATCAACAATGGGCATGTTTCTTAGCTCTCGTGCAAAAATGCACGTGACACTTTTCACATAATTAGATGGGAGACGTGAGGAACTTAGTTGTAGCATTTACGTACTCTCCCAATGTGCAAAACGGTATCTCAGACAAAGATGTCAACTGTAATAGGGTTGGCCAGAACCGTATATATATATATATATATATATATATACGTATACATACACACCATATAGTTGGTGATTTCCCTATGCCAAAAATACCGTACATGCACAATATACAAATTTGGTTCTAGCCAACCCTGCCTACTACACGACTTGCCACATCAATAGTGCGGGTGGCATGCCACACACAGCGCAACTTTCCGACGTCTTTCTGTGTCATCAGGAGCCGGTTTCAGGTCAAGCCTGCAACCCTCCTGATCCCCATTTATCATTATCTTATTCTATTGGTAGATCTTGGTTAACGGTACCCAAAACCAACGTGACTCCTTTTCCTTAATTACTGTGGGGAGTGGTTTTCCACTGACTGCGTAGTTCTTTTCTTTCTTTCTGTGTGCCAGAGCCAATGTCATTTTGAAAGAGGCTGTCCGGTCGCGAAAAGACATTGACGTGCGCTGGCACACATTAACTAGCACTCTCAGGGCACGTACGCAAACATGTGGGAATGCTCAGCTCACAGCACCATACTAGCTCACAGGCTATACCAGCACAGCACCATATACTAGCTCACAGGCTATACTAGCACAGCACCACCCCCACCAGTTTCCTCTGAAAGGGCATAGGTTCCTATCAACCACCCACGACCACGCCTGGACACTCCAGCAAGCAAAGCCAATCAAAAATGTATCATATGCACACAACCCTGGCATTTACACATATACACATACGCATGCACACACACACACGCACGCACACACACATAATCACACACACACCTGCAGGTAGTCCATAACCTTTGGGCTCTCGGTTCGTTTAGACACCTTGCGTGCTGTGTAGGCTTGAATACGCACCCGGCTGCCTGCCTCATCTAGCAAATCAATGGCCTGTTACAAAACGTACGAGTGTGTGTGTGTGTCAACCTTGAGAAAACCTAAAAAAGGAACGCTTGCATGTTAACGCTCGAACACGCAGCCGCTGACAAATGAAAACACATACAGTAAGGCCTCTTTATAGATGCGCATGTAGCTACTCTTACCTTGTCCGGGAGCTGACGATCTTGGATGTACTTGGTGCTGAGCCGCACGGCAGCAAGCAGTGCCTCTGGGCTGTACAGTACGCGGTGGTGGCGCTCATAGCGTGCACTCAAACCCTGTTCAGATGTGGGTACACGTATTTCTGTGTGTGTGTGTGTGCATTCTTGAGGGCAAGTGATGTAGGTTGGAGTGAGGCCTCAAGGCTCAATGACGAATGGTGTGGTGGCGCTCACAACGTGCACCCAAACACTGCTGCAATGATGTGCATGTGCATGTACAATCGTGTGTGTGTGTGTGTGTGTGTGTGTGTGTGTGAGAGAGAGCAACAAGTGTGAGTGTGTGTGTGTGTGTTTATGCAACAAGTGCGAATATGCATACATGTTATAACTCGAGAAAGGTACCCACCCCACACGCCCGCACCCCCTCCTCCTCCCCCCCAGCACACACCCACACATTCACACGCCTGCAGCCCCCCCAGGCCCCAGCTTCTCCCACACGCTTACGCCCCTCCTCCCACTGGACCCACACAAATCCACATGTACCTGCAGAATTGTCAACGTCTCAGCCTCCGTGGGCTCATCCACAAACACCGGCTGGAAACGACGTTCCAGAGCTGCATCTTTCTCAATGTGCTTCCGGTGTTCATCCAGGGTCGTTGCGCCCAGAACCTGCAAGCATGGTATGCACTCATTGGTTGGGATTGAGCGCGTTATGCACACACTCGTTAGGATCGAGCGTGGTATGCACCCATTTGTTAGGAATGAGCGCGTTATGCTCTCATTTGTTAGGATCGAGCGTGGTATGCACCCATTTGTTAGGAGTGAGCGCGTATGCTCTCATTCGTTAGGATTGAGCATGGTATGCACCCATTTGTTAGGATTAAGCGTGTTATGCTCTTATTTGTTAGGATCGAGCGTGGTATTAACACATATGTCAGGATAAGTGTATTATGCACACATTTATCAGGATTGATCGTGTTATGCTCCTATTTGTTAAGTACAAGCGTGTCATGCCCTCATTCGTTATGATCGAGCGTAATATGCACAAATTTCTTTGGATCAAGCGCCAAAAAACTGCAAGCGTGCTCCTTGCATATCACTTATATCTCATATTTCAATTGAACAACATAGGGAGTGGGTGCTCCCATGGTCATCATGAGTCATTGCACCGAAAGCCTGTGTGTGTGTGTGTGTGTGTGTGTGCGCGCGCGTGTGCGTGTGTGTGTGTGTGTGTGTGTGTGTGCGTGCGCTTCCATGGCCATCATGAGTCATTGCACCAAACGCCTGTGTGTGTGCGCTTCCATGGTCATCACGATTCATTGCACCAAAAGCCAGCAAAGTGTGTTGCCCGTAAAACACTCAGGAAGTTATGATAGCACCCAGGACTGAGAGCACAAAAAAGAATGTATACCATAAACAGACAGTGACAAACCCCCCACTTTTAACTTGGGGGAGCTTAAGGTTCAAAAGACACAGGAGCCGCCTGAGTACCATAAACTCTTTTATCACGGCGAATAAGGAAGAGGGACCTCTTCCTCAAATGTACTGCTGCACCACTTCTCACGTGCAGAAAGGAGGCTGGGTAAACTCTCCTCTGCAAGCCAAAGGCACGCCCTCTGCTCAGTATTAATCCAGAGGCCCTCTGCAAGCCAAAGGCATGACTTCTCTGCATGCTTCCAACTAAAATTGGCCAGAGCCATACATTTACAGGTATATACGGTGTATATACGGTATTTTTAGCAGGGAAATCACCATACATACGGTTGTATACGGTGTGTATATACAGTTCTGACCAACCCTAGTTACAACGCAGAAACACATGCGACACGCTGAGTGAGACTGGTTGGGCGAGTCCGTTCATGCGGACAGCCTTAGAAAGAGGAGCAAAAGTCAAGCTGGCTGTGTCATCGTTACGACCAGCGGGGTCTTTTCTTTTCTTTTCAATGGCTCGAGTAAAGCAATACACATCACAGCGCTTGCCCTGAGAGCTGCCAATATCCAAAACAATGAGAGGGAGGGGATGCAGAGAGTTTTAACCACCATATAAGTGCAAAGATTTAGAACCAACGTTTGAATATTCACCTGAAAGTCGCCCCTAGCTAGAGCAGGTTTGAGCATGTTGGCAATGTCTAGGCCTCCGCCGCCAGACTTTGAGGTGTCCCCTGCACCGACCTGGGCATGAAAAAATGCACAGAACATTGTACGTTAAAATGATAGCGTACACAGAAGAAATGCACAAATTGGAAAGCAGAAGAGGAAGTGGATTGAGTCTCAATCTGGTTTGGTTCTGGCATGGTGCACACGCGTCATCATTTTGAAACTTGTTTACTATCTGCCTAAACAGATAGGGTTAGATATTTATACGGTGTTTGTACGATATTTTTGGCAGGGAAATCATCAAACATAAGGTTATATACGGTGTAAATATACAGTTCTGGCCAACCTTATAAATAGAGCATCCGCTTTTTGCATGTCCCTGTATGTAGCATTGGTCAGGACATACAAGAATACGACGTAATGATCCTATTAAACTTCTAAAGCTACGACGTAATGATACTTTGAAACTTACATTCAGAGATCTCCCTGGAAAAACACTGTGCGTGAGTTGTCCTGAAACTCAAATCAAATTGCTCACCCATTAAACGCCAGGTGTTTTAATGTACTATAAATAAAATGGGGGCGTGGTGACGAAGGAAGGGTTTGCGTCATTTATTCTCTAAGGCATTAGCTCATCACCAGCAGCCCACTAGTCATAACCAGCAGCTCATCACCAGCAGCTCATCACCAGCAGCTCATCAACAGCTCACTAGCCATCACCACCAGCAGCTCACTGGTCATAAACACCACTCTGATTTCCATATGGCACACAGAGGGCACAGGCAAGAGAGGGGGGGAGAGAGTGAGAGAGTGAGAGAGAGAGAGAGTGAGAGTGAGAGAGAGAGAGAGTGAGAGAGAGAGAGAGAGAGAGAGGGAGAGGGAGAGGGGGAGGGAGAGGGAGAGGGGGAGAGAGAGAGAGAGAGAGAGAGAGAGAGGGAGAGCTAGAAAACCCCTGTCATACAGAGTCACACAGCTTGTCAAGTGTGATTAGGTTGCATAAAAGGCACCGGAGTCTCTGACACCTAGCCGCCCACCACATAGTTCACACAGTTCAGCATGTGCGCACCATGCTGTGGCGTGCAAGCTCCCCCTTCACATGCAAGCCCCCCCTTCTAACAATGACAGTACCAAATTGCCCACATCTCTGCTATACAATCCGGGGTCCTAAACATACCTCAATACACACCTCAAAACACATGCACCTCAATACACATCTTAATACACACCTCAAAACACATACCTACACCTCAATACACATCTCAATACGCACCTCAAAACACATACACCTCAATACACATACACATCTCAATAGGCACCGCAAAACATGCCTCAATACACACCTCAACACACACACCTCAAAAGCATGCCTCCCTCTCCAGTGTGTGTGCGTAGCTCGCCAATCATCAGCACCAGCACCACATACAACAAAAGCCTGCACCATGGCCTGCAATCAACAGCACCAGCACCACATACCACAGAAGCACGCCTCCCTCACCAATGTGTGTAGCTCATCAATCATAAGCACCACGTTGCCTGCATCCTTGGCCTCCTGCACCAGCTGCGTCACTCGGTTCTCCAGCTCCCCTCGTTCCTTGGCCCCTGTGTAAGGTTGGCCAAAACCATACATACATACTTTCATACGGTTTATATACGGTTATTTTGGCAGGGGAATCACCAGGTTCACGGTCATACACGGTGTACACATACGGCTCTGGCCAATCCTACCCACGTGCCACGATCGGGATGCCGACACCATCATCATCGACAGGCTGGGTAATGTAACATGTAGGGTTGGCCAGAGCCCTATGCATACGGTGTAATTTTTTTGGCTGGAAAATTACCAAATACACGGTCATGTACAGTGTATATACACGGTTCTGGCCAACCTTAATTATATGCACTATAACTAGATAGCCTACCGCCATTCACCTTTTGTGCTGCATTTGGAACATTGCATCCCAGACTTACATGCACAAACACACACACACACACACACAAACACACACATGCACACGCACACATGCTTATGCACACACAACCACCTGCCTGTGTAGTCCCACGTCAAGCTGCAGGATGCACTACTGATATGGAAAGGCAGTATGGCCTTAAAAGCACACCCACACGCACACACCTGCCATGAGCTGCCCCACATCAAGCTGCAGACACACACACACACACGCACACACAAACTTCAGGCATTCCCCCACACACGCACACACCTGCCATGAGCTGCCCCACATCAAGCTGCAGACACATACACACAAACGCACACACAAACTACAGGCACTTCCACACTCACACACACACACACACACCTGCCATGAGCTGCCCCACATCAAGCTGCAGACACAAACGCACACACGCACACAAAACTAGAGGCACTCCCACACTCACACGCACACACACCTGCCATGAGCTGCCCCACATCAAGCTGCAGACACGAACGCACACACGCACACAAAAGCTACAGGCACTCCCACACTCACACGCACACACACCTGCCATGAGCTGCCCCACATTAAGCTGCAGACACAAACGCACACACGCACACAAAAACTACAGGCACTCCCACACTCACACGCACACACACACCTGCCATGAGCTGCCCCACATCAAGCTGCAGGATGCGCTTGTCAAGCAAAAACTCCGGCAGAGGAGACCCATCAGGGCTGCGGCGGTTCACAATGGCATGAGCCAAGCCTTCAGCGATGGCGGTCTGCACGAGACACACAATACGATTATCTCGTTATCAGTTGTCAATGCTCACATCATTTTCTGGAACGGTGACAAAGTATTGATGCAGGCCAACTTTATGGCGCGCACAAAGGTCTTACGACGCCTGAGCATTGTTGCAGAGAGTGCCGGCATTGGATCAAATACTTGGCATGAAGTGAGGGGCCATGTGCGTGCGTGCGAATGCGTGCTTGTGCTGACGATTCACATGAGTGCTTGTGAGTGCCCATGCTGATGAGCGCCTGTGAATGAGCGCCTTTAAATACCCATGCCGCAAGTGCTTGTGCGTGCCCATTGGTGGCCCTGACACTCGTCAGCATAACATTGTACGGTCATGGAGTCCCCCCTTGGTAAACCTTAGAAACCCTCCATAACACTTTACGAGTGCCCATATTCATGAGTGCCTGTGTGTGCAAAACACTGAAGCACACGAATGCCTGTGACCAATTAGAGCCCATGCTGAACTTCAAGGTCGATCAGTGCTCAAGAGGAGAATTGAATTACAGCCAACAGTGTCCCTTCCTCTGCCTGTGACTGCAACGACATGTGTGCACTGCAAGGCTAAAGTATAGTGTTCTCTTCTTGTTTGCTGCAAGGCAGCTGTGCAAGCTACACTAGGAAAGGCAAGTAGGCACAAAGGGAGGCACGTAGGCGCGTAAGCTACATAAAGAGAGGCTGCACAAAGGAAGGCTAAACAAAGGAAGGCACGTAGGCTACACAAAGGAAGGCTAAACAAAGGAAGGCACTAGGCTACACAAAGGAAGGCACGTAGGCACGTAGGCACAAAGGAAGGCACGTAGGCTACATAGAGAGAGGCTACACAAAGGAAGGCTAAACAAAGGAAGGCACGTAGGCTACACAAAGAATGGCTACGCAAAGGAAGGCACGTAGGCACGTAGGCACAAAGGAAGGCACGTAGGTGCGTAGGCTACACAAAGCAAGGCTAAACAAAGGAAGGCACGTAGGCTACGCAAAGAAAGGCTACGCAAAGGAAGGCACTTAGGCGACACAAAGGAAGGCACGTAGGCACGTAGGCACAAAGGAAGGCACGTAGGCGCGTAGGCTACACAAAGCAAGGCTACGCATAGTAAGGCTATACAAAGCAAGGCTACACAAAGGAAGGCACGTAGGCACGCAGGCTACGCATAGTGAGGCTACGCGAACAAAGGCACGTAGGCTACGCATAGTAAGGCTACGCAAAGGAAGGCCACACAAAGGAAGGCACGTAGGCTACACAAAGGATGGCTACACAAAGGAAGGCACGTAGGCACGTAGGCTACGCATAGTAAGGCTACACAAAGGAAGGCCACACAAAGGAAGGCACGTAGGCTACACAAAGGATGGCTACACAAAGGAAGGTACGTAGGCACGTAGGCTACGCATAGTGAGGCTACGCCAACAAAGGCACGTAGGCTACGCATAGTAAGGCTACACAAAGGAAGGCCACACAAAGGAAGGCACGTAGGCTACACAAAGGATGGCTACACAAAGGAAGGTACGTAGGCACGTAGGCTACACAAAGCAAGGCTACGCAAAGGAAGGCACGTAGGCTACGCATAGCAAGGCAGCTGTGCAAGCTACACTAGGGAAGGCACGTAGGCACAAAGGGAGGCACGTAGGCACAAAGGGAGGCACGTAGGCACATAGGCACGTTGGCTACACAAAGCAAGGCTACGCAAAGGAAGGCTACACAAAGGAAGGCAGGTAGGCACGTAAGCATGCACGCTTTCAGTCCTGCAAAGCTCGTGCAGCTCATGTCTTTCCAGCCAGAGTGCTAGCAGCAACCCCTGACTCCTTTCACACCTTTTGAGGTTGCCTCCCTTTCACCATATGAAGACTCTCGACAAGATGAAAGCAGGATCCATGAACACAATAAAACTATATAAAAAGAGAATGAAGGAAAAGGCACAGTGCCAGCGTAGATCGTGACTGAGCTCAATCTATAATTCACACAGCCAATGAAAGAGTTGGATATCCATGAATCCATTCCAAGCTTGTTCTAGCCTCAAAAATTGAAAACTACCGTGCTTTAGCAAATATGTGTGTGCTTTGTGCTTTGTGTGTGTGTTGTGTGTGTGTTGTGTGTGTGTGTGTGTGTGTGCTTTGTGTGTGTGTGTGTGTGTACTAATAAGACAAGTGCAGTTTCCTGTGTAATCACAAGGCGCATCATCATCATGCTCGCACAAAAAATGGCAAGGCCTAGCCGCGTACAACATGCATTCTTCTTTTTAAAGCTGCCACAAAGAGCAACCCCTTGTCAAGCACACGCTGTCAATCACACACCATCTGTCACAAAGAGCAACACCTTGTCAAGCACACGCTGTCAATCACACACCGTCTGTCACAAAAAGCAACCCCTAGTTGATCACAGCTCTCTTCCCACCCCGTGTACAAAGCTCAAGGCAGAGAATGTTATGCGGTGACCTGCGGTGTAGCGAAAACACTACACACACACGCACACGCACACACACACACACATACACACACACTCTTGGCCCCTCCTCAGACATCCACACAAGAACCTGCAGGCTCCAGCTTTTAGGCACACTCAGCGTAGCCAAGACGTGGGAAAGCGTACCAGCCGACAAATATCTTGTACACATTTAGCCATCTAAAACATCTTGAACAGGGCCTTAGCTGTACTTGGATACGCTTTCCACACACACACACGTACTTGAATACTTATAAATACCTTGTAAACGTTAAGCGACCTTAAACAGGGCATTGGCTGTACTTGAATACACTTCACACACACACACACACACACACACACACACACACACATACACACACTGCAACACACCTTCCCCACGCCAGGCTCACCCAAGAGCACGGGATTGTTCTTGGACCGCCGTGCTAGGACCTGAGGAAAACAGAATGCACAATGTATGAGGGTGGTGTGCACAAGGTATGAGGGGGACAGAGTGCGCTATGCATGAGGTGGATAGTGTGCGCTATGTATGTATGAGGGGCACAGAGTGCGCCATGCATGAGGTGGATAGTGTGCGCTATGTACGTATGAGGGGCACAGAGTGCGCAACACATGAGGGGGACAGCGTGCACCATATTCGAGTAAAGAGTGCACGATTAATGAGGGGGTCAAAGCGTGCAATAAACGAGGGAAGCAAGAGAGCACAAAAGGCAAGAAAAGGCATAGGCAGCAAAAGCCATTCCGACAGTTTATTGCAGCTTAGTATGTGTACGCAAACTACAGGGACAGTTTTACGGATGTGAGGCGCACACAGAACTCAAGGACAAATGGGCAGCACCGTCGGACAGCACACCCGACACGGTGAACAGGGCATATGATTGTGGCCTATGAGCAAATCGCTCGGTCAGATGGAGCGCAATCTCTTTGTCTGTGCTAATCACTGGGTCCATCCACAGGGCACCCTCTCCCACTTTCTAGCACAGGTCTGTTTATATATATAATAAGGAATATAATATATATATATATATAAGAAACCCACGAATTCGAAATCCAACACTTCCTGTCAAGCAAATTACCTGGATGGTGTGTGCAACCCCAAATCAAAAGCTAACACTTCTCACACCTCTCAAGCAGTTCACCTGGATGGTGCGTGCAACCCCAAATCAAAAGCTAACACTTCTCACACCCCTCCAGCAGTTAACCTGGATGGTGCGTGCAACCCCAAATCAAAAGCTAGCACTTCTCACACCTCTCAAGCAGTTTACCTGGATGGTGTGTGCAACCCCAAATCAAAGCTCACAGGTAATTTGCTTGAGAGGTGTGAGAATTCTCTCACACCTCTCAAGCAAATTACCTGGATGGTGTTTGCAACCCTAATTTAAAAAGCTAGCACTTCTCACACCTCTCAAGCAGTTCACCTGGATGGTGTGTGCAACCCTAATTTAAAAGCTAGCACTTCTCACACCTCTCCAGCAGTTCACCTGGATGGTGCGTGCAACCCAAAATTAAAAGCTAACACTTCTCACACCTCTCAAGCAAATTACCTGGATGGTGCTTGCTACCCCTAATCAAAAGCTGGCACTTCTCACACCCCTCAAGCAGTTTACCTGGATGGTGCGTGCAACCTCCCTGTCCCTGCCGATCACTGGGTCCACTTTGCCCTCCCGCACCTCCTGGCACAGGTCTCTGCAAAAGTTGCCCAGTGCCTTTGGGGGCAGCTTGGCTTTGACAGTCTCTGAGCCCACCTGCTTGACCAAAGACAGTACATAGGGGGTCATCAGCAGCACTACATAAAAGCCCCACCTATCACATAAAGCTAGGGTTGGCCAGAACCATACATTTATTGGTATATACAGTGTACATGTGGTATTTTTGGCAGGGAAATCCCCATACATACGGTCATACACGGTGTGTATATCAGTTCTGGCTAACCCTACATAAACCCTTTGGTACCTAGACCTACTGGCCGCATTCCGAGTCAGGCAACACTTGCATGTTTGCAACAATGTGTTCCTTCAATTTCCATCACTCTTTTTTTGCTCGTTAACGGGCATGTTTGCAACAATGTGTTCCTTCAATTTCCATCACCTCTTTTTCTGCTCATTAACAAGGCAACATTTTAGTGACTGTGGCAATCGTTTTAAAGAATAAGGCTGCAGCAGCTGAAGAAAGGTCATCAATTGTGAGGGTCTGCTTTAGATAGTGCGCCACACATTATTACACCACCCTCCCTTTCCTGAATCCACGCACTAATGAACTCAAGTGCCTGTACTCTGGCTGTGCAGGGACGTGTGTGGGTACGCTCATCCATGCACAATCAGAGTACACACTGTTCATGTGCAAAAAATCACACTGTAGTTCCATGGCTGAAGCCTATCTTTGGGCCACATGCATACCACAAAGTCACACAAATACGTACGCACCCACCCACAGACACCCACATACTCACGCATGTCCACTGTATACTCAAGGGATTTCTGTTGCGCTTGCATGTGTGCTGGAAAGGGTGCTGAAAGGGTGCTGAAAGACTTGAATGCGATTTCCCGAGCGACGTGCATAAGTTAAATTTAACACCCTTTAGCGTTGGGATCCTGATATTAGACTAACCATACACAGAGGAGCACAAAGGACCACACACCCATTGCCTCTTGACGGGCTTCTGTGCTGGGCTTCCAGGGTCCTCTTCGCCCTTCAGCCGTTTTTGGGCCTCTTTCTTCAAGACCTCACAAACATGCAATCCCACACTGCAAGAAGCACGAGACAGGAGATGACTAATAGTGACTTGACTTGAAGGCTTATAATCGACATTTAAAGTGTAGGGTTAAAAATTTTAGGGCTCAGGGTTGAGATAGCTTAACTAGCCCGTAGGCTTAACTCAATAGCTATAGAGTGCTTGGAGTTGAATTACGTAAGTGCAAGAGCGCTCAGAGTTGAATCTCGCAAGTGCAAGAGCGCTCAGATTTGAATCATGCAAATGCAAGAGTGCTCAGAGTTGAATTACGTAAGTGCAAGTCAACACTGCAACAATGCAAAACGATTGTTGACGACAGCGTGGTCAAACATTAGCAGTCGCTTACACACAGCACTCGCTTACACAGTACTCGCTTACACACATGAGTGGCTTACATATCAATCATGAACACAAATAGAAATTAATATTCTTCGAATTCTTCACTATTCCGTTCGCCTACACTCAGTAGTCGCTTACACAGCAACCAAGGAGCACACTAACGGTCAGAGCACAAATAACAACTGCTCTTCAAGTACTTTGGAAGCACCTAAACCCAAATGCTTCCGAAGTGGTCGAAGAGCACTTTTTTTTCATGCTCTGACTGTTAGTGTGCTCCGTGCGAGATATTTTCTTATGCGAGATATTTTCTTATGCGGCGCAAGCGCGTGACGAATAACTACTTTCAAAGGCGTCCAACCATGCTCTGTCCACGTCTCAATACTATGTAATTGACACGCTTCTTTCGTTTGTGTTCCAGATTCAATGCATGGAATCCATAAAGAGTCGCCGTATAGTGAAGCAAGACTTTGATTTTTGCAAAGATTGACAATACCATATTGGTCTTTAGTGTATCAGGTGTATATGAAGTTTAATCAGGCACCGCATTCATGTAGGGTTGGCCTTAATTGTGTTTATATTTAACTGTATATGAACACCGTAATTTTGGTGACTTCCAAGCTTAAAATGTTGTATGTACACCGAACAAAAATGGTTCTGGCCAACCCTAAATGTACAAACGCTTCTACAGACCGTGTGGCTGTAGGAAGAACCGTACACACACACTCAAAGTTTGCCTTATGGTCTTATTTTTGGTTAAAGCTTCAAACCAAGAAGAACACAAGTCCTGAAAAGGAAAGCGTTGCCTGGGGTGTGAAGCCTTGGGGCGCTTGGCAGTGGTTAGCTTGTGGTGTTGAAAAGAATGAGTATCTAAAGAAATAAGGAACAGTGCATTTCTACCTAATTTGCAATGGACGCTGAAGCGGTACCATGACGAGCTGTGCCTCTTTTTATACAGTAGGTAGTAACTTGTTCAGGATCCAGGTGTTAGGCCATACCTGCAACCCTCCTGATCCCTGTCGATTTCCTTTTGTTTTAGTAGAGGCTTGCTCTGTGCCAAAGTGGCTGCCTTTTATTAACGAGGGGAGTGGTACTGTAACAGCCTCTATCTTTGCTTCCCTCTCCTTCTGTATCCAGCCTTTTCCCAAGATCAAAACGTCATATTTCATTGTCCGATATTGCTGGGAGCGTTTAGGCTGTAAAAAGATGAATCACAGACGCAAAACAACCGGCTAGGCACAGGTGACATAGGACACACGGACACACATACACTCAAACGTGCCTTCTTTGCAGGCTTAGAGAAAATAGGTTGGAATGCTTGAGATTGGCAGCGAGGATAATTTGATGAGACAAGCCAAGAGGTCCAATGAGGGGCATACCAATGAAGATGACTTTGACGGTGCTTAACACCACACAGGCTTTGTGCCTTGGTGACCATGGCCAGCAAAGAAAGGGCAACAAGACGGGCAGCAGAAACAGATATAAAATATATTATATAATGAACACAAGTCAACAGGCAAGCCGTACCCCTCTAGCAAGCGCCGTGCCTCGCAGTCGTGCGTGGCCAGGATGGCCAGCATGATGTGCTCAGGTGCGATGAAGTTAAAGCCTGCCCTCCGGCATTCCTGTAGCGGTACAATGCATAGTATAGCAGCAGGGTTGGCCAGAACCGTGCATTTATAGGTACATACGGTGTACATACGGTATTTTTAGCAGGGAAATCACCATACATACGGTCATAAACGGTGCAAATATACGGTTCTGGCCAACCCTGCATAGCAGATATGGGTAAAGGTGCAAACGTGCCAACCAGTCTGCCTGGCTGAAGGTCGCCCTCTATTGCAATTATGGTGACCGTCGATATGGTAAAAGGCAAATATTTATGGTAGTTATGGGAAACAAAGTATCAAACACGCACACACATTGACTTTAGCCTGGAGCACACACACACACACACACACACACACACACACACACGCACACAAACACACGCACGCACACAAACACACGCACGCACGCACCGCAGAGGCATTGACGAGCACTGCCTTTGCCTCAAAGCTAAACCCTGTTGATGCAGCCTCCCGGCCACTGCTGCCACCATTGCTGCCATCAGTCGCTCTGTCCTCTCCAGGTCCCCCCCTCTCTGGCAAATGCTCACGCAAGGCCTTCCAAGGTGAGCTCCTGGCGCGCGACTGCACCAGGCCGCGAATCTGGCTAGGGCTGCATGATGGGGCGGGTGGGTGACGCGCGTATGGTGTGTTGCATAAATTCTTATTCATTTTTATGTCATGAATTTCCATGCCTCGCAAGGGCGGCAGGTGGTAATGTGCGCGTGATTCCTCATCTTTGTGCATCCGTTTGAAGATATTCACCACTGAGTGTCTAATCGCCTGTACAAATCAACATGGCAATTAACCACTCGGTGGTAAATATCTTCACACGAATGCACGGAGATAAGGAGTGGTGTGTATTGTACGTAATTACGTTCCATGTTCTGCAAAGGCAGCGTTGTGTTCATAATGTTAGTAATGTTTGTGGTTTATGTGCGCGTGGTTTTTGCGTGTGATAACGCTCCATGCCTTGCAAAGGTTTTGCAAGGAACACACGAAGAAACAGGCCAGTGCCTTTTTAGTTTGCTGGATGTGTAAAATGCTATATGCAGCATAAGGGCAGATATTGACAAGGGCCATAGAAATCACAAAGACCGGCAGGCCCCTCTGATTTGCTGGTCAACATGAGCAGAAACCTATTAGCTCGTCAACATGAGCAAGCAGAATGGTTAACATGAGCTAAATGGTTAGGAAAGATGAGGGGGAAAAAGCAAGGGTTCTTGCAAAGGTAACAACACCTGCATCTCATGCTGTTTACCGCTTACTGCTTGCTTAATGCGTGCATGACTCCTCCTTGGACCTCGTTTTGGGCTCTTGATTAAAAAAAATTTCGTATGAATCCTCGTTGTGGGCTCTTGCTTAGCGTAAGCATGATCAGGTACACAT
>Ga0307945_1001832_pt1 | contig 16970 bp, 11 predicted proteins | sample OrgLakmetagen228_FD_201818 | JGI IMG/M metagenome (GOLD analysis project Ga0307945, IMG submission 201818) | Saline water microbial communities from Organic Lake, Antarctica - #228 | ecosystem: Environmental > Aquatic > Non-marine Saline and Alkaline > Saline | place: Antarctica: Organic Lake...
CCTTGTTCCTGTGTAGTGTTAATTGCTGTATACGTGCGCGTGAGTGAGATTGTATGTATGTATGTATATATGTATATATATTATGTATGTATGTATGTATGTATGTATGTATGTATGTATGTATGTATGTATGTATGTATGTATGTATGTATGTATGTATGTATGTATGTATGTATGTATGTATGTATGTATGCCTGCCTGCCTGCCTGCCTGCCTGCCTGCCTGCCTGCCTGCCTGTCTGCCTGCCTGCCTGCCTGCCTGCCTGCCTGCCTGTCTGTCTGTCTGTCTGTCTGTCTGTCTGTCTGTCTGTCTGTCTGTCTGTCTGTCTGTATGTGTGGGTATGTGTGCTCGCACGCATGCTAAGGTTCTTCACCTGAAATGAAGGGGTATTTATCAGCGCAAGCTCCAAAGCGCCTGCGTGCTAGGGTACGCCACAAATGGGGATCTGCAGTTACAGGGCAGAAACGAGGAGTCAGCCTGGAAGTCAAATCACTTGCGCTGAGAAATGTCGGAGCGGTTCCTGCAATGAAATTTTTGACGTAGGTACATGAAAGTTCAGGCGTACCTTTGCAGGCAGCATGCAGGGATTTGCAAGTCTGGCTGAGCCTGTGAGTGTGTGTGTGTGTGTGTGTGTGTGTGTGTGAGAGAGTGTGAGAGAGAGTGTGTGTGTGTGTTTGTGTGTTGTATGTGTGTTTATGTGTGTGTTTAAGTGTGTGTGTGTGTGTGTGTGTGTGTGTGTGTGTGTGTGTGTGTTTGTGTGTGTGTGTGTGCGTGTGTGCAATAGACACTTACTGAAAGAGTGGTCGGACATCATACACAAAGCAATTCAAAATTTCCAGCAAGACACCCTCGGGCAGGCTACAAGGATCCATCGGGTCCAATCAAAAAACGAATTACAATACAACACCAAATACCATTAACAAAAAGGCAGTAGAAATTGCCAGATCGTGGAATGAAGGCCTAAATACCCGCCGATAAAATTACAATTTTATTATTTACAAGGAAGAATAAAGCTGCGTCCTTATTCGTAGCAGCTGTCACGACCACTGCAAAATGTCCTTCATCGTCGCCGTCTCTCTTTTAATCGGTGGCAGGCCTGCAGTTTATGTTGTCGAGATGGTTGTATGTGGATAAAAAAGGCAATCTGCTAAACCCCTAATTTCCATCATTCCATGGCTGCTCTTAGAATTCTAAGATCTGAGGTTCCTACCTTCCACTTTTGCATTCCCTACCTCCCATACTAAGCAAGCAGGTCAATGTTGCCTAAACCTCAACAGTCAATTGCTTTGGTGTAGACATGAATGCAGCGAATCGCTCAAAGCTGCCTTCAGACCCCTTTATTCTGGTGTCACAAACTGAGTGCTGAAACTGCAAATCGCTTGCCAGAGCATCTGCCTGCCTTGTTATATGTGCTAAGAGCACGCATACAAATATAAAAAGAACAATCTTGACACGAAAAACGAGTTCGACATGACTTACCGTCAGAGGCCAAGCGCTCGCGTCTCATCATCATTACTTTTTGACATGCAGCGGCCCGGTCCTCTGCTGCTCCTTGCGGCCGCAAGGATCCGGCTCCCTGTCATGGAAAAGAGTATGTCTTTGCTGAAATAAAGAAGAATGAAAAGATGTTGCCATTGTGAGTTGTGCACCAAGATCAATTCGTTCACTGTACCTCTGATCGTGTAAAATTTTGTTCCTTGCAGACTACAGGTTGCAAAAGATGGTAAAGGAACCATATAATCAAAAAAGAGCAGGCGCCTTCCTTTACAATAGCTACCTGCTCGGATGAAGCAATGTGTCTTGCGATGGCTGGTTGAGGCTTCACACAGGGGCGGTGGTGTGACCAAGGATCCGAGGCGGGCTGCCAGCTGTGTTAAAAATGAAGTGGAGCACTCCAACTATCAGTCTTCAGCGTGAGGCGCTTCCATTTGCATACACAACAGACCTTGCCATGCCACACAAAGAACATTGTGTGAGTCGTGGTAAGCGTTGTTTCGCGCATCATCATGCATCAAACTCACACTGATGTTGCAGCTGCCTAATGCAGTCACACGATGTAGCCTTGCGCAGATCACGACTATTGCCAAAAAGGAGGGTACTTTAGGCAACATATCTGTCCTGACCTTCTCCTCCCCTTATTTATTCAAACACGAAACACTTTGCCCCATAACTTCCAAGTCTCTAACACGCACCAGGACACTACCCGGACACTATCCAGTTCACAAACACACCTCTTGGCTGGCCCATTATATTCTTGACCAGTTATCGGATTGAAGGCATTCCGCAATTGCCTGTAACGCAGCAATTTGTTTTTTAGAAGCGAGCCAGGTATGAATTCATGTGAAAAGTGTGCTAACCTTTATAACATTTCAAAGGTGAGCCAGTTGTTTTAGCAGGGGCCCCCCCCCTTCTTTAACATAAGACGATTGAGTTAGTGAGGCTGCAGCCGGCCTGATACAAGGGATCAGCTTTACGGTAACAGGTGCCAAAAAAGCTCTTTTCCCTTCTAAAATTGGAGAGTGGCCTTTCGCTCCGTAGTTTATCTTCCCATTCTTCAAGGAGGAGGCTGCACAGGCGCCTATACCAACTTGAAGCAAGCCCATACTAACCATGGGAAAGGAGGGCTGAGCTACCCCTTTACTATGTTGGGTTGCTCCTGAATTCATCTCCCACTAGCATTAAACGGTGCACATTATTCATCACACCTTTGCTCTATATGATCTCTGCGTATGGTGGCGGTGGCTTGGGCACGCTCGGCCTGTGGGTGGTGTGTGGAGCGGCGTGTGTGAACATTCAGAGTTTACAGAGTAAGCCATCAGTCAAAGCGTGCGACTGCTAGGCTGCGTGTGTAAAACATGTAGTAATTGAAATCATTGTTGTTGTAGCACCAGACTTATAGCACCTACAAAAAAACCCACATATGTTGTGTGGGCAATCCCCTTTGGGACCCCGGAAATTGAAAGTGGTACGTCTATGTGTGTGTGTATGTGTGTGCGCGTGTGTGTGTGTGTGTGTGGTGTGTGTGTGTGTGTGTGTGTGCGTGTGTGTGTGTGTGAGTTTGTGTGTGAGAGTGTGCATTTATGTGTGTGTGTGTGTGTGTGTGTGTGTGTGTGTGTGTGTGTGTGTGTGTGTGTGTGTCACTCACTCTTTGGCTCTCTTTCTCAGCCCGTTCTGCATCTTTTTCTCCCACAATGTGCTTTTTACGTTGCCAGCCTGAGCGAAAGGCCCCTTTCTTTTCCAACGGGTCATCACAATGTTCTTGGCCTGATGGACTGCCATCTCCTCTGAGGAAGTCGTGTTCCTTGTAGCTGTCCCTGTTTGGAAATGTGGCTTTATAAGAGGGCTTCAAGTACTTGCTCATTGTCAATGTGTACTACACTCCTTATACGACGGAAAGGAAAATTATAGTTTAATATGAAATATGTTTGCGAGTTCTTCTGACACAAAATCACTTCTTCTGACGATCTGTCAATTGGACGTCGGGAAATGCAAGTCCTCCACTAGACCTTACAATTAAGGATATCACACGTCAATATGGATGCATGAATTACGGTAAGTCAGAAGGATCGTGCTTCGAGTCGACAGTGGATGTTTTTCAGTAGCTTGCGTGTATTTTCGTGCCGATCACTTGCTGTAGATTGTAGTTAGCTGATTGGGTGTAGATAGCTCCATTTCTTTTTGACTTTGCTGATTGGAAAGCAACTGACAATGAAGCGGAACAGCAACAACTTGCCAGGGAAAAGAATAGCTACGCAGGCAGTGAAAGCGACTCCCCACTCCCCACAGTAACTAAGGAAAAGGAGCCACTTTGGTACCGGGTACCCCAAAGCTCCTCCACCGCATAAAGGAAAGGGAAAATTAATGGGGATCAAGAGGGTTGCAGGCTTGGCTTGAAACCGGCTCCTGATGAGAGTTGATAAGAACAGTACTGGAAAGGGCACGTCTGGTATGGACAAGTTTAGCAGCAAAGTTCACAGAGTGCACATGGAGCTTGGAGGTGAGCTCCTTAACTCTTTTAGAGTCAAGACCCAGTTCCTTGAAAGGCTTCAGAGTGTGAGTGTTGTAGATGGTGCCGCCCACACCCAGCTGGCTGCTGGAAAAATGTAGCTTGCTCATTCATAGTGCCCGGAGATATTTTACAGGTTATACGCACCCAGCTTTGGTTGAAACCTAAGCTAGCTCTGCCGTACATCGCAGATTACCGTCAATACCTAGTATAAAATCCGAGGAGGTAGAAAAGGAAAGAAAATTACTCGAGGAGTGCTTGACGACAGTCTATATATGGACGGAGTGCTTTAAACTCGATGGTTGGCCTAGCGCATCATTGCTTTGATTCTAGCAAAGGTCGTGCGGTATACTTAGCCCCAGACTGGTTCACACTCGTCACAGTGATGTCGGCAATTTGGACACGAGAAGGCCTGCATATGGGTGATAGTGCATCATGATCAAAGTAAGCGAGGGTACCCAAAAAAATAGATGTCCATTTGTATATTTCCAGATAACACCTTTTAACAAAGATTTCCCCATTTCATGCGCGTACTCACATTCTTAGGCCACAATAACCTTTGCTAACCTTAACACTTTGTGACCCCCCCCTTGCTACCGACGCATACACACCCAAAATGATCACCTTGTCGCTGCGTACACTACATTATCTGCCACGTCTGCTGGTAGCATGTTGTTCATGCCCTTGTAAACTGAAGCGGCTCTTGCTGCATCACCTGCAATATCAACAATGCCAGCTGAGCTAATCAATGGCGGTCTCCCGATCGAATTTCAAGCAAGGGGCCGTGGTTCTTAGCACTGAGTTCTTAGCACTGAGTTCTTAGCACTGAGTATTTAATTAGCTGCAAGTCAGTCAGATTTCTTACTCATTACTACTTGTGTGCTTTGTATGTACACCGATATAATAAAGATGGTCGCAAGCACGTGAATTGTGCAAATTTCACCAGATTACAGGCCGGCCTAAAAGCCTACACGTGAAAGCCGCAATGAAGCGTCAAACATAACAGCCAAACAGACCTCTTGTTCTTATTGCACAGTCTCATCCATTTACTAGATGCCATTTTTTGTATTTACTCACCGTTAAACCGTACCAAGGAGAATTCAGTCTCCACAGCCCCTGGCGAGATTGTGGTGACGCGGATGTTTGTACCCACCTGCAAGCATAAAGCAAACCAGCAGAACGACTGCCCATTGTCCATATTTGGCTTGGGACTTGACAAGAAGCATGTAAGGGGGTTTGACAGACTTTTATTAAAAGTTTTAACAACAGATTCTGGTTAAAAAGCCCCTTGGAGTCTGCTAAAAAAGGAATAGCAGAACGACAGGCTTGAAGTAATTTTGGTGACTGTATTTTTAACTCTTTCATTTGCTTACGGAATTACCTAGGTACTTGACAAACTAGACTTGTTGAACTAGCATAGGTGCGCGATCTTTAGTTCAACCCACCAGGTCATGACGAGCTGCAGTCGTGTAGCCATTTAATGCAAATTTGGAGGCGTTGTAGCCACTCCCACCTGCCATATTGGTTAACAGCGAGATGTTGGGCATAAGCGTTTAGGTGCATACTAAAATGGGTATGCAAACAAGTTTCACACAGTTTGATTCTTAAGGTCAAGGTGCGGGAACATTCTGAATGTTCGGCATTAGGGGCTGGTTGTGGAATTTGGGTATGATATTAATATTCTTGTGTGTGTATATGTGTGTGTGTGTATGTGAGAAAGCATTCTGCAGGGACAGGAGCAAGATGCATCTAGGAGGAGTATGAATGCGCACTACTGTTGGCCATTCGGGCCAAAACACGTGGTGACTTACTGAAAAACACAGAAGCCCCTAGTCTGATCTTGCTAGCGCATTGATTCATTGTATGCTCAGTCACCTAAGCATACAAGAGCTTGTTACTCTGAAATGCACAAACCTCCGTAACACTGAATTTAGGGTGGCTGCAGCATTTAAAGAGCCACAACGTTTGCTTACCAGGGTATGACTCTTGGCCTGCAGTGCTACTGATATTGATGATATGGCCCTGATTCCTTGGCACCATCGATGTCGCACAGAAAGCCTTTGTCAAAGCCATCCTGTGAGGGGGTTGCAGCATATTGTGAAAGGACAGATGTAGTCTCAGGCACGTGATTTGTTATGGTGCCTACTACATGGTGTACAATTAGCAGAAACATGCTCTAATAGTATGAAAATGCCTCATTTGTAGGCAAACACAGCCCAGCACTGGTTGCATCAAAGTCCACCCACAAGCCAATGCACGTGCAAAGCATCATAACAATTGACGTTTCAAGTCTCAGAGACAGCAGAAGTTCAGAGGACCCTTTTTACTTTCACATGTAAAAGTAAAAAGAAGGCACGGCTCAGATACTTACACAGCTAGCACGTTTGTTTCCAGCATGGTCCGCATGTTCTGTGGAAAATACAGTCAGTGGCATTATATATGTGACATTAGACCAGCTGGAGGTGGAAGCGCAAGAAAGGAGTTTGTTTCACCCGCTGTAAGGTTAGCCTGGATAATTGATTGCCAACTGCCAGCTTTTACTAAATGCTGCTTGCAAACATGATTAACACACACAGACACCACTGACCTGCATGCAGTTGTCCTGCACAGCAGCTGTACCTAACGCAAGGCCGGCGTTATTTATCAGTAGGTCAACCTGAGTCACGCCGGCACGCAAGCGCATATGTAGTTGAGGAGAAGAAAGTTGTTTCCCTCTATCTACTCAGGTAATAAAAACTGATAAACTGTGTGTTACAGAAGTCAAACACATCACACTTGTCCCTCGCTAACATTCATACGAGTGCTCATGCGAGTGCTCAGAGGTCGTAGATTGCTTTGCAACAAAATTAAAAGCAATAAACACTGAATGCTGACCTGTGCGAATTCCTCTGGGAGCGTTGTCGGCAGCTTTTCGCATGCATCAATATCCTGTTGTTGTTCCAAGGAGGTGAGTGGAAGGGAGAGGAAAAGAGTGTGAGTTGTTAACCTTTTGCGGTGTTTACTTGCAGTGTATCTACACAGCATTTTGTCAGTACGGCACACCTCTGTGCAGGTCCTTGATTTGCAAATACAACTATGATGTACACTAAGCACCTGCACATCCATTACGTGCGGGTGGCACTTGCAGCCTGTAGAAGCTGCGTACTTGCTGTGCAACACGTCTACAAGCGCTTGCAGCTTGTCAGCCCTTCTCGCCACCTGAGATGAGATGATTTCAGATGGAAAAAAAAATGCCTGAGATCAAAAAACTTTCTGGTTCTCAGGTGCACAGTAAGCAAAGAACATCTGGCGAGTGCACTTGATGTGTGCACACGCGTTCAGGAGCTAGCGGTAGAAGCTCTGTTTGTTCAGAGACAAAACCCAATAATTGGTATCCCGTTGTAATAGGCAAGTGCAAGCCTTGTGTGTACGAGTGCTCACTAAGCAGCGCACACAGGCACGAGAGAAGCAGGGCGCACCAGGACGAGCTTGCATCCGAGTTCAGCAAACCGCCACGCCATTGCCTGCACCAAGGTGATCACAAGTATCTTTTTGAAGACAGATGCGTACGTTTCAGTAATATTACGCACATCAATTGCTTGTGCACTGGATGGGTGCCTTGCAACCTTTTTTTTTGTGTGCATGTCCAACATGATGCACCCAGTGTCCACTTAGCCTTAGCCTTAGGCGTTGCAAAGCAAGATTTGTGCATTTGTGCCTCTCACTAGCGTGATTTGCAAGTTCTGTGAGGTAAAAGAAGCACCTCGATCTCTTTGCATAAGGGGCCAGAGTGATTAATTCGGACGTGGTGTAGTGTTACAGAAGCACTAGGCCAAAAGGACCGAACCAGTTCCGGTGGTTGGATGCCACTTTGGCACCTTCCTATTCCTATGTAAGGAACGGGGGGACTTGCACCCCATCCTAGTGGCCTCTTTGCGCACTCTGCACACTTTCAACTCTACAACGTTGGCACGTGGAGATGCGCGTGTTTTTGTGCCTGTTCTGTAAATATTATATTGAAGGACACGGTTGAGTTCCTAAAGACAAAATTACGCCATAGAGAAGCAAGAATTGTTGTTCGCAAGCAAACACTACGAACCACAGCAATAACCAAGCGCCATGTATGCTTTGCAGGACTCACCTCTCCAAAACCTGCTGAGGCGCCTGTGATTACTACAACCTTCCCCTTCAAATCTTGGCACTGGTACAGGCTGGAAGCAGGCATTGACATTTGCACTTGTGGCTTTCACCTATCTCTGCAGAAAATATGAATCGTTTTTAGCAATTTTGTAACAACATAATAATAAACAGGGTGAAAACTTGGTGATTTTAATTTCCGTGAAATTTTTGGGGGGCGAAAGCTACCGGGATTGCTCTTCCGGCCTCTCACAGCCCCTCCCTTGCCCTCCCTTCCATCAAACCACTGTGCATCATCAGTGCGCACCTGAGGCACAGCAATGAGGCACAGCAACCAAAGGACAAGGACCAGCAGCCTCACTCTCCTGGTCTTCATGACTCTAGTGAAAAACTAGGTCTGAGAACAGAGATAAGCTTGCCCTCAAGCTTTCACCATGTCATCTATGCTAGCTAGCTGCTGAATTTGCTCTGGGGCAAGTTGTCACTTCCGCAGGGTCGTTCTTTATCTTTATTAGCACTGTTCTCATTGAGCTGGCCAACGCTAACTCCCCATTGAATTTTCCTAGTTTTGTTCCGGTGTGTACTTTCAGCTGAATGAGCAAACTGTACAAACTGTGCATAACACAGAAGCAAGCATGTGCAAAACACGGAAGTGTGCAAGCACAAACTGTGAAGGACGCACATATGCATGAGGTGATTGATAATGGCCTTAATTCACCATTTTTGAAGCAGACAATCCGTGCCATTTCCTTCAAGTGGTGGAGCCAGCGTCCTGCGCCCTTCGGGCCGTACGCGCCCCGTGGCTTTGCCTTGTGCCACAGCCCCTTCAAAGCAACTCTGCCTTGCCTGCCTCCAGCCAACCCCTCAATTGAGCATTTAAGGTGAATGGGTTTACATAGGGCCCTGTAGTCTCCAAGCAGCCCTGGTGCTGCTGCCTTCGCTGCCTTTTCTTCCACTGCTGCTTTGCTTGCTGCAGCTGCGTTGCTGGCCACAAGCTGCTGGCTCTGGCGTATGGGGCCGGTGGCTGGGGTGATAGTTGGGAGGTCAGCTGCAATTTCCCCCTCTGGCAGGATGCGACATATTATGCGCAATTTTCCCCTCTGGCAGGATGCCAAACTGGAGGAGATTGCCCTGCTTCATCCTCTTCTTGTCAGAGGGGGAGGGGGGCTTTTTCCCAGGTGGGGGAGGCTCATCCCCCCCCCTCTGACTCGTGAATAGACATCTTGAAAGCCATCTACATCTTGCACAGATAAATGGGACAGTTTGGCTTATTTTTAAGGCAAGTTTGATTTCGGGATTTTTTTCCTTGACTGTGATTTAAAAACTCCGGGTTTTCTTACTACTTTTCTAAGTAATCACAAATACAGCCAATTTCCGGGATAGGTCGCCGGTAGTACGATCACGCCGCTTTCAAGCACCACGAAAATCAACGACTCGCAAACATTTTCAATCAACAGTAAATCAATATGAGGCGTTCCGTGCTTCAGCTGGCGCGTCGGGCTGCAAGCGCATCTCGGCCAGCAGCACACGAATTCGTCGCCCCCCTCCAGCACTGCTGCACCCCGGCCACCAGCTTAACCAGCCCGCTTCCTGTCCTGGCACGCCGTGCCTTCGCCACAAACAGGTGTGTGTTCACCATTTCCCCTAGCCATACCTATATGCAGCAGAGTCATTGTCAGGCACTAATGCCGCTTTTAGAACCACACACACTGCACATGCGTGCCTGTTCAGAGCAAGAGCACTTGTGTTGATTTTGCTCGTTCGACACCTTTCCTTTCCCCACTCTCCCACACAGTCATGACGTGTTCAACCAGCACAAGGATACACCCGACAACACTGCAGACATTCCCTACGAGTGGACACCTGTGAGTAGTATATACGCATGCGCATGCACGTGTGCACCTGTGCGTAGTAAGCAAGCTAGATGCTGACATGTGCACACGCATTCACGTCTGGTCTTTGTGTGCATGTTCAATTGGCATGTGTTCAATTGCCATGCACGTGGAAGTATTTATGACCATCTTTTGTGTGCACATACACACACACACACACACACATACACACACAGCAATAAAGGCGCATACACTGGCACACTTTCACACACGTAAGCACATACACACACGTCTGGTCAGTGCATTCGTGTAATCAACTTGCACATGAGAAGAATAGCCATCTCATTCCCTCTCTAAACCGCACACCGCAGGCCAACCTGAAGCGCGCACAGGATATCATCGACAGGTATCCCCCAAACTATAAGGCATCCGCAGTCATCCCCCTCCTGGACTTGGCCCAGCAGCAGAACAACGGATTCCTCAGCCTGTCAGCCATGAACAGTGTGGCCAAGTTGTTAGACATGACAGAGATCAGGGTGTACGAAGTGGCAACTTTTTACAGCATGTACAACAGGTCTCGTGTGGGCAAGTACCACGTGATGCTGTGCGGCACTACACCATGCAGGTGCGCGCATGTGCACGTGGGTGTGCGCGTGAATACGCTGGTGTGCTCTGTCTACGAAAGCCAGCCTGCTGGTGCGCATGTGTGTGTTTGGGACTGCTCAGGTTGCAAAAACGGCTCGTGCTTGCTCGCGATATTCTGCGACAGCAACTGCATCCAAAGACAGGCCAAGCTGTGTGCGTGCCTGTGCGTGTGTCTGTGTGGGTGCGCACAGTTGCAGACTAGGTTGTGGCAAGCAATTGCATGTTTTGTATGTGGGAGAATTTCTTGCAGACGTGTAATGTGTAGGTGTTTCGGCAATATTTCAAGTGTGTTATGTGGTGCTTGTCGCTGCTTGTGCATGCACCTTTGTGGGTGTGTACAGTCTGGTTGCGCCCTCCACGGCTCCCTAACCCCTCGTGAACATGTGCAGATGTGTAGGCGGCAAGGCCCTGAGCACATGTAAAAAAACACGTTTTGTAAATGCTTGTACCCTACACTACCTTATACCACCCATTGGACATGTGCAGGCTGCAAGGCGCTGAGCATCTTCAAGAAACCTTGGAAAAGACGCTGGGTGTGCACATGGGGGAGACAACCAAGGTGAGACACAGGGCTACGTGCTCTCACTGACACACATACACACACACATACACACACATGCACGCACACACATACACATACACTCACATGCACACACATACATATACATACGTACGTATGTCTGTCAAGACGGTCAGCATTGTAAGGTGTTTTTTCTGTATAGCGTGTGTGGACCCCTTTCACCGCAGGAACAGACACTACAGTGAGTTCAAGCTCGAGTTTAAAAGGAAAACGCTCTCGTGATTTCCACAAAGTACAAAATTACCTTATGAGCTCAAGTGCCCTTGTTTAACATACTTAAGTGCAGTTGTTTGGTGCGCTCATGTGCACTAGTTTGATGTGCTCACGTGCAAACTTGATGTGCTCACATGCACTTGTTTGGTGTGCTCACGTGCAGCTTTTTGGTTTTGTCTTAGTGTACAATTGTAAGCAAACGTGTGTGTGTGCGTATGTATGTGTGTGCGTGTGTGTGTGCGCGTGTGTGCGTGTGTATGTGTGTGTATGCGTGTGTGTGTGTGTGCGTGTGTGGTCCTTCACAGGATAGCAACGAGAGAAAGAGTATACTACTTAGCTGGGCTTCATAGCATGCACTCAAGTGTTGTGACGTAGCTGGTGTGCAGAAGGTGCTGACGTGTACGGTGGAGTTGCGCATAACGAAAGCGACGCTCTCTGTGTGTGCAGGACGGTATGTTCACGCTGAGCGAGATGGAGTGCATGGGGGCTTGCGTGAATGCCCCCATGCTTGCCGTGGCAAACTACTCCGGTGGCGTGGAGAAGTACACGTACAACTACTACGAGGTGTGTGTGTCTGTGTGTGAGAAAGGGAGAGAGGGGGTGCACATACTATTTTGAGGTGTGTGTGGTGTGTGGGAGGGAGAGGAGGTGCACGCGCAGGCTTGTATCGTGTAACGAATGTACCTAGCATCTTTCATATCACCCTTTGGCAACATTACATGGTGCGGAGTGGTGAAGTGGAGCCCTGCTGCAATGAAGTGAAGAGCCCTTAATTCATGCTCTCCCCTCCCAAGTCCTCTTATGGGGACACATGTCTGGGTGCACAGAGGAGCTTGGTGTAGGGGCCTTCTTTATGTGTGTGTTGGGAAAGCTCAGGTGCAAAAGACCTGGTGCTTGTAGAATGGAAGGTACTTTTTTTGGTCAAGCGGGTCTACTTGCTCTTCATGACAAGCTCCTGCCAGTCCTTTTGGGGAGAGAAAGTGTTTGTATTTTGAGCTGTATGGTACACACACACACACACACACACACATTAACACACTCCATGCGTATGATGTACACATACCACACACACACACACATACACGCGCGCGCACACACAAATCTGCGCCTCCCTCTCCACCCCCCTCCTACCCTCCCCCCCACCCACACACAATTGCACAGGACCTGACCCCCAGCGACACCGTCAAGATCATCGAGGCCCTCCGCAAGGGCCAGGAGCCCAAGATCAACTCCCAGTACCGCAACAAGGCAGAGCCCAGGGGCACCGTCGTGGATGGCAAGTGGGTGCCTTCATCAGGGACCACCACGCTGACCAGCCCCCCTCCTGGCCCCTTTGTAGCCAACCCTGACCTCTGATCTAGCCCTGACCTTTTTGACAGGCAGCAGGGTGGTGGGAACACTATCGAATGGGTCTGGACGGGACCCAGGGAGACTTAGCATGGATCTGCAGCTGGGCACTTAGTATGGATCAGCTAGTCACTTAGCATGGATCAGCAGCTGGGCACTTAGCATGGATCAGCTAGTCACTTAGCATGGATCAGCAGCTGGTCAAGCCGCCCTGATGTGGAGCATAGGTGTTTATATTGGCCTGTGAAGGCTAGCACAGGAAGGCGTGGCGATTCCACTGCGTCGTGGGGCATGTGCCGTGTACTAGGGCTATCTGTGACCCTGCAACTCAAATGTTGCCTCTTCCTGAACGCGAAAAGCTGTGCGTGTGTGGACCAAGATGCAGGGCAGGCCTATGTAGGGGTGCGTGAATGGGCCTACCTTAGTAACCACGTTGCTGTTGGTTGAAGTGAGACGAGGTGGGAATCAGCGAGACGCCCAACGAGGCGTGCTGCAGCTGTTGAGGCGGGGTGGTTGCTTTTTGCCTGCTTGCATTGAGCTGAGCTTGAAGGCCACCGCCTGCTTTGTCTGGCTGCCCAATTCGTGCTTGGTGCACTCTTGTCGTGAAGGTGCCGTTGCTTGTGCTGTATTTTGGCTTAGAACAGTAGCTTATCAGTAGGTATGAAGTGAAATGAGGGTCTATTGGTTGGATATTATTGTAGTGAAGCATTTGTTTGTGGGTTTCAGAGGAGGCATCCTTCACCAGTCGTACCTACGCGGTTGACGTTTTGTCGCATTATGCACGTGACCATGCGTCCGTGCAACTTGCTAGCCACAGCCACTGCCTAATATTGGGTGTGTGTTTGTAATCACACATGAATCAGGCAAATTAGGAATGAAAGCAATGACTTAGACTTTCATGTGCGTGTGCTTACTTCCCGCATAATGAGACGGGAAAGCTTATTTGTATAATGTGTGCCTTAAGCAGGCTTCCTAGCTTGACTGTAAATTTTTTTGGTGCACTAGTTTGTAAAATTATGGTGCACGTCATTTGTACTACACACACACACACACACACACTTATGCATTCAAAAAGACCAAGAAATAAACAACTTGGCTGATGTGTGTGGTGAATAATTTATGTGGCGGAAAAGACCAAAACATTTCTACAGACCCTGCAAATTGTCGGTTGAAATTTAACCGCACTCCAACCGCGGTCTGAAATGTCTGACGTAATTATTACGAGCGTGAGAATTCTGCTTTTACTGTAAAAAGCTGACACCAGATGCGACTGCACAAGTAAGAAGCAGCAAGTATGTGTATGCGTGTTGGTTGGGCATCAAGCTAAATGGGCGGCGTCAAGTACTGCTTAATGCAGAAAGCATATTCAGAAGCCTGTGTGTGCACTTCTTTCCCTCCCTTTCTTTGCACAACAAACTATTCTACAGCTATTCTGCCACGCTTTTTGGAAACGATGACAGTACTTAAATGAGATTTAAGGGAAAGGCTCAATTTCAGCATCGCCTTTACGCAGCACTGAGTAGCAAAATTTGATCTGGGTCTTTCTGATCTAGCACGACATGTTGGAGAAAGGCGTAATGAAATGGAGCTCTTCAAAAGTAACTTGCCATACCAGCAACACCATAAGGATTAAACACTCATCAAAGAAACGAATATAGTTAGCATGTGCATATGACATGCTGTTAATAATGTGTGCATAACATGCCAGTAAGATAATGAATATGAATGAGCTGAGATCAATAATGAAGGGTAAAAGGATCAGGGGACTCCTGAGATGTTGCTACAATAAGGTACTACGTTCAATACACCTGTCCTGCTGCCCCACCCACACATATAAAAATGATCAAATATTATACAAAAGAAGCAGCGAATAAGCCCTCAAATACGAAGACAAAATAAGGGCCGGCTGCGATCATTAAATGTACAATGGAAAGGAGGGACGAAATCGATCACACATGAATGTACAAATTAATTTATGCGTGGCACTTTCTTTCTGCATGTGTGCAAAATAATCTCTGAGCGGAAGCCTTAGAGCAAAAGAGGGCACGTTATCCGTCTCAGCTCCTCATACAAAGTATCCTGGACCAGGATCAGTTGCTATGTATACCTGGGTGTGAAAAACATTGTTCCTTTTAAAAGTGCATACTTTCAGTGGCATACATAGTGTATCGTGGTATGCATGACATACTCCCCCCACCCATAACACAATTGATACGACCTTCAGGGGCAGGCATCGTGTATACGTTTACTACAAGGACACACAACTGATACTTACAATGATAGTGCAAACTACTGACAGTGCCTGCCAACTAACTAGCAACGCATAATTGGACAACTCAGTGACATCAAGCTCGACGCTGGACGAGGAAATTAAGGAAGCAGCTTTTTTGAAATGCTGTTTCAATTCCACAAGAAGCCCCTCCCTTTGTGTAGGTCTTTTCACTAGGGTACCAAAGTAACAAGAAACTCTTCCCACTACAGAACATATAGGACAAAACATCAATACCCGTAGCAACTCCGCAGGGTTCCCGCAGGATTCAAGGCACAGGTGCCGCAGGGCATTGAAGTATTTGCGGTATTAAACTAACACTGTCGAGTAATTGTCAGCAGTGTGTGCGTGTGTGCGTGCGTACGCACATTGCCACCGGAAAGGAACCACATGAACGGTCTGACCCCAGCGGATAGACATTTAAATGAGCAGACAAGGGTTACCGCAACTTCTTTATTTCCAACAAAACACTCTTGGCAAAGTCAGAGCTGCTGATGTCCTATACGCAGTGCCTATCATAGTCACAGGAGAATAACAAAGTGTAAATACACGCCAGTACTCACATTAGCTAGAGCGCCAAAAAAGAGCCAGATGGTCACCAGCGCGCACGGCGCCTGTTCGCCTCAACCTGCAGCAATGACAATGAGTGCAAAATTTGCAGTCATGATTGGATGCAAGGTCAGACGTCAACGACGGAAGGCACCTATCACTTGATGCCTGACACAAGGCTTGCATGGTAAAATGATTTTAGGGTGTCGAGAGGAATGAATGCCAGAGGGGTTTGAAGAACAGTCAGGTACCTTTGCTTTTCTCTTTTGCCTCATATCTTTGCGCCTACAGTACGTAGACCACATTGGAGTGTACAAGTACATCTTTGCACCTACTGTACGTAGATCACATTGGAGTGTACAAGTATATCTTTGCGCCTACAGAACGTAGATCAAATTAAAGGTTACAAGTACAGCATGTGTACAAGCACGTAGGTTACATTAAAATTCACAAAAGTACCGCTTGCAACTTATACTGGGATTGACAAGTGACGCCAAAAAGTTTATGTGCCAGCCCCTTCTGGACAGCGTGAGCTTTGCTACAATTAGGCGCATGTTAGTTTGGGTCAGCCACTGGGCATCTGTGGCATCAGGGCCCAGATGCTTGCGGGAACTTCACACATTTTAAAAAGTGCCCCAGGAAGCCCAAAGCAGAACTCAATATATCCCTCCGAGCCCAACATCTTAATCCTCAAAAGGGCTATATAAAAAAACCACAAAATTAGCCAGGGGTTCATGGACTGATGAGCGCACCACCATTCTCTTTGCTTGGTAGTCTTGATTCCATTGTCGAGGGACACAAAAAGTATAGAATGTACGCACCACTATCTTGCCCAGTTGCCAGCCATTTTCCTCAAGTGCGGACATGAAAGGTGTCGTAAGGCGCTCAGCTGTTTGCAACGTGTCCTGATATTGACAAGAAACATTTCACAATTTGAAGTGTGTCGTGAGTCACTGAACTGTTTGCAAAATGTCTTGGTAAGGATTAGGAAGAATGTCACCTGAAGGGTGATGTGAGGCGCTCAGCCGTTTGAAACGTGCTCTGGACACGATCAGATGAATTTGCATGTACGAGCGAGAGGGCAAGTGTTGGGCCTTATGCTCTCATGCACTCAAAGTATCCATAGAGATCGGCACATGCGTGCCCATATTGGAAGAGAGCAGGGTCATGATTAGGGTTGGCCAGAACCGTATATTTATACGTATATACGGTGCACATACAGTATTTTTAGCAGGGAAATAACCAGGGATGGGTCATACGGCGTAGGCGTATTATACATCGTATCATATTTATCACGTATTTAACCGTATTTTTCAAATTGCTCCGTATAATACGATTTTGGGCACTTAACGAATTTTGCAGCCACAAGCCCCCCAGAGCCCCCCAGAAGCACTCCCAGGCCCTCTAGAGCCC
>Ga0307945_1001835_pt1 | contig 16964 bp, 19 predicted proteins | sample OrgLakmetagen228_FD_201818 | JGI IMG/M metagenome (GOLD analysis project Ga0307945, IMG submission 201818) | Saline water microbial communities from Organic Lake, Antarctica - #228 | ecosystem: Environmental > Aquatic > Non-marine Saline and Alkaline > Saline | place: Antarctica: Organic Lake...
GTGGGGGTGTGTGGAGGGGGGGGAGGGCATGAGCCTGGAATGGTGCATTTTTGAGTGTGTGTGTGTGGGCAGGAACAGGGGGGCTGTGTTCCTGAGTGTGATTCTGTGCTAATGAGTGAGATTCTGTGCTATTGAGTGTGATTGTGTGCTACTGAGTGTGATTCTGTGCTAATGAGTGTGATTCTGTGTTACTGAGTGTGATTCTGTGCTACTGAGTGTAATCCTGTGGTGTATTTGTGAGCCACGGGGTGGGGGGTGCTGTTTGTGGTTGGGAATGCATGGGCTTGGAATGATGGAGCCAAGAAAAATGTGCGTGCAAGTTGGAAATGACTGAATTGTGAATTGCAGGTTTGGTCTGGAAACTACAGGCATGCTAAGTTTTGGACCCTGTCTGTGCGCTGAAATGTCCGATTTCATACAGAGGAGGAATTATGTTTTGTTCAAGTTTACGGGGTTGACTTGGGGCTTAAACATAAAATGAAATAACTCCTGATCATTTTACTGGTGGTCTATCCTGCATCAAGGCCATGGCTTACACTTCACACAAATACACACACACACACATACATGCATACATGCAAAAATCCACGTACCCGCGCAGCACTCTTCGCGTGGTGCTGCCTTTGCTGCGCACTGGGATCTGTGCTTCCCGAAGTCACCGCTCTGCTGCTTTCTTTCAACCACGCAACAGTCTGACAGACGCACTGGGATCTGTGATTCCTTAAATTGATGCTCCAGCAAACTCCTGTCAACCTCAAATTGATGTCACTGGCGCACGGGGATCTGTGATTCCTTAAATTGATGCTCCAGCAAACTCCTGTCGACCTCAAATTGATGTCACAGGCGCACGTGGATCTGAGATTCCTTAAATTGATGCTCCAGCAAACTCCTGTCGACCTCAAATTGATGTCACAGGCGCACGGGGATCTGCGGCTTCTTTGACGACTGCTATACCTGCGGAGTTGGCTCCTGTTTGACTGGCTGCCTGTACGGGGAGAACTACCAGAAGATCTACGGATTTGGGTTCACATGCGCGTGTCTCATGTGAGTGTTTCCCATGTGTGTGTGTGTGTGTGTGTGTGTGTGTGTGTGTGTGTATGTGTGTGTGTGTGTGGCGTGTGTGTGTGGCGTGGGTGTGTGGGCCTTGCTAGTGGAATGTTGAAGCAGCTGTGGTTCTGTTACGGCTTTGGGTCCACAAGCGCGTGCCTCATGTAAGTGTTTCCCATGTGTGTGTGGCGTGGGTGTGTGGGCCTTGCTAGTGGAATGTGGAAGCGAGTGTATTTCCGTTAAAACTTGAATTCACATGCGCGTGCCTCATGTGAGTGTTTCCCATGTGTGTGAGGTGTGGGTGTGCGGGCCTTGCTAGTGGATGTGGAAGCAGCTGTGGTTCTACTACAGGCTGTCAAGAAGGTTTGGCAGACGAGGATGCATCGCACACTGCCGTAATGCTCCTAGGAGTATTGCGAGCAGATAATTAATTATTTGGGCACCTCGCAATAACTTGGACTCGCATACTAAAGGAGCAGTACAGTACACTACATCACATGCTACAGTTTGCCATCAAGAAATGAAGCTCTCTGGCTTGCTGCAGAGGGCTTGGTTCCCCGGTGTGTGGGACTTGAATGTGTGGAAGCGGTGTGTGTGTGTGTGTGTGTGTGTGTGTGTGTGTGTGTGTGTGTGTGCAAGGTTGGCCATAATGCTGCATTTACATGTCTGTATGCAGGGCCTTAGCTTAAATACAGCCTCAGCCATCTACAGTCATATAAGCGGCGCACATTCACTATTCTGGCCAACCCTGTGTATGTGCGCGTGAATACTTTGCAAGACATGTGAAGATGCACGTGAAAGCAGGCGGCTCATATACATATGCTCGTATACGTATGCTCGTATACGTGAAAGCGGGCTGTGCTCGTATACATGTGCTCGTATACGCATGCTCGTATACGTGAAAGCAGGCTGTGCTCGTATACACATGCTCGTATACGTATGCTCGTATACAAGTTTTTGTTGAGTTTGTTAGGGGGGGGGTGGCGTGTGTGTTTGTGTGTGTTTGCATGTGTGCGTCCATGTATATGTGTATGGTTCCTGTTGCATTGCTTGCGTGGGCGTGCAAATAGTGTGGCAATTGGCAGCCCTTTTCTTCTATGGGCTGTTTGGTAGCTCTTCTCTTCTAAGGCCAGCCAAATTGCACCTGATTTAGCAGGGCTGGCCTGGACTGTAAGTATACTCCAGTTTAAGGTTTTGTCCATGCTGATAAGGTCGGCGACCCTTGCGGGAAAACCAAACTTGAAAATTTGAAAGCCTGCAATATCACGAAGGTCTGCAGGCGCTAGTAGTAGACTCTTCAAACACACATATATATGCTCACACTGGCCCTTGCTCCCCAAAGAGGCATACATATCCACCAAGTAGCACCGTCAAATTAGTTATCAATTACCAATCAATTACTGAAATTGTGATGACACGAAACACACACACTGTTTAACTTTGTCCTTGAACACACACACACACACACACGCACACACACAAACACACACAATCAGGTACACCATACTGCCTTGCTTTGCGTGTTGCTTTGCCAACGTGACGCGTGCTGAGTTGCGCAAGAAGTACAACCTGGTGGAGGTGCGTGCATTTTTTGGTTTGCTGTGCTTTTGTTTTGTGTACATGCCTCACCCTATCCACTCTTTTGAGTGCGTGCTAAAAGTGCAAATGGAGGTACAGATATTTGTTTACTAATGTGCAGGGTTGGCTAGAATCATATGTATGCGGTGTATATACGGTATTTTCTGATGGGATTTTAAGTATACGGCCATATTTGGCACATATATGTATGGCTAAGGGTGGGTCATGACCTCGCCGAGCCTCGGCGAGCCTCTTTCCCGGTGTGGAAGACACTTGTCGGCCAGCGAGGGTGTCCACTTTTTGGGGGGAATCAGCCCCATATCCCCAGAAATCCCCAAGATTCCCTCTTAATTCCCAACAATTCTATTTTATTCAATGAATGAGTTTCAATGAAGCCAACAATATATCAGACTGATGAAGAGGATAATTAAGTGTATGACTTGGATGGCAAAGGGGCTGTCATCAATGCACTCAGTCTTACAATGGAGAGTCCCCAACATCTGATGATGTCTTCCAGCACGTCAAGGGCTGCAAAGAGAAGGGTAAAACCTGATGGTGGCAGTGTGTGCGCGTGGTGCTCGTGTCTTTGAAGGGGAACTCCGGAGTCATCTGCCAGTTACAGTGCAAGTGCTGCGACACATTCCTCAGCCCATCCAACCCCTCCAATGCCTGCAAGACACACTTGGAGAGCCAGGAACTGCAGCGGGTACAGGGAGGGTGTGAAAAATCCCCACTGCAAGTGCTTGCGAGCGCAACTGTTCAGCTTGGGGCCAGCTGTACACCAAGCTGCGCTCCAAGATGGCAGTAGAGCGCGCAAGGGAGCTCATCTATGTGCACAACAATGGCAAGGAGAGTGGCAAGGAGAGGGAGGACATGGACTTGTGCCTCAACCCGCTAGAGGAAGAGGCATAGGCAGCAGCAGTAGCAGCAGCAGCAGCGTAGTTGATGGGACAGTAATAGGCAGTGTGCAGCTGTGTGAGGGGGGAGGGGCAACCGAATTTCACGTTAACTGAATTTTCCTGGCTGACACGCCCATATTTTAAACCAAGTCTCTTCATTAATTTATTAATTATTACATAAGTTAAAAGGGGTGTGCAACACTATTGGGGGGTAGGGGTAGTCGCTTACAAAATTTTCCTGGCTCAAACCACCTGCTCATACGCCCATATTTTTTAACCCGGTCTAAATGGTAATAGTCATCAATTTATATAAGCTAACAACAGAAAAAGATTTGGCTCAATCCAAGCAGATTTGAGAAGCTGATTTTCTCACCGTATTTTCCAGCTAAGGCCTCCCCAGCGAGTGCCGAGCCTCGCTGGCAAAGTCAGACACCCTATTTATCCACCTTATATATGGCCAACCCTACCAATGTGTCCTGGCTTTGCTTCACAGTTATGAATGTTTGTGTCCTCCCAAATCACAGCAGAGGTTCAATTTGCACATATTTGCCAATTTGCACATATTTGCCAATTTGCACACATTTGCCAGCCAGACGCGTGTCGCTGCATATCTCTGGCTTCTTCACCCCGTTTCCTGTGCTTGAATCCCTCTATGTCGACCCCCTAGCTCGGGTTTATAGCGTTGACTTGTACGAAACCAGGAAGTCCTTGTTACGAGAGAAAGACGTCACATCTGCACATCCGGCAACTCCCTATAGAAAAGTGTGTTGCACTTATGTACAACTAAACACACACACACACACTCACACAGGAGCCTTGTGGGGATTGCTGCATCCATGTCTTCCTCTCTCCATGCGCTGTATGTCAGGTGCGTGCGTGAGTTACGAGGACACATGTGTGGGTGTGTGCTCATGATGCAGGAAAAATTGTGATAAGCTGTATCAGGGTATTTAGAATCAAGTCGGATGAAGCTCAGTCCTGAAGCTGTATCGTTGGAGGAACAAGCATGCCATCTTGCGCTATCTGTGAGTGGTTTTGTGTGAATCTTACAGAAAGCAAGTGAGTGTATGTGTGAAATTTACTGTGAGTGAACCTTGCAGAAATTGTGAACGTTACAGAAAGTGTGAACCTCACATAAAATGTGAGCGTATGTGTGAACCTTGGAGTCAGTGTATGTGTGGACCTTACAGTGAATGTATGTGTGAACCTTACAGAAAGTGTGAGCGTATGTGTGAACGTTTCATAAAGTGTGAGCTCAGGATCAGGGAGCGGCAGATTGTGTTGGCTTAGGCACTGCCTTTGAAGAAGTTCGACCTGTTAGTACACATCAAATGTCTTGCTTCGTGTTTGCGTTGCAGGAAGCACGTGAGCTAAGGATCAGGGAGCACTGGATAACTCTGGCTTAGGTTTAGCCTAGTTAGGAAAGAGAGGTGGATCCAGGCCGCCTTCTCTGCAGGCCCCCGACGAGCCTGTGTGTGCTTGCTGGCCGCCTGTGCTTTATACTCAACCAGTCCTCCTTTTCAGCAGAGTCTGTGTGTGCTTGGTGGCCACCTGTGCTTTATTTACAACCAGTCCTCCTTTTCAGCAGAGTCTGTGTGTGCTTGGTGGACACCAGTCCTCCTTTTCAGCAGAGTCTGTGTGTGCTTGGTGGACGTCTGTGCTTTATACCCACCAGTCCCCCTTTTCAGCAGAGTCTGTGTGTGCTTGGTGGCCGCCTGTGCTTTATACCCACCAGTCCTCCTTTTCAGCAGAGTCTGTGTGTGCTTGGTGGCCACCTGTGCTTTATACCCAACCAGTCCTCATTTTAAGCAGAGTCTGTGTGTGCTTGGTGGACACCTGTGCTTGGTAACCACCAGTCCTCCTTTTCAGCAGAGTCTGTGTGTGCTTGGTGGCCACCTGTGCTTTATACCCACCAGTCCCCCTTTTCAGCAGAGTCTGAGTGTGCTTGGTGGTCACCTGTGCTTTATACCCAACCAGTCCTCATTTTAAGCAGAGTCTGTGTGTGCTTGGTGGACACCTGTGCTTGGTAACCACCAGTCCTCATTTTCAGCAGAGTCTGTGTGTGCTTGGTGGCCGCCTGTGCTTTAAACCCAACCAGTCCTCCTTTTTAGCAGAGTCTGAGTGTGCTTGGGGGCCGCCTGTGCTTGGTGCCCACCAGTCCTCCTTGTCAGCAGAGTCGGCGTAAAAGTGTCGTGCGGCCAAAAATAAAAGCAAGCGAGCACCTGCGAGGTGGCACCCTCTTGAATGTGGTGGGGAGGTGTATGTCTGTGTGCATGTGTGTGTGTGCGTGCGTGTGTGTATGTGTGTGTTCACGTGTGTGTGTGTGTGTGCCTATGGACATGTAATCTGTGGCTGTGGTATCAGGTAACAGGTTGGCATGATACCGAGAGTATTTATTGTCTCTCGACGCTTGTTTCTTGCAAGAGCACGTGGATGGCTTGGTGTAGTGTTGTCTTGAAAGGTACCCCTGGAGCCTGTGCCGGGATCAAGTGTGAGTGTTGTCAAAAAGGGGGTTGAATGACAAGGTTGGAATGGAAAAAAGGGAGAAACGTGCGATTTGGTTCATTTTAATGCTCACAGGTGGTGTATTCCAGGACGAGACAGCATTAGTATATCTTCTTCCAGAACTCCAGCAGTGGGAAATGAACTTATGGTGACAAATGATGCAACCCCTAAAAATATCTGAGCAATACTCCTGTTGGTGTGCAGGCTTCTGCCTCCCAACCACCTGATCCCCACTGGAGAGCCTCTCCTATTTTTATTCTCCACGTGGGATGTTGTGTGTCTCTGCATCCATTGGGTGTTGCAGAACACAAAAAATCACCCTTTCCTTGTCCATGCCGGTAGTGTTTGTCATTCGTGTATCCTATTACCTATATACAATTACGGGCAACCCTCAGCCAGGCTGTTTGGTGCTCTGGCTGATCTCGATATTGGAAAAAGGCTACTCTGGTTGTGTTGACACTTCCGGTGTATTTATGCAAAGGAGCAATTCGGTGTGCCAGACCTTATAAAGCCCCTGATCAAAGGCACACTCAGTAGACAGATTATAGAGAAAATAGAGTGTAGCAAAAAAGGTAACACCACCGCGTAAACGTTACAGGGTTTGGAAAGGTAAGGTTACATTGCTAATTATATGCCTATAGGGCATCTGAGCGGGAACTAATAAAAAGATATCTGCAACGAATAACGTCACAAAGGAAGAAAGTGTATTGATGAGAAGGATTAAGAAAAAACTTCTTAAGGGTAAGGGTTAAAACTTCTTAAACATTGCTCTAGTAAGAGCCATTTAATATTCCACATAATCAGGCAAGATTGATTTTGTTTAGTTTGGATTGCAAAGGCCTCCAGCCTGGCATGGCTGCTCAACCTGTAGGTCCCACAAAAAAATCAATCAAAAAGATCGACAGCTGCACTAAAAAATTTGTAAACCTCTGAGTTTGTTGAGAAACAAAACCTTTGATATCACCGTCAGAAACATTATCCAATATTTGGTTGAACTGGTGCCGTAAATGTTCGGTGCCCATACATGAAAAAGTAACGTGTTTCTCACCTTAAATATAATCCCCGTTTTCACACAAATTGCAAACACGTGCACTCCTGTCCGGACTCCTGCCGTATCAACCAGTTTCAAATTTCAACTCACGTCCCATCCTTACAAGGGGTTACAAGGGGTTACAAGGATGGCCTACAGCCCGAGTCTCTGGCTGATGGCAATTGGCTGGTGAAACAAAAACAACCAGTGTCGAAAATTGAAACTAAATCTGACACAAACTTGAGGAGTCTGTATGAGTCTTGATTCAGGAATGCATTGATCTCAAAATCAGTGATACTGTGATGACAAGTTGAGAAAGGAATAAATTCAGAGCTCGAAGGAGCAAACACATGCAGAGTCTTAAACATTCCTTCAAAGAGGTCTCTGTATCTCATGCGCAGCTCGCACACTTCAACAAACTTGCAGAAGAAAAGCACATGCTTCTCATCTTGAACTTCTCCACACTCACATTTATCACAAATGCTAGAACCACCATGCCATATGCATTTGCAAGACTCCACTCTCAAATGGTGTGCACGCAATCTAAACCTGCTGAAATTCCTCAACACATGTTTGTCCAGATCCTTGTACAAGTAGGAGGGGATAGAAAATGGAGAACCTCAAGGACCACTCTCAGAACTCCCACACCACTTGTGATACGATACGTGACTGCTTTCTTGTTTACTGCGCGAGGACATGAAAAATCAGCTTCCCTCCATACCTTCAAATGTTTGAAACGTCCCATCCTTATTTGAGCTACGTTCCTCATGACATTTGTGCTCAGAACCATCTTCAAATACTCCGGCAAGACAAATGGTTGCATGTGCATCAGAAATAGGTCTCTCAGGCAAAGCAAACCAATTGTGATAATAAGCCACAGGTTTTTTAAACAAAAGCAAGAGTCTTGACTACCTATCATATGCCTCTATCTCTCCAAACTGCCTGATGCCTGAATTTCAAATCTATGCGCAAATTAGAAAACTCCAGCTTCCTGTAATGTAAAAAGTCACTTTTATAAGTGCCATTCTGCAAATCACCAAAGCAACCTTAATCTGTCTAGTCCAACAATTAGAAGCATTAGAATTTCCGGGAAATATCTGCTTTCATCACATCGCGTACAATGTTTTCTATATAAATCAATCATCCTATCTTAAAAATAGACAGCTGACCTGAACCAGTAAAATTGCAAGGGAACCTGCGCGCATTCTTGAAGCACACACCAGTTTGCAGAAGTAGGGAAATGAAAAAAAAAGGTGATAATAATTAGAGCAAATTTCCGTAATGCGTTCTAAGCACAGGCAAGGCGTAGGCTTCGGTGAGCGCGGTTATGGAGTGCCGCGATGACCCTGGCTCGGCCACGGGGGTGCTGGTTTGTACCATGGTTTCCTGCTTTGTGCTCATGTCATACTGCATGTGCAACGGCAAGGGATTGTGCGGCCAGAGTGGTTTCTTTCAAGGGGTGATCCGTTGTACCGGAGCCCTGAGGCACACAGATAGCTCTGAGCGTGTGCCGGGAGACCAATGCAACCTCTGCAACCGCCTTGAAACCAGCCAATACCCCCCTAATCAAAAACCCTACTACAAAGCAAAACATCTGGCCTGCTTTGACCATGTTCTGGTCAAAGTGGGCTGTAACCTCACTATAAATGTCCTCGAGGGGAGGCACAACCCCTCCCCATCCACCCCTCTTCCTACCCAGCAGGAACCCTCAAAGCCAAAGGATACCATTGTCATGCTTCAGAAATTGCGTAGACCAAATCTGACTGGCATACATGCCAGCTGACAGCGCTAATGTCTTGAAAAGCCACAACATCGCATGAGGCCTGTCAGAAATCCTCTTTTCAATACCAAACTCTTTCACTCTACGTAAAGCTGCATTAAAAGGCCTCAAAGCATGGGTCGCAGCATGGTGTAAGTTCATGTGCTTATCAGATAACATTCCCAGGTAGGTAAAAGATTCTCTCTCTTTAAGCTCCTGATTGTAGAGACGAAAAACAGGAACTGCGGAATTTCGGTAAGCATAAAAATAACTATGTTGGATTTCTGCACATTTACGGTAAGTCCTTTCCTGGCAGCATACGATTCCAGTCGTCTCAACATTTTCTGCAATTGGATTGGGTCAATAGCTGTCAGTGTCAGGTCGTCAGCATAGAGCATGTGAGTTACCCTGAGCACCTCAGTGCCAGTAACAGCACCCATAAAGCCAAACTCAACCATCGCATCATTGATAAAAAGGGAAAAGAGGAGAGGAGATAAAGGATAACCTTGTTTTACACCTCTTGAAGGCACAGCGGAATTACTGGTACTGGTAGTTTTGGCACCATCAATCAATACATACTCGTCTCCATTGTACATTTGTCTGATAACGTTGATAAGGTGAGTGGGCATCCTGGTGTTATTTAAATGATCCAAATGGTGGGTTCTGTCAATATTGTCATACACTTGTTGAAACTCAATAAAGGCCGTGTGAAGGTGGGAACAACCCATTGGTTTAATCTGTTTGGCAGCGTGGGCGGACTAAGTGCCTTAAAATAAACATAGGCTAATCGTGCTACAGTCTGGATAAAAGTCAATTTGCATGTCAGGAAATTTTCGGTTCTCAACACACCACTTGGGCACCAGTTCTCTCAAGATGTTGGCGTAGAGTCTATACAATGTTTTACTCACAGCCATCATGCGGCAGTTGTTGGGAAACTTAGAGCCTATTTTGTAAAAGGGGGAGATCTCGGTTTTTTACCAACAAGCAGGAATACGTTTCTCACTCAAAGCAACGTGAAAGAGGTTGGCCAGGTAAGGGACAATCACATTTTTATCTTTCTCAGCCGTAATTCAGAATGAAAAGGAGCTCAGAATTTTTCAGAAGAGGCATTCCCTATTTCCCAAAAATTTAGAGACTAGGCATGTCATAACAGCGAGACTCGGACAGTCAAAAGCATTGGCAGTTCTGTTCACACCTTGTGAAATATGACCATGACCCAGAGGGACAGCTGAAGCCCGTGCATCTATGTGCCTTGACTTCCTGTTCAGTGTATCAGAAGGTTTAGGAGTTGGTTTGGCATTGAAATGGAAAAGAAGGTAGGTGTCCCAAGCATCTGTAGGCATAGGGGATGGGCAGGTTGTCGTTGTTTTTTGTTTCAGCAATGTCGTAAAAAGCCGGATCCCTCTTGCTCAACTTGCCCAAAAAATAACAGTCTGTTGTTTTGAGAATTTGCATACAACCCTCCGCGTATGCTTTCTGTACTCTTTGTATCCTTTAAATCCTTTCTACCGTCCCTCAAAGAGCGTAAAAAATTCCTTCTCTTTCTCCTGCATACATCATCAAACCAGGGAGCCTTTCTGGCTCCATTCGCCACCCTTTAATTCTTCCGATAAAAAACGCACGGCGAAGACTTCCCCATGCCAGAAGTGCAAGCAGCTGAAAAATAATCATAGCCCGTAAATAAAAGATAGCTGCTTCTACGTCCTTTATCTCAATAGCCTTCATAAAAGGATTGTGGCCTTCAGTATTGTTTTCAAGATGCTCAGCGTATTGAAGTGCTTTGTCAGAATCCCACCTCAAAATGTGCTTAGGACAGCCACCGTGACAAATATGCTGAGGCTCAAGATTCAAACCAGCTCCTGTCAAACCACCCTGTTTCACTTTGAAACACAAATCAGACAAGAACACAACGAAAAAGTACCAGACCGGAAGCCGGCAATATGCAAAAAACGTAAGAGGCTTGTGCACATGCATCCTGCTGCACATACTGCTGTCTGGCAGTCAAACAAACTCGACGGCACGTACAACACACCCCTGGAAAACCTTAGCAAGGAGACACCTGGACAGGGCAATCTTCAGCAGTTAGCCCGCACGTCAAGACCACAACAGAAAGAGAGGAGGTGGTGGGTTAACTTGCCTTAAAGAACTTGCAATCTGCCGTGCAGACTATAAGAAACAACCACCCTTGCTTGCTAAAGACAAGCTCACTCGGATTGTGTACGTAAGGTGTAATACAGATTGTGTACGGAAGGTGTAATACACCGACATGGTTTAGAATCATGAAATTTTGTATTCTGCACCACCCAGAGTCGCACAACACGTGGAGAATAAAAGAGGGTTTTTCTTGGGAATTAGGCGGCTGGTCGACATAGTCTGTACACCAACTTAAACAGGAGCATTGCTCAAATATTCTTTTGTGGGTTGCGTTAGATGTCACGTCTGGTCTGAATGGTTTTAGTTGCGGGGCTGATGGATGCGTAATGTTTAATAAGTGCGGTGGCATGCAGGCTGTGCAGTGGATTTGAGGTGTGGCTACTGTAAATGGCTGATACTTTGGAGAGTTGCGTTTCCAATCTGTGGAAGCCATGTTATCGCCACTTGACAAGAATCGTGGGGTAGGGCAGAAGTATCCACCTTGGCTTATTTTTAAACGATCTGGAATTTTTCTGCCAACAATGCAAGAAAAGTTGCCCGACCCAGCAATCACGCCCCAAACAAAACCCAACAAACACATATCAAACTAGGTGCAGTCAGATCCGCAACAAAAATCATACAGATGAGACGAGACATTCAATACAACCCCCACAAATATCTGAGCAGTACTCCTGGTTGTGTGCAGGCTTCCGCCTCCCAACCACTTGATCGCCACTGAAAAGCTTTTCTTGTTCTTGTTCTCCAGGTGGGATGTTGTGTGTATCTGCATCCATTGGGTGGTGCAGAACGCAAAAAACATCCTTTCCTAATCCATGCCGGTAGTGTTTACACTATCTGCGTTCTTTTTCTGTTCTTTCTGCCAATGCATAGCTAGGTGAATGTCCAGTTAATCAGTATCAACCCTTGCATTGGCACTTTGTTGCTACAGACTGCTCACAGGTTATCTTGAGGTCATTAGGGGTTCTTCAAGAAAATGTTTTAGTGTGTTATCAATTACTCTTTGCTTCTTTGCACATAGCTACACTTCAGTGAGTTCAGTATCCTGCTGTCACGCCCAAGTCTGACAGAGGCATATGTTTAATTCAGGGTAGTTTGGTCGGTTAACGATTGGATACTTTCCGCGATTTCTACTGGCGTAGCCAGTTGTTGTTATGAAGGCACTGCACATGCGATTGTCGGTTGATTGTGATGCTCGTATTGAGACGCGTGCATCACTGCTTTTTCTTCTGTGGCAGGTACAAGCAATGATGTGGATAGTAATCTCTTGTGTGAGGCAGTTAGAAAATCCTTGGTTGGCCTTACGAGTTATGTCTAGAGTGTTGAGAAAAGAAAAACTACGCAGGCTGTGAAAACCACTTACACATAAATGAAGGAAAAGGAGCCACTTTGGTACCGAGTACCGTAAAGCTCCTCCACCGTGAAAAGGAAAGGAAAATCAATGGGGATCAAGAGGGTTGCAGGCTTGGCCTGAAACTGGATCCTGATGAGAATTGATAACAGTACTGGAAAGGGCACGTCTGGTATGGACAAGTTTAGCAACGAAGTTCACAGAGTGCACATGGAGCTTAGAGGCAAGCTTCTTAACTCTTTGAGAATAAAGACACAGTTCCTTGAAAACCTTCAGAGTGTGAGTGTTGTAGATGGTGCCACCCACACCCAAGAGGATGATGTTGAGAGTAACGGATGCTCCTTGGAGAATGTTGCAGAGATATTTGTGCTGTTCCTTTGCGGCGTTCAGATGGTTCTGAGGTCTGGTGTCTTCACAATTCACAATACATGATCTCGACGAGGTAAAGTATTGAGATACGTGCATCACTGCTTTGCAAAAATATCACTTAAGTTGCAAAAGAAAGTCCAGGAGTGCTAGGATGCTCCCTTTCACACATGGCACGTATAATTTAATTGTAAGAAATCTGACGTACTTGGCCTCACTCATGTCCGACACCATTCCAAAGGAAGTATAATGTGTACGTGATGATGACGCTTTAAGCATTGCTGACGAAAGAAGCGTGCAGCATGTATGTATTCTCTTGGACTGCCTTACCCCCCCTGCCATAACTCAAACAAGATCAAACTTGGATTAACGCTGAAACCAGAGTGATTTTCATTACATAGTCAAAGCCAGTTGCAAGGAGGCCTCATCAATAATGTGTGGATCAACACAAACAAGTGTCACAAATTTCTACTACGCCCAAAGGTGACCCTGCCTTGCTTCCCTCTGCCCCTCATCCCTCCCCTTCCATAGTCTAAACCTGACCCGTGCTGATGTGGAGCCTGTGGCATTTGTCGCTGGCGCCAGCTGGCACCCCCCGTTGTCGAGCTGCCTCTCCCAAAGGCAAAGCGAGAAAAGTTTGGAGTTTGGGTGGAAGGGGGGGCTGCAGAGGTGGCACTTGGACGAGTGCCTGCGATCATCGGATGATGGGGCAGCAGTGTATGCTTGCGTCATAGTTCAGTCAAGCCTGCTGTTGTGATGTAGGGTAGAGAAAGCGGGAAATGGGGATGTGTTGGAATCAAGAAGGAAAATGAATTTATTTTAAACCATCGAGTGGGTGCCAGCCCGTTAAATATAGAGGCAAAATCAGGATGAGGTCATGTTTTGTCAAGATTTATTCTAACCCTGAAGCACTTGTCGCTTGTCACTAAGAGAATTGGCGCTGATTGATGCGCAGCCACCCCAAACACAGCGGCATTGGTATGGTCACAACTGCCACAGCTGATCATTGATGTTTCACTGTCACGAGGCTCGTGCATTGATGTGCTGATTTTCACTCAGGCAGTGCTTTGACCAGACAGACCATTAAGATCTGCTGTGCTGCTAAATAACGCCGCGTGTTTTTACTCAGGAATACCATTCTCAAGTACTAAATCCTTGTCATGGAAAAGACCGGTGTTCAAAACAAAACAATATTTTAATGCCTTGTTTGCTCCAGCATTAGATCAGATCATCAAGAAGCCAAATGGTCAGCTGATGCCTTGTTTGCTCCAGCATTAGATCAGATCATCAAGAAGCCAAATGGTCAGCTAATGCTTTGTGTGCTCCAGCATTAGATCAGATCACCAAGAAGCCAAATGGTCAGCTAATGCCTTGTTTGCTCCAGCATTAGATCAAATCATCAAGAAGCCAAATGGTCAGCTAATTTTAATCACATTAGTGGCACTTCTTCCATAGTTATAGTGTGAAGATAAATGTCTCATTGCCTGTGCAGTCTTCTACTCTTATTTTCTGGCAACCCCACCTGTTAGACCAACTCCCCTGCCCCTTCTATCAGCCTGCAGTGTCCCTCGCGCATGCAGCGATGGTGCAGATGAGGTGACTCCTGTGTGTGAATTTGTTTGTGTGTGCGCATGTGAGTGTCTCTATGTACGCTTGTGTGTGTTTGTGTGTGTTGCGTGTGTGAATTTGTTTGTGTGTGCGCATGTGAGTGTTTCATTATACGCTTGTGTGTGTGTTTTGTGTGTGTTGCGTGTGTGAATTTGTTTGTGTTCGCGCATGTGAGTGTCTCTATATATGTACGCTCGTGTGTGTTTGTGTTTTTTTTTTGGGGTTGTGTGTGTGTGTGTGTGTGTGTGTGTGTGCAGGTGAGTGTCTATATGTACGCTTGTGTTTATGGGCATTAAAACACAACAATCTCTACCACCTGCTGCTCCTGGAAGACCCCTGCCAGAGATCATCATCCCAGGAGACGTGGAAAGGGCAAAACCATTCATGGACCGCTGCTGCTGCTTCTGCTGCTGTGTATTGTTGTGGAGCCCCCATCCGCCTGGAGTGCTGAGCATGCTGGTGGTGCTTTTGGTGGGTCCCAGACAAGGTGCCTGCAACAAATTGTGAGGAGCGGTGATACAATCTTTTAACAGGCGCCTGTGGAATTTAAAACTTGACTTGATGGTGGAGTAATGAGCAGATTGCAACAGCTGTGGTAGGCTGCCTGCAATGAGTGCATGTAGTAATTGCCTGCGACAGTTGCCTGCGACAACTGCCTAAGGCATCAGCCTGTGACATGAGCCTGCAACGACTGGAACAGCTGTTCGTGACAACTTTTGGTGACATGAGCCTGCAACGACTGGAACAGCTGTTTGTGACAACGATTGGAACAGCTGTTTGTGACAACTTTTATGACATGTGCCTGCGACAACTGGAACGGCTGTTTGTGACAACTTTCTGTGACATGTGCCTGCGACGACTGTAACAGCTGTTCGTGACAACTTTCTGTGACATGTGCCTGCAACGACTGGAACAGCTGTTTGTGACAACTTTTTGTGACATATGCCTGTGACGACTGGAACAGCTGTTCGTGACAACTTTTGATGACATGTGCCTGTAATGACTGGTTCAGCTGTTTGTGACAACTTTCTGTGACATGTGCCTGTGACGACTGGAACAGCTGTTCGTGACAACTTTTGGTGACGTGTGCCTGTGACGACCGGAACAGCTGTAAGTGACAACTTTCTGTGACATGTGCCTGCGACAACTGGAACAGCTGTTTGTGACAACTTTTGGTGACATGTGCCTGCAATGACTGGAACAGCTGTTTGTGACAACTTTCTGTGACATGTGCCTGCAATGACTGGAACAGCTGTTTGTGACAGCTTTTTATGACATGTGCCTGTGACGACTGGAACAGCTGTTTGTGACGACTTTCTGTGATATGTGCCTGCGACAACTGGAACAGCTGTTCGTGACAACTTTTGGTGACATGTGCCTGCAACGACTGGAACAGCTGTTTGTGACAACTTTTGGTGACATGTGCCTGCAACGACTGGAACAGCTGTTTGTGTTAATTTTCTGTGACATGAGCCTGCAACGACTGGAACAGCTGTTTGTGTTAACTTTCTGTGACATGAGCCTGCAACGACTGGAACAGCTGTTTGTGACAACTTTTGGTGACATGTGCCTGCAATGACTGGAACAGCTGTTTGTGTCAACTTTTGGTGACATGTGCCTGCAACGACTGGAACAGCTGTTTGTGTTAATTTTCTGCGTCATGTGACTGCAACGAGTGGAACAGCTGTTTGTGTTAACTTTCTGTGACATGAGCCTGCAACGACTGGAACGGCTGTTTGTGAAAACTTTTTGTGACATGTGCCTGCAACGACTGGAACGGCTGTTCGTGACAACTTTTGGTGACATGTGCCTGCAATGACTGGAACAGCTGTTTGTGTCAACTTTCTGTGTCATGTGACTGCGGCAACTGCCTGCAAAAGTCTGCCTTCATTGATTAATTTGACAGTTGCTTGTAAACGCATGCAAGAAAGAAGCTGAAGTCCTGTGCTTATGTGGGCGATGATTTAGAACTGTGCTAAGGTTAAAAATTGATGATGGTAGTGGTGGTGGGTCCGGACCTGTGGAGGTGCCTGAAGGGATCCTGGCAGTTTTATGTTATGCTAAATCAGTGGCATGGACAAATTGTGTGATTTCCCCTGGGATCTAACTCAGCTTGAGACATGAAAATATGAAAATACATGAAATGGGAACTATTTGCACTCCTCTTGCAACTCTGGACAAATCTGGACAAATTACTGTCTGTCCTTCTTGCCATCCCATGACAGCAGGGCTTGGGCACCAAGCGTCGTACGGTCCAGCCATAACCTTCAAAATTGCTCAGCATCATTCAACGCTTGTCAGTGCTCAAGCACAATATTGTCAGATCAAATCACTGTTTTCACGAAGTAAAAGGCTTTTCAACTAACAACACCTGAGTGCTTTTTGTATCATATTACGTCTGAGTGCTTAAGCATCACACCAACTGTTGGACGCTAGGCATCAATTGTCGCCTGAAAGCGATTTGCATCAATTGCCGCCTAAGAGTGCTAGGCATCAATTGTCGCCTAGGAGTGCTAGGCATCAATTGTCGCCTGAAAGCGATATGCATCAATTGCCGCCTAAGAGTGCTAGGCATCAATTGTCGCCTAGGAGTGCTAGGCATCAATTGTCGCCTGAAAGCGATTTGCATCAATTGCCGCCTAAGAGTGCTAGGCATCAATTGTCGCCTAG
>Ga0307945_1001838_pt1 | contig 16949 bp, 25 predicted proteins | sample OrgLakmetagen228_FD_201818 | JGI IMG/M metagenome (GOLD analysis project Ga0307945, IMG submission 201818) | Saline water microbial communities from Organic Lake, Antarctica - #228 | ecosystem: Environmental > Aquatic > Non-marine Saline and Alkaline > Saline | place: Antarctica: Organic Lake...
GAGCTGCTGAGAACAACTGAGCTTGAAAAGTGCCAGCTGCGGGGCCCATGTCTAATTGTCTGCGGCGTGAACCTTATTTTTCACCACCACTCTCTCATATCTCACCACTCACTGACCTGATTTGTGTCATTTTTATATGAATCGTCTACATTTCATTAAAGAAAACCATTGCAACAAAAATGGGGCAAAACGGAGCAGTACTTGGCCAGATGCCCCATTTTGGCCCATTTCCCTTAAAAAATCAGCAAAAGGGATGCCAAAAAAGGTGGGAAATCAGCCCTCACCAAATATACTTTTCAAAACTCAGGATGGTTTAGTATCATAAAGGTAGTCCTCCTGTCTTGTTTTGGGATGAAAAGAGGCCCTGGTTGAGGCGTGGTGGCCTGTAATGTGAAAACTCAGTGCCAAAATTTGAACTGTATTTCCGTCCAGACCACTGGGGTGGTCCTTTTGGCCCCAAACTTCATTAACCATCTAGTTATATCATACAAACATTATTTGCATCAAAAAAGTCACATTTCAGGACATTTGCTTCGTTGACCCCCTCTAGTCTACCTCCCTGGTTTGAAAAAAAAAGAAAATCGACAGCTGACAGCCGGACGACGATTTTTTGGAGCCTTCCCTCGTAAATCTGATATGATGAGTTTTTATTACTTCTATGTCCAAGCCTTTCCAGCGAAACAGATTGCGCCCAGGGCCTTCTGGCGAAGCCTGAAGCGTTTTGTTTGCTTCCCACCTGTCACTGTTCACCACAGCCCACCCCCAGCATCTCAAACCATAAAACTTGGCAGAACACCTCTGGGGATTATAATGAACAATTCTTGATACTCAGATGGAGTCCAAACATCGTGCTTCCATGGTTTTCAAAAAGTGCACATTTTTGCCTAGCAAACAAGCCCACGCTTTAAGTCCTTTAGAGCAAATATTTTGCCTTCCTTTTTTTTGGCCCCACGGCTAAGGTTAAACCTAAAAACTACCTGGGAACCAAAAAATTGGGAACTTTGTGCTTGGACATGCACTTATGCACTCATGTCACTATAGTTAGCTAATTTGGCAGGGAAATGGCACAAATCCAGCCCCTGACGCACACAGCAGACCCCATACCCTTTTTTTTGGCGCAGAAGTGTTTCATATATTATTTCTTACTACCCTGAACCATTAAAAGTCAAAAAACGATGAGGTTCGTTTCAGGGCCCATATTTGGCTGGGAATGGTGGGCTGATTTCAAGCCTGTTTTCTGGACTCTGCTTTGTGTGTGTGTGTGTGTGTGTGTGTGTGTGTGTGTGTGTGTGTGTGTGTGTGTGTGTGTTAGGGCTACATGAGTTGAGGGCTTTGTGGACACTGTATGACCTCTGCCATTGGGTGTATGTGTATATGTGTGTGTGAGTATAGGGGGGTGCATGTGTATGTGCAGTGTTTATAAGATTACCCAGGCAAGAGCGGGCTTTGAGGCCTCTCTCTTAGCCCTGCTTTGCACAAATTGTGCAGACAACTTTTTTACGTAGCACTGAGTGTCTAGGAGTGTGGGCTGGGAGTGCAGGCAACTCTTCTAGGAGTGCAGACAAATTTTTTTACGTAGCACCGAGTGTCTAGGAGTGTGGGCTGCACGCGCAACAATGCACCCTCTTTCAATTCCCTTTCGTACAAGAAGCAGGCGCAGGGAACAGGACTTCCTTGTGCTTGCGTCAGCATTACGACACGACACAACCCTAGCTCACGTTTTGTAGCGCTGTGGGCACTGCCGTGCACACGAGGATGCTTGCAATGCAGGCTAACATGCACTCCCTACCTTAATGGTGTCTAGAGCCACAGGTGCTTCCTTGGCGCAGATGGTCTCACCGATCCGGACATCCTGCACACACATGAGGTCACACACACACATGAGGTTTGTTCATGCTGAGCGTACTATCCAGGAAAGGAAGGTGGTCATACGAAACCACACCAAATCGAGATCTAGCCATGTCCTCTAGACACAATCACTCTGGGCATGCATGCCAAACAGGCCGGACGAGCAATACTAATCAAACAGGCGACACTTTCCACACATGCACAGCGCACATCTTGCAGCCCAAAGGAATAAATACACCATAAGCTGGACACCCTCCTGCAGTTCTGGGCCACGATGCAATTGCACAGCAACATTCAAAAAGCTCATCGCACAAACGCGCACACATTAAAGAGCATATGCACACATGCACCGAGGCTCCACTGAAGGGAAAAACGTGCAAACACAATGCTGAACATACGCACACACATGCTCACACACACCGAGATTCCACTGATGGCGACGATGTCCCCGCATGGCACCTCATCCATAGCAACCTTGTTGAACTGGTCATACACGTACAGCTCCACCACCTTGGACATGCGAGTCTTAGCACCCTCACCCTCCACAAAGGAGCACACGGCCACCTGCATGCACGCATGAATGTACGTGCGAGCGTGGGTACGTTTGTATTGGCGTGCGTGCATGTGTGCATGCCCACCTGCATGCATGCGTGAATGTACGTGCGAGCGTGGGTACATTTGTATCGGCGTGCGTGCGTGCGTGGTGCATGCAAGAGCTGTCATGTGGAACTGAGCTAACTTTGCATTGCACACTCCGTCCTTGCGGCAGATGAACAATCATTCACTGCGGGCAGTGACGTTGCAAGGTCGAGGCACAAAAAAAGCTTGAATCCCTTCATTTTATAATTATTGACATCACGTTGGTGCGATAGAGACACCCATAAATTAAATCCTGTCTGCTTAAGATCAGGCACCCATTCACAGCACACACAATTTTACGCACGCACAGCAAGGTGTAGGTCCTGGTGTGCCGTAACGCAGTCTGCTTAGGATGAGGCACCCATTCACAGCACACAATCCTACACAACTTTCACAATTGTACACAAATGTACACAACGCACAGCACCCGTTTCCAGCACACACAAATTTACACAACGCACAGCATGGTGTGGGTCCTGATGTCACGTGACACATTCCCCCCGACTCCAGGTTCAATAATTGATTGTTTGCATTGACTGGTGCGGGCTACACAACACTCTCCCTTACCCATGCTCGCTTTGACGTTGAGGAGAGTTTCTTCGACGCAAATTAACTCTATTATCTGATCAGAAATCACACAAACAGACACGCACACGCACATGCACACGTACACACACAGACGACATCACATACCTGCTGGCCCTTCTTGATGGAGCCGTTCATCACTCGTCCCACTGCAATGCGGCCCAAGAAGTTGTCGTACTCCACACTGGCAACCTGTGAAGGGCATGCATATGTGTGCGCGTCATTATGTATCACGTGTCCACTTTGCTCGTGTATTTTTACCGATGGAAATCCCTATATTGTTCACACAATTTACTTTTTCTACATCATGCACTAGTGACCTGAGGATATTTTCTGAATGTGCGACAGCCGCCCGAGGAAACACATCAATCATCCAAACCCTGAGAGGCGCAGAAGAAGGGTCAGGGGCAAAAGGATGCCGCAAGTGTCCTCTTCAGTGCCTTTGACACTCAAACACTCAGCACATGTGTACACTCCTCCATTGTCATTTGCAAGGCTGCCCCCTCCAAAGCTTGACTTCAACGCATGTGTATGTGTGTATGCGCGCGCGTGACTCACCAACATTTGTAAGGGTGCGTCCTCCTTGACAACGGGCGCCTGTACCTCCCGGCAAATGGCCTCAAATAGGGGCTCCATATCAGGGGCCATGTTGTCCAGGGACAGACCTGGGTAGGTAAGGAAGTGTAAGTGCGTGAGCAAATCAAAAGGTGCACGCACACACACACACGCACACTTGACCACAGCTGCATCAAAACACTTTGCCCTGACACGTTTAACACCTCCCCCCCCCAGAATCCCCCCACACACCTTAAAAGTACCGCTTACATCTACGCTGACGAACAGCTGAGACACACACTGGCCCACGCAAACACACGCCTCCCCATCCCCCCCACATACACACCCACCCACCCACACCTAAAACACACCTGAGATGCCACTGAATCCGGACGCGTACACCACAGGGAAGTCGCACTGCTCGTCTGTGGCACCCAGGTCCATGAACAGCTCAAAGGTGCGGTCAATGACCCAGTCGGGGCGTGCAGCATCACGGTCAATCTTGTTGACCACCACCACCACCTGCAAATCAGCAGATTAAGAGAGGGGGGGGGGAATGATGTTACTCAATTGTTGTAGAACTAATATGTTTGAGGAGTAAGAGAAGCGGCAATGAGGAGACACCTGGTAGTTTCCCCAAAAATAACATGCTACCACGTGCATACCGCTCTACACACATACACACACACACGCACGCCATGCACAGACACTTTCACATACACTTGAGTATCCTGCACCTTTTTGTTCAGTGCCAAGGACTTGCGCAGCACAAAGCGAGTCTGGGGCATAGGCCCCTCCACAGAGTCCACCAGCAGGAGCACACCTGGGGTGGTGGTGAGACAAAGCTGCTGTCTAGGTAGCTGGAAAAATGTTGTCAAACGCATGGGTGCTTTACAGTTATACCCACGTTAGCACAGCAGTGTTTTTGAGAGCGGAGCAGAATGAGAAGGATTGGCCAGAACCATACATCACTTTCACGTGCACGCAGGGTTGTTCATTTCGATTTTTTGGGAGCAAGGGTTCGATAAAGTTCGTGAAAGTTCTAGAACCCTTGAACTGTTTGAGCAGTTCGAAATGCTATCTCGGAAATGGAGGGTTCTGCAGGTTTCCATGGTCATACTCCTCCAAAACATGCTTGTATTGTCTTACACCTGTATACTATATTATAAATAAATAGTGCAGGAAAAATCAGAACGTTTGACGGCCATCTAAGGCTCTTTCCTGCATTTTGGGCTGCAATTTCGGACCTAAAATTTTGAAAAATGGGCATACAGTTCGACAGTTTAATAGCAAACGAGCAACATTTTCAGAGTTCATTTACATGTGTGAAAATTTGCAAACTCGAACTTTTGACCGAACCCCGAACTAAACAACCCTGCGCACACGCATGATGAATGAGATGTTTTTGGTTCATTATTCATAACACAATCACGTAGTCCTCATTCCCTGCACACGTGATGCAAACAGACAGCAACCGTCCCCGCACACTCACCATCACACATGTTGAGCACACGCTCCACCTCTCCGCCAAAATCCGCGTGGCCAGGCGTGTCAATAATGTTGATCTTCACGTCCTTGTATCGGATCTGTGGATAGTGAGTGTGTAGAGGACAACATGTTGAGATGGCCAGGTGTGTGTTCGTGTGTGTGTTTGTGTGTGCGTGCGTGTGTGCGTGCGTGCGTGCGTGTGTGTGTGTGTGTGTGTGTGTGTGTGTGCGCGCGCGCGCACGTGAAAATTGCATGTCTTCCTCTGTGTGCCGTCCCTAATAAGGCTAAGGTGCATGAAGTGCCACTCAATTATGGGTTGGCCAGAACCGTGTGTATACGCCGTATTCGACCGTATATATGTAGGGTTGGCCAGAACCATATATATACGGTGTATATACGGTAATTTTGGCAGGGAAATCAGCACTATGTATATATACGGTCCTGGCCAACCCTATATAAATATTTGTTAAAGTCCCTGCAAAAGATAACGTATACACACCGTGTATTTATATGGTTCTGGCTACGTGTATTTATATGGTTCTGGCTAACCCTACTCATTATGCTCCAGACTGCCTTCAACTCATGCCAACAAGTAGCAAGGCAAAAACACTCTGAGGGACGTGGGGTTAGATGCTTGCTGCAGCAAGACATGTCTTACCGCCGTGTTCTTGGCAAGAATGGTGATACCCCTCTCACGCTCAAGGTCATTGTTGTCCATCATACGCTCCGAGGTGGCCTGTGTGTGTACGTGTGGATGTGCTTGTGTAGGACTAGGTACATGCGACTGTGCCAGAAAAACCCTAAACGAAAGTATAATCAGCGAAGACTGTGTGCATAGCAGCCAGAAGCACACAGCGCACGGCATGCGTTACTCTCAACAAACAAAGAGAAAACAAGCCCGCGCATACACACAGACACACGCAAGCACATACGCGTACCTGGTTGTCACGGAACACCTTGGACTGCAGCAGCAGCTTGTCCACCAGTGTGGTCTTGCCGTGATCGACATGGGCAATGATGGCAATGTTGCGAAGGTCTTGGCGTTGCCCTAGGCCGTCACCAGAAGGCGCGGGTGGGGCTGCACACGAGAAAGGTGCAACTAGGGGTAAAGGTATTACATTGGACAGATAGGAGGGAGCTAGCCATGCTTGGTTATCCGAAAGCAATATTGCGTGCATGCATGCGTTAAAAAGTAAAAGCACATGGATCAGTACAAAGCATGGGTGCAAGTCTCACAAATAGGGGATGCCACACAGGACGGTGTTGCAGGGCACGTGAATTTGCATACATGTATGTGCATACGTATGAACTCTACACACAAATGCGCACGCACAAACACACACACCACGCACACGCTCTTGCAAACACACACAAACAAACACAGGGGTGCGCATGAAGGTTTAAAGAGTACGCATATATACGCACACTCACACCTTCTGTGGCTGCAGCACTGCAAACCAGTTGAGGAGCCACGCGTCGGTGAACGATAGGAGAAACCCGCTGCTGCTGGACTCCAGGAGCCATCATGGTGCAGGGGGCAGGCCCTGCACGTTTATGACACAGGTGTGAGTGTGTCATCCAGGAGGCCTTCTCCAGCCGCAGAAGGGTTAACAACCAAGGATTTGCCGCCACACCGCCGTCCAGCCACAACTCGCAAAACTAGACAACAAAAACAAGCAACAACTCATAATGCTCGACTCAATCCCGACGCTCGCTCTTATCCTCAAGGGCATAATTATGGTGGAAAACACACCCGCGCTCTTCCTCCTCCCGCACACCCACAAAGCAGCAAATTAAAGCGCTGTATAAGACACACCAAACTTGATGGTGGCGAAGGTCTGCTCCCATATGCACCACAAATCTTTTGCTAGCTCACCTTGCACGTTCCTGTGCATGACCACGGGGGATGCCACCATGGAGGGCATTGGGGCACTGGCCCTTTGGGCGGGTCCACCCAGGGTTCCTTGCGCCTGCCTCATTTGTGCCATTTTGGCAAGGTGGATTTAAAAGATAGAACCAGCAGTGGTAAATGTATTTGCACGTAAATTACGGCAATAAAATAAAGTGGTCCAAGTCAAATTTTCACTCTCTAAATTGGAATTGAAATGGGATTTGGACAAATCAATAATAAATCTTGCACGGGTTGTATTGTTAACGGAACGGGGATGCAAGTCTAAGCATGGTAAGAAATGCACATGCGCGCGCACACACACACACACACACACACACACACACACACACACACACACACACACACACGTGCACACACACTCACACACACACACACACACACACACGCACACGCTTACACATGCACACATGCACACATGCACATACACGCACAAACAACACAACATACACAGACACGCAGACACGCACACCACATGCTACACACACCTGCATTATGAGATCTTACATGGGGAGCCAATTTGCTTGATTCCACCAAGGAGCACAAGCGCCCCTTGTTCTTACCTTACAATTAAAGTAGTTTCATAAAATTCACCGGCTTATTACCGTACCACAGGACATTGCTAGCCCCCCTCTGCTACGTTGATGTCCTGGTTTGGATTATGGAGGAGCTCGCAACCTAAAGAGAATTCAAAAGGTGAGTGTGTGTGTTTGCGTGTGTGTGTGTGTGTGTGTGTATGAGTACGCCTAATGTATACCCAGACAATCAGGAATTGTCAATTCGGAGTTGTGTCATCTTAAAAAACCATTAAGCTGTCTCATTCCTCAATTTGGTCAAGGGTGTAGCCTTGCCCGTCCTGTACAGCAAGCATTTATACTACCCTCTGAACATAAAAGTTGTACTTAATGCCCTTGCGTGCCCAAAATGCGTGATACTGATCACGCACGCACCACACACCACACATACACACACAGCCCTTGAGCGCCCCTCCACACACGCCTGGCTCCCAAGCTCACACTCTGAAGAGGGGGGTGAAGGAGACAGTAGTGGAGACGACAGCACCAGCCCCTCAGTGGCTGCGCCGTCAGCCAGCCAAAATGAGGCAGAGGTGCCCGGCAGCAGGTGGGTACACTCACGCGCACACATGCACGTAAGGGATCACTGAAAGCGACGTCACAGTTTGCGTGTGCTGCTCGCAACAAGTGGGCAGTGCTATGAGCGAGCCAAGACCGAAACGTCAACCTGGATCAATTGGTGTGTAAGATTGCTCCGAGGAACAGTATTTGTGTGGATGGCCATTAAGCAATACAAACACAAGGTCCTAGAGGCTACCCATTTCCAGTTTTACATAGGGTTGCCAAAAACATACATGTAGATATATGTATACATGGTGTACATACGGTATTGTGGGCAGGGAAATCACCATACATACGGTCATACGTTTCTGGCTAACCTTGTAAATACCCTTGCACCCGTCATTGTCCTCTCCAGGGCTACTTCCGCTGGCAGCAGCAAAAAGCTGCCGTCTTGGGCCCTAGGTCTGCCTAAGTCGTCGCACGCAAAAGCGGAAAATGTAAGTACGTTTATGTGTGCTTGCATGTGTGTATTTTTGGTTGCAGCTTCGTAACGTAGCTTTAGGGGACTTATCCAGTGCCCACATCCACAGCACACGTGCACAAGATTTGGTGCTGACGCTTCTCCGATAGCACAAGTACGAACGTGTAATGCACATACATCTCCTCTTCACATTTGTCACACACAAACACATGCACTCACACACTCACACATAAAACACCCACACCTACACACACGCTGCACAGATACAGTGGCTTGACGATGAAAGCTACCCGCCCCTGGACTCCAGCGTTAACCAGTCTGAGCCTCTTCCGTACGACCCGTCCATCATTTCTGGCTTGCCAAACTACAATGCCGCTAAGGTGTGTGGAGGCCTGCTTGCACACTGGCCAGTGTCACAGGACCTATGCGTGCTCTTGCCTTGTGCGGTGCAATGTGCTCGCATGTGCATGCGCTGCCTGTCTATTAAAGGCGCGGTTTCCACATCTTCTGCACACACCACACTACGTGTGCAAATCCCCAACCATCTGCACCTCCCCTACCACACCTACTGCACCTGCAAAACCTACGACACCTACCACACCTACCACCCCTACCACCCCTACCACACCTACTGCACCTACAAAACCTACAACATCTACCACCCCTACCACCCCTACCACCCCTACTGCACCTACCACACCCACACTACCTACTGCATCTACAACGCCTACCACCCCTACCACACTAACCACACCTACCACACCTACTGCACCTACCACACCTACAACTCCTGCACCTCCTGCACCTCCTGCACCTACCACACCTCCTACACCTCCTACACCTCCCCTACACCTCCCCTACACCACACCATGTGTGCGCCCAAACATATCTTGTTGTTTGTCATGCCATTTGAGCCTAGGCTGGCCAGCTTTATATGCATACACCATACATGAACAGATGTTCCCTGGCCAATGCTTTATATGCATGCATCGTGGATGACTGCACAGTTTGGGGAAGTTTCACAAAAAAGACTTCGTGTGCCAAATGGCTGTGAACACCTTGTACCAATGGCTGTGAACACCGTGCATAAGCTGTGAACTTCGTGTGCCTATGGCTGTGAACTCTGTGTACCAATGGCTGTGAACACCGTGTGTAAGCTGTGAACTTCGTGTGCCAATGGCTGTGAACATCAATGGCTGGCCAGCCCTACAAATGTCCCATGCATATAAGTGTGTGGCACACCTATAGCATTGCACACATCTGCGACAGGCCCTAGCTCACTATGTGGGTGGCACCCTTCCTGGAGGCCTGTGTGGCACCACCCCTGTATGCCGGATCTGTAAGCCCAACTCCGTTTGTGCACCTGTCTTCACCACACCTGCCATGCCTTGCCACGTGCTCCCAACAGGCATGGGTGTGCCCTCCCTGCTTTACCCGATCACCTCAGCAGCTGTGTGCCCCTCAACTGCCATACCTTGCCTTGCTACACGCTCCCAACAGGTGCAAGCGAGCAAGGGTGCGGTGCCCTCCCTACCGGACATTCATAACGCAAGCAGCAGGGTTACCCATCCAAGGGAGGGGGTTGGTCATGCTCCACCTCCACCACCTCCACCTCCACCTCCCCACCGAGCCGTGCACCTGTCTAATGCCTCAGCCACCTCGTTCGCCTTCAATGCCAGCCGCTCCACGGGCGCTCCTGCTGCTGCTGCTGCTGCTGCTCATGGTGGCTCTCAAAGCACAGAGAACACAAGGCAGCACCACCACAACGACAGCACAGCTGCTCTGCCCCCCCCTGCCTCCTCAGATGTGTTGCACTTTGCAGCAGCTTCCTTTGCCTCAGTAGTCCCCCCCAACACTTCTGGGCTGTCAGGACGAGAGGTGCGTGCGATTTGAATGGCAGGGTGCACCTCATTGTCTTTGAAGCACCTGCCTCTCCATGATCAGTGACTGCCTCAAGGCTCCAACGCTGCCTATGTCTGAGCAAGAAGTGTGATCTATGCAGATTACTCGTGCAAAGTTAGCTGTGAAGGTTCCGCTGTTTTTTGCACTTGTATGTATGTGTGTGTGTGTGTGCGCTAATAATACACATACATTCACACACACTCACATACACATATACACAAGCTCACACACATACACACACAGGCCTGGGCTACCCAAGATGCTCCACCGCGCAGGAGGGGTACAGGAAAAATAAGGGACAGCACAATAAGGGGGACCCAGGGGGGCAAGAGCAGCGGCAGCAGCAGCAACGGCCACAGCAGCAGCAGCAGTGCAAAGGGGGGGAAAATTAGCGGCAGCAGCCACAGCAGTAGCAGCAGTAGCAGCGGTGGAAACAGAAGATTCGGTGCTGAGGCTGGCAATGGTGCAAAGGAACACAAGAGAAGAGACGGGCAAATAATCAAGAAAATTTACAGCGCTGAGCAGCAGCAGCAGCAGCAGCAGCAGCAGGATAATCTTGGTTACTCCTTGAAGAAGGCGGCCAGCGTGGATCATGGGGGCGCGGGTGGAAATGTGGGTAAGGAGCACTGTGGTGTTGCTAGCAAGGATGGGGCACTTGGCATGGCACCACCTCCTGCACGCGTCTCTGACCCCGGTGAGTACTGTCTGCCAGAGTAATTTGGTTTGTTAGGGTGCTGTAAGAATGGCACACCGCATTGACAGTTGTGGTGGTGCTCGCGGGCTGGGCGTGGCACCACCTTCCAAACCTAACCTAACCCTAAACCCTGAACCCTAGAGGCCCTAACCCTTTGAAAGCTCTTTGGGTCGCAACTTCCAATGCACAATGCATAATGAAGCCAAAGTGCTTGCAATATTGAACTCTTCACACCATCACGATGTCAGGCACAGGGATCCTGGGACTACCCTCCACTCCTTTGGGCAGTAGCTATCAATATACAATAAAGCAAGTGCTTGCAATATTGATCTCAGGCACAGGGATCCTGGGACTGCCCTGCACTCCTTTGGGCAGCGGCCATCACACAATCACTGCCCGGGCCTTAATGCACAGCAGCAGTAGGAGCAGCTTCCTTAAGAGCAGCGGCTCTGGCAATAGTGGCACCTTTGACCTCAAGGCAAGTTCGGAACACACGTCACACACTGACACACACATACACAATGCCATGCATTGCTTTTGAAAATGGTTGGAGATTCAGATGTGGCTTGCCCTTTGCTCTCATACTCAGACACACACTCACACAAACATACGTTCACAACACACAATACACCACAGGATGGCCTGGGACTTGGGGCATGTGAAACTAAGGCTCCTTCTCAGTTGCTGCACGATAGCAGCAGCAGCAGCAGCATCGATAAGGGGAAACGGAGTGGGGCACGGCTGCTGGTCCCAAACAGCAGCGGTGGCAAGGAGGGGACGTCCCCAACAGCATTGAGGAGGTGTGGCTTGCGTCAATCTGTTTTGTGGCCTATTGCTGTATTTTGGTTGGATGTGTGTGTGTGTGTGTGTGTGCGTGTGTGCGTGTGTGTTTGTGTGTGTGTGTGCGTGTGTGTGTGTGCGTGTGTGTGTGTGTGTGCGCGCGTGTGTGTGTGTGTGTCTGTGTTTGTCTGTGTGTGTTTGTGTGTGTGCGTGCGTGTGTGTGTGTTTGTGTGTGTTTTGTGTGTGTGTGACAAACAGCTGAGATTATGCAGCTGGCTCTGGTGTGGTGCCTATGGCCTGTGCCTGTGTGTGATAGATGGCTGGTGCCTGTGTGCGAAAGATGGCCAGTGCTTGTGTGTGATAGGTGGCCGGTGCCTGTGTGTGTTATATGTATGGGGCAGTAAAGAGTAAGTTGGTTGGTATTTCAGGTGATGGGGGTTGCCGAGCTCGCTATGTTTGCTTTGGCACTTCAGTATGCGATAATTGGTCAGTGATGCCAATGTTCCACTTTGTTGGGCCCAGGACCCTTTGCTTGCGCCTATCTTGTTTGTTTAGTGCAGGAGGTGTGCTTTACGGCATCCGGTTCTAAAGTGAATTTCTTCCCCTTGAAGAGTTAGGGAGTGTTTATAGTGATGGGAGCGTTCATCGTGACCTGTGCAGCCTGTCCATTGTAAGCTGGGTTTCATTGTGACCTGCGCAGCATTCCTATCCTGATGCTGCTACATAAAAAAACGACTGCCTCGGCAAGTGTCACCTACAAGGCAAAAGGCCTGTTGCAAACACCATAAACGGTCTGACTGTGTTAGTTTCTTTGCACGCACTGTTGCATGTCCTGCACACACATGTGCCCTCCACAGGCGTGTCAGGTGCAATGATGCAGGTGATGCATGTGAATGATGCAGTGATGCAGGCGCACACACTGTTGCATGTCCTGCACATACATGTGCCCTCCACAGGCGTGTCAGGTGCAGTGATGGAGGCAACCAGGGGAGTGGGCCTGTCATGTGGCATGGATGACCTTGCGTGTTGATTGTGGTGTGTGTCTGACAAGCACGCGTCGATGCCCTCCACAGGAGTGTCAAATTCAGTGATGGAGACAACCAACCGCTGGACGACGCACAAGGCGGAAATGTGCTTCCAGGGGCAACTGGCTTTGCCCCTCTGCAGGTGAAGCGTGCAGGACGTTTGTGTGGCTATGTGTGTGTGTGTGTGGCTATGTGTGTGTGTGTGGCTATGTGTGTGTGCGTGTGTGTGTGTGTGTGTGGCTATGTGTGTGTGTGTGGCTATGTGTGTGTGTGGTTTCAATCTGTGGGGGCTACCTATTGCAATGTTGTGCATCGTTGGCATGAAGGGTAAGAGCATGCTTGGATTGATCTGTGCTACGCCCAATGTCAGGTGAGCAGTACTCGAATACGGTTTGGAGTATGAAGCGTGTCTTTGACTAACTAGAATGCCTGGTCAGGGTTGGCAAGAAGGTGACATGCGCGTGTGCAAGGATCGGCTGGCTCTGTTCCTGATTAAGTGGGCTGCACAACTCTAGTTGATATTTGCAAGGTAATTTTGTTATGGATCTGTTCTGAATATTGCTACACTTGAAGTAGAATGAGCGCGTAGTGTTGCTTCTCACCAGGTGGAAATCAAAGCACTTTGTTGTTATACTGGAGAATGTCGAGTGTAAAGGCTGGCTATGCCTTTTGCCCCTTACTCAGGCGCACTTGTAGGCATGCATTAACCCACGCATACACTAGCACACGCTTGTGCATGCACAAACACACACAGACACAGACAAACACACACATACGCGACATGCAGGTGGCTATTGGGTTGGAGTCTGGCGCTACTCCAGGCACGATTGAGCTGGTCACCGATGCACAGACGCACTCTGTGCTACGCCCGAGCCTTAGTTTAGGAGCCTCAACCACACAGCCCCCTACACCCTCCCGTCTGGCACGCATGACTCAGAAGCTGATGCCCTTCCTCAAGGTACTTGAAGTTTCTTTGTGTGCATATGTGTGTGTGCTTTTTTGTTGTGTGTATGCCAGAGGCTGCGCACTCTCTCCTGTCTGGCACGCATGGCCTAGAAGCCGATGCCTTTCTCAAGATTACTGTTTCTTTGTTTGTGTCTGTGTTCTGTTTATGTGCGTGTGTGTAAGTGTGTGTGTGTGAGTATGTGTGTGTGTGTTTGTGTGTGATGCACAGAGGCTGCGGAATCTCCCTTTATGTGGTGATGCGACCCGTTAGCCATGCTTTCTGCAGTGTGTGTTTATATGTGTGGGTTAGTCTGTGTATGTGTGCGTATGTGTTTGTGTGATTGTTTGTCCTGCTAGGGCATTATCAATTTTAGCATTCATCAAGGCCAGCCATATCCCTGGTTTGATTGCAGATCTGCTATTGATGCCCGTAACTTCACTTATATCTAGGTCAATTTCTGTTGTCTTATTGCACGCGCACACACACACACACACACACACACACACACACACATACAAACACATGCATACACACGCGCACAAACACATGCGCACACATAAACGTATATTTCCAAACATGCACAGACAGCAGATGAGGGAAGGATGGAGGAGGAAGAAGAAGAGGTGGATGCGGAGGAGGGGCAAGGGGAGGATGGAGAGGAGCAGGCACGAGGTAAAGATGGTGAAGGCATGTGCGGATTTTGACGTAATGACACCTTGAGAAATATGAGTACCAAAAGCTTGGGCTTTGCGTTAGGGCTCGATACCAAAGTGGCTTATTTTCCTTAATTCAATGTGGGGACCGGTTCTTCACTGCCTGTCTAGCTTTTTCGTTTTTGAGGGGCTACCGTAGAGCAGTCGAATTAATCTGGAGCAAAGGTGGTCAAGAAGGTGGTCAAGCTCCTGATTTTAATACTTGCACTGCTCTATCGCACAAATGGACGTACATCAGCACACACTGATTGGTCATTGCACACTGCACACATTCCCACATGACTGACTCTGCACTGCTCTATCGCACAATGCACGTGCATCAACACACACTGATTGTAATTGCACACTGCACACATCCCACATGATTGACTGTGCACTGCCACCTTCAGGTCAGCTTGTTAAGCCTCTGAGCTTCATGCAGCGTGCCAAAATGCTGATGAAGAACGAGAACGGCAGCATTATCCAGCGCCAGCCCTCTCCAGACCGCACAACCTCTGGTAATGCACGGATGTATCGTAGGTTGACGTAGGAGTGTGAGTGTGTTTGAGTTTGTGCATGCTTTATACCTGACCCATTATGTTTTATCATTGTCGTGGTGCGTGTTCCAAGGCATGCATTTCCCAGGGTGCTCTTGCCATTTGGTGGAGGATGTGCTGCTATGTGGTTGTGTGTCTCTGTAGATATAAGCGTGTGCTTGCTTGCCCATCAATGCTTCTATTGTGTAATACCGAAAACAATTTTTTAGTATCTTGGACCTAGACTCGCAAATAGCGAGTCTATTCGCGAGTACCAGCGTGATTGTCCTGGACGACCCTATTTTGTATCCCCGCTCAGTGCATCTCACGATGCAAACAAAATAGAGCTTCTCCAATAGCCAGCTTGAACTCAACATTCCCTTGCAACACGTAAGATGATGCGCTTTGTGCGCACTTTTTCCAATGCCTCTCCATTGCCTATACAGCGTGAGTGGCGACTTTTTTCCTTGCACACTAGCGTTTCTTCAGACCCTTCCATTCAGGGTTCAGCAACTAAAGTGGCACGTGCACAATGCGTGCACACACACACTCACACACACACACTTACACACGCAGGTGCACCTTCCTTCTTTACCCTTGGAAGCGCCAAAAGCGTGGGCAAGTGAGTGTGCACAGAGTCCACTGTCCTGGTCGTGTTTGTCATTCCTTGCTGTGCCTGTATCAGGGCAGCTGAAGTCCTCGTTTCAATTTGCAAATAAAAGGAGTCGTGTGTGTGTTGACCATTGTTTGGGCAAACTGGTAATGGGTTAGGACTGAGCAAGGTTGGTTGAGAAGCCTTGATGCATCCGACAAGGCACACGAGAGCACAAGCAAGTGCTCGGTGTTGCTGTTTGCTTTGTGACAGTGCCTGACATGGAGACATCAGTACACTGCGCTGCTGTGTGCGTACTTTCTCCGTTACGTTGCTTGGTGATCTGAGGGTGGTGCAGACGGTCTGACGTGGCGGTCAAAAACAGTCAAGGCGACCACCAATAGACAGCTCTTTTGTCGTTGTTCAAGTGCAGGGTTGTCGAATAAAGAAATCAGGCTATAAATAAATGGTACCAGTACACAAAAATATTGGTCAGATACATTTAGGAATTTTGGTCACATATGCTGTGTGTAAATGGCTTGGGTCAGCCGTTGGCCAACAGCCTATAGCTAACAGAACTGAAGCTCAAACTTGTTGCTGAACCACAAATACCAAAATACACACATGCACACATGCACACACACACACACACACGCACACACACCACTGTCTTCAAGCAGACACCCTGCCAACCGTCTTCTCAACCGCGTTGCCTCTTCAATTGGCAAGTCCTTCTCCTCTAGAGGTGTGTGTGTATTGCTGAGTATGTGTGTGCATGTGTGTGTGTATGTGCAATGCTATATGTTTTTGTGTGTGTGTGCTTGTGAGTGAATTCTAAACTTATAAGATCTTTACATATGAGCTTACACCAGCATCATCCAAAATACTGACTCTCTTGCAGACAGGACGATCAGTGGGAGCACTGGCATCCAGAGCGTTTACTGTGATGCTGCTGCTTTTAAAACACACTTACAAACATTTTAACATACACCCCTGCACATTCACAGCCAAGAGATCCAGCATAGACATCCCTGACACGGAAAAGGATGCCTCCATTTTACGTGGTGTCTCAAGAGGCCTGCTGCCTTATTCTCCCGTAAGTTTCTGCCTCCATTGAATAGCACGTTATGCACATGTCTCTCTCTCTTTCTCTCTCTCTCTCTCTCTCTCTCTCTCTCTCTCGCGCGCTCTCTCTCTCTCT
>Ga0307945_1001840_pt1 | contig 16932 bp, 16 predicted proteins | sample OrgLakmetagen228_FD_201818 | JGI IMG/M metagenome (GOLD analysis project Ga0307945, IMG submission 201818) | Saline water microbial communities from Organic Lake, Antarctica - #228 | ecosystem: Environmental > Aquatic > Non-marine Saline and Alkaline > Saline | place: Antarctica: Organic Lake...
GTGATACGTGACTGCTTTCTTGTTTACTGTGCGAGGACATGAAATATATATATCAGCTTCCCTCCGTACCTTCAAATGTCTGAAACGCAAATCGCAAATGAACTCTTGCATGGGAACCTGTGTGGCTCTCAGCATTTTCTGTTTGAACATTGCACTACTTTGCAGTCCATTGAACGCATTCGAGACTTGAGCTTTTTTCTTCAATGCTTGATGGGGTTAAAACAATGCAAGGTTTATCCCGCGATCCGGCAAACGTGTTTCATTATATCGGAATCGCTTCAATGACGTTTATAGACCCCAAAAAAACATTTTAATCATATCGGATCAGTTTGGGTCATTTGGGGTCATTTGGGGTCGAATTCGAGTGTCATTAGTTCCGCCATAAAATAGTAATCACCTCATGAAAATTTTAATCACACTAATATATACGCTATTATATGTATCTCCCGCCCCTTTTCCCAGCAAGCAATGAGCCTACCTCATTGAGCAACTGTTAACACTATGGGTAAGATGCAAGCAAAAAATGAAAGCTATTAGCTCAGCCACACATAAGCTTGCACGTACGCATGCACACATGCAAAGACACACACAGACACACACACACACACACACACACACACACAGACACACACACACATACACACACACTCTCACATACATACACATACACACACACAACACACAACACACACGTGCAAACTTTCCAGATACCCCACCTAAGGACGACAGGCCACACGGGGACAGGCTGGAAGACGCAGCTGATGCACATGCACTCGTACGCCTGACACCAGGCATCCAGGAAACCTGTTTGCCTGCCACGAGTGCTGTCGATACCACCCCCCCTTCGAGCAGCTTGCGCAGTAGTGAGGAGCGTGCCAACAACAATGAGGGAGCCTCCCGCCAAGACGTTGAACACACAGGCAGGATCTGTGACAGTACATCCTCAGAGCATCAGGTGTGTGTGTGTGTGTGTGTGATTTAAGGGGGTATTAGAGGTTTTTAGGTGTGGCCATGGATGCGTGTATCTGAGGCACCGCTTATGTATCTGGGCATTTTGTTAACAAGTTTGTAATTTCTCTGGGAAGCATGTTGTTATACCTCAGACAACTTCTTTGAAAAGGGCAGGGATAAGAAAAGGTTGGCCCACTTGGAGGGTGGTACCACCTGACAACATGATCTCTTTACCAAAAGACATGCTTGCTTATGGGACCATAGCAACAACGATCGTGGCCAAAGCGTGGGTACGAGTGCTACTGCACGCAACTCCCCCCTCCCTCCAATCCTCATTAAGTTATCCTCATTCATTGGCCTACGGCGTCTTTTCTACCTAAAAGACCCTCGCGTAGTGTCAGGACCTTGAGTATGCAGCTGGCAGCCAACGATCTGTAAGTGAAGCGCAGGGATGACCTAGATAAATGTGGGCCAAACGAAAGGGTTGTATTGACAACGGTCTCCATTGAGAACCTGTAGTATTCATCTGGCAAATTATGTGGCCAGTAAACCTGTAAATGTCATACAGGAGCAACAAGGGAAGGGGTGGACGCAGGTTAGTTTGGGCTTGCATGGACTCCTCATAAAGGCAGTTGAGAGAGCAGTGTCTATATTGTGCGTCATGTATTAAGCATGCGTGCTCACACACGCACACACACACCATTCCTCTATCTTTCTCTCTCTCTCTCTCTCTCTCTCTCTCTCTCTCTCTCTCTCTCTCTCTCTCTCTCTCTCTCTCTGTCGCACACACACAAATAGACGCAAACACGCATGCACACATACACATAAACACGCACATAGGTATCTGAATCTGTGGACGTGCAGACTGAGCAGCGCCCAGCCAAATCTGACAGAGGTACATCATATGCAAAGCATGTCAACGCACTCGCACGCAAGAGTGCTGTGTATCAGGTGCGCCGCTGCATTTTATGTAAATAAAGCTCAGAGGATGCAGGCCCTCGTCCTTGCCCTGTGTACAGTGTACCTGATCTCGTGCTTGGTGTGGAAAGATTGCATTTAAAAAGGGTTTGAGTGATGGCCTGCTCCTGACCCATAATCGCAATGGTAACAATGGCAAGATAGGCAAGCTGACGCACAGGTTTCTGCTTTCCATTGTATTCAGCTCCTGTCTTAAAAAGGTTTGCAGCGGTATCCAGTACGGAAGTGGCTCCTTTGCTAAAATGATGTGGGGAGAGCTTCTTTCTTTTCTTTGTTACTACCCAGCGTTCGTTTCGTTGCATCTGAGCTTTCCCCTCACGCTGAGATGTAGTCCTCTTGCTGCCATATCAAGCATAGCGCAAATCTTTGACACAGCACCATCTTTGACGCAGGGCCAAATCAAATACAGTGCAAGGTGCTCAAAAAAGGACCAGCACGAAGTCCGATTGCCTATCTTTATGAGCTATGGACTCTCAAATGCTCTTGTCTTGAGTGTGTTGAGGCCCCTGTCCCTTCCTGTACTGCATGGATTGCACTGCATTGCTGCACAGCGTCACAACTGTGAACTTCAATCAAGACATTTGACACACAAACACACACACTCACTCACTCACTCACTCACACACACACGCACACATGCACACGCACACATACACACACATACATACATACACACGCACACACAGACACATCCACACACACTCACACACGCTAATAATTGTTTTTGTGCAAAGGGAAGGCATACATCAACTCGTTTTTGCTGCACACACCAACCTTTTTTGTCATCATTCTGTTTGCAGAGGAGAAAAGCCTGTACCAATGCGTGCCTGCTGGTAGGCCCCATCTTCTTCCCCATCCTCATGTTTGCGCTTCAAGCTGCCACCAACGTGCTTTTCCTTGGGCGTGATGAATTTCGGGTGGGGCACCAATGTGTGCTGTGTGTTGTGTGCCCATGCTAAGCCTTGTTCAACCTGTCCACACATTGCGACATTGTGTCTGCGTGCTTGTGTTTGCGTATCTGTTTGTGTTACTGTGTGCACCATGTGTATGCTGTATGTGCGTACTGTGTGTGTATGTATGTATGTGTGCGTGGATGCATGTGTGTATCAATGTTTGTTTGGTGTGCCACGTTTTTGTCTGTGTATCTGTGTGTTCATCCGTGCTTGTGAACTTGCGCAAGTCAGCTTATGCGTTGTGGGCAGCAGATGCTACGCTGAATATGCGTTGTTATAGGCAGGAACATCTCAAAATACACGGTCGTGTATGTGCATTGGCCAGTGCCATACATGTAAATGTGTACGCAGTGCATACACGTTTATATGTATACTTGATGTTTAAAGCAGGGGAATTACTGTGCATACAGTCATATAAAATCCGTGTGCACGGTTCTGGCCAACCCCACGCATTTATGCACAAGCCCTGCCAGCACTGACAATGCATGATACCATGCTGCAAAGTGCCGCGGTAAGGCTCACCCACCAATTTCCCTCGTTTCTTGCTCTGCTTTGTAGAAAGTAGCCTTGTTTAAGCCTCAATGCCTGCCCCCAATACCCGCATCGCCCTCTTGCTCTCTCTGCAATGTGGATGTTTATGTGTGGTGTTGTGTGCCCGTGCTAATCTTGTTTTGCCTGCCATTCCTGTCCACATATTTGCGTTACCCTCTTGCTTTCTCTGCAGTGTGGGTGCCAGTGTGTGGAGTGCTGCAAGAATGTGCGCTTGGAGAATGGCACCACAACCGAAGAATGCAACGAGGTAGGTGTTGCAGATCTGTACCTTATGCTGAATTAAAAAGGGGCAAATGAAGGGCTTCTCATACGGTTTGTGTTTTGGATGGGATTGTTTATGCGCTTGCAATGCTGCTTTTGTGTGGGTGCGCAAACTATGATGTGTACTTAAAAGAGAGATTGTGTATTTAAGATGCTACTATAGTTTTGTTGTCGGTCAGTCTACGCTACCATGCAATCTCAGGCACACATCTCTCTCACAGGGTGGCATGCATACATGCAAGCGAGGTCACTGTTCTTGTGTCCTGGCCTCCCCTATCTCCCTGACTGTCTACCTAGCTAACTACCATACACACAGCATTTGTGTGTAAGCCAAAACCTATAGCTCAGTGACACATCAAACATTCAAGTGTGTGTCGTGTGTATGCGTGTGTGCATATGCGTATGCGTGCGTGCGTGCGTTGTGCTTGCACCAACACCCGCAGCTTACCGGGTTTGGCTCATGTGAAGATGAAAGTCACCTCAATTGTACATTAAGGCTTGCATGTCCGTGTGCGTTATTCCTACGCCAACACCTGCAGCTTACCGGATTTGGCACATGTGAAGACAAAGAGACCTAAATTGTACGTTAAGGCTTGCATGTCCGTGTGCGTTATTCCTGCGCCAACACCTGCAGCTTACCGGAATTGGCACATGTGAAGACCAAGGTGGGAAGTGCAAGAAGGAGGATCCAGACAAGTGTGGGCTCCAATTTTCAAAGCCGATTCAGGTGAGCCATCCCGCGTGTCCAGGCTTGCAGTGTATCGCTCATCTAGGCTTGCATGAGAGTGTATTGGTGGGTTTTAGCGTGCCTAGGATTGCAGGGCAATGCTCATATGAATGTGTACGTAAACAGACTTGGCCCACCCTGCATAAACACTGGTATTATAATTTGTCTATTTTGACCCACTCTAGCTGTGTGCTGACCCTGCATATGTGTTGACCCACCCTACCTGTGTGTTGATCGTGCCAGTGTGTTGACCCACCTACCTGCGTGTTGACCCTGCCTGTGAGTTGACCCACCCTACCTGTGTGTGTTCTTTCCTTGCTTAAATATGACGAATTGTGTACGCTTTCTACCTGACACTGTGCTAGTTTTTGACCTGTTGTTGCCTGTCATTGCACAGGCCGTTTGGTGCCCAATCAGGAGGCCGAGCACATGGCCACCCGTCATGGATGTGAGTGTTGGACTCGAGGAGATCTGAAGACATAGTAACATAATGTGTTGCATGAAGCAACTTTTTGTTAGCTCATAACAAAAAGTAGTAAACAATTAGAGGCCGAGCACGTGGCCACCTGTCGTGGATATGAGTGTAGGACTCAGGAGATATGATGACAACATAAGCCACCTGTAGCGCTGATAGCTCATAACAAGCAGCAGGAGGACAGCAATGTTGTCTGAAGCGTAGGCAAATGGGTAGGGTTGGCCAGAACCGTATATACACACCGTATATAACCGTATGTATGGTGATTTCCCTGCCAAAAATACCGTATTTACACCGTAAATACCTATAAATGTATGGTTCTGGCCAACCCTACAAATGGGCCATTCGGAATGGCTAGGGTTGGCCAGAACCGTATATACACACTTATTAAACGGTATGTATGGTGAGTTCCCTGCCAAAAACACTTTAAGTACACCGCATATACATGTAAATATATGGTTCTGGCCCACCCTAGGAATGGCGCATTAGAGCAGGAAGGACTGAAGACAAGCTGTGGTGCCTGGAGCATGATATACTATGTATTATACGTCATTGTTTAAATAAAGCGATAAATACATTAACAAAATATGCTTTAAAAGGGCGTATATTTCTGATACCATACCAGAATGGAGAGTAGGTCCATGCCTTTCCTCTTAAGTAGGGCTGACAAAGAGTGAAACAGTTGTCTATGAGTGCGTCGTCATGCTTGCCTCTGTGATGATGCCCATGAGCACAAAAGGGTCAATGCGGGCAAAGGCATTGACCACAGCACCCGTGACGCCTCCCTAGGCCTCCCGGTAAACTCACCAAACAAAATACAAACTTACCTCTTTAGATGCTGCACATGCGTCACATGGCGCCTTTCCTAGGCTTTCCCACAAACTCACCAAACAAAATACAAACCTACCTCTCCAGATGCTGCACATGCGTTACATGGCGCCTTTCCTAGGCCTCCCGGTAAACTCACCAAACAAACTACAAACCCACCCCTTCAGATGCCGCGCACGCGTTACATGGCGCCTCCCTACGGACCCTTCAAGGCCCTCCCTCTACTATATACTTCTGACAAGGTCTCAATACCTAACAGCTCCCTGTCACAAACCGTGCCTGGAGGTGGCGGCAGCGGCATGGGTACGTGGTTCATGTGCCAGTTCAGAGCAAAATTTGGACTGCGCATTTGCCCATGGTGACACTGGCATGCGCATGCACCTACATGCGCACACACACACACACACACACACACACACGCACACATACGCACGTATACACACATAAACACACACACACATACATATATACACAAACATACACACAAAGCGCAAACATATGAGCATGCACAAATACTCATCATTCACACATCCAGGCCGGCGGCTCCTCAGATCGCCCTTAGACCAAGAAGCAGACTCGCCCCAGCAGGAGGACACCGCCCTGGCCAGAGCGCCCACGTCACGTGCACTGCTGCAAGGAGAGGAGGACGAATTCACATTCAGTTCTGAACGCGATGAGAGTGATCCCTCTTTGTACAGGACTACTGCAGAGGGTAAGCATTGTCTAAAATGTGATCACATGCGTCTGCTGGCCATTATGGCAATTTGTTAGGCTCTGTGACGCACTACGCTTTTGTTTGGGTAAGAACAGCTAGGGCGCCTTTCTCGGCCGCCTTGCTAGAATCAATGTATGTGTGCTGTTCTAGCCAGTCTAAAGAGGGGACGTTTTCTAGTACTCTAAAGCATGCATTATTTTTTGTTATTCAAGCCAGTCTGAGGGGCAACCTTATTAAGCCTTTATAAAGCATGCAGAATTTGTGGGTGAAGCCAAGCCTTGAGCAGAACTCGTTTTTACTCGCACGACGGAGTGCTCCGGCTTTGCAATTTCCATACAACAGCCAGCGACCTTTTCACAGCCTTGTCTTATAATTCTGCGTGATGCAACTGTTACGTGCTATAGAGCCTTCTTCAGCAACTAAATCCGACGCTCTTCTAGTACCTTCCCTACAATTACCTCTATTACTTCTAGTACCTCTAGTACCTAACCACATTTACCACACAGCTCGGCACGGCACGAAGTAAGTATACAGCAACACCAGTAACCAGTTGCACACGCCCACACGTACACCTACAGGCCTGTCATTGGCCTTGAGAAGTGGTACAAACAGCTCGCAAACCAGCCAGACGTCCGAGACCAGTAGTAGCAGCCAACGGTACCAGTTCAGGGAGGACTGGCAGTGGGAGGTGGGTGCTTGCCTATGCACTGTGGGTGCTTGCCTATGCACTGTGGGTGCTTGCCTATGCGCTGTGGGTGCTTGCCTATGCACTGTGGGTGCTTGCCTATGCACTGTGGGTGATTGCCTATGCACTGTGGGTGCTTGCCTATGCACTGTGGGTGCTTGCCTATGCACTGTGGGTGCTTGCCTATGCACTGTGGGTGATTGCCTATGCACTGTGGGTGCTTGCCTATGCACTGTGGGTGCTTGCCTATGCACTGTGCTTTGCAATTGCGCTGCTTTGCATTTGCACTGTGCTTTGCAAGCATCCTCACTTCATTGCGAGGCCACACACAACACTCTCCACTTCATGGGCTGCATCTTTTTGCTAACCCTCGTGAGGAGGTCACTCACAAGCAATGCCATATCAGGGCTGGCACTGACATAAAAATAAAGTGCGTGTTCATTCCCTCAGCTCATGGCCAACTCCTTGATGGCCATACCCCGCTATAACCCCACTCAAACACGCAAACAACAAGCAACTACACCTGCAGGTTGAGACAGGGGAAAACGGGAGTGCAGTTGATGTTCCTCAGCTTGTGGCCAATTCCATGATGAACTTGCCGCGCTCAAACCCTACCCCTAGCAACGCGTTCCAAATCCTCGAAGTATTGAACAACATCACCAGCACTTCAGACGACGGGGATATTGTGAGTGTGCTGAGAGTGGTGTGTTGTGTGAAAAACAAGCGTGCACGCTTGTGCGTACGTGTGTGTGTGTGCATGTACGTGTGTGTTTGTTTGTATGTGCATGCGTGTGTTTGTAGGGTAGCGTGTGCTACGTTGATACACCAGAAAACTGCATGGAATCTGCATTAAGAACACATTTTGTGAAACAGTGTCTGTATGAGAGCAAACATGAGTCCACCTTCGCTGCTGACTCTGACTTTGCACTTCTCAGGTGTTCAACGGCCACCTACTCGCCAAGCTGGGATTCAAGTTTGCCAGCGCGCATTCCAAACCAATGCAGTACTACATTGACATGACGTTTATCAATGAGTAAGTGTATGAGTGATCACACAATCATGCATATTTGTATGCATCCATGTGTCACTCAAAATGGTATGCATTTGCCATTGTGGGCCTATTCTGAGTGTTGCAACTACCTGACGACTTTTGCCCTCCTCTCGTGTGTCAACTTCAGCATACAACCGCTTTGAAATTTTCAGCGTCACAAGTTAGGGTTGGCCAGAACCGTGTATATACACCGTATGTGACCGTATATTTGGTGATGTCCTGCCATAAATGCCGTTTATACACCATATATATGTGGTTCTGGCCAACCCTACAAGTACACGACTTACTTATTTTGCCTTCTTTAACTGTGTGCGTCAGCTTCAGCATAAGAGCTACTTTTGATTTCTCTATTTCGTTTGCGTGCAGGGGTGCTAATTCTGAAACTGATGTTTTATTGGTGACCATGCCAAACACCACGTGCGCCCAACGCAACATGAGTTACGACATGTAAGTGGTGCTGGCTGGAAATACCTCGCGTGTATGGTGTATGGTGACATGGAATTACGCGAGCAGGTAGTGTAAAATTATGTGATCACGACTGGTGTATGCACGCACGCACACACACACACACACACACACACACATGTAGCCCGTCGTGCACGACTTGGGATGTTCTCTGCAGGGAATCGTATGCCTCATGACTCGTGACACACACACACACACACACACACATGTACTGCTTTTGTACCCATATCTCTGGCCATTCCTGTGTGTAAGCCGCGCATGCTCTGCGTGTTTGAGCTCCCTGTTTGCTTTGCTTGTATCCGTGGCAAAAAAGACTATGGAAAAAAGAAAATTCGTACAAACATTGAAGACCACTTCCCACTTCCCACATTAATCAAGGCGAAGGAAACACTTCAATACTAGGTTCTGCTCCTCCGCCACAGGAAGGAAAGATAAAAATCAACGCGGCAGCTGGTAACTTATATACACACTTGTTCATGAAAACACTTCTTTCAACTGTGTTGGCAATTTTGATATCAGAACACCTTCTCACTCGTTTGTGCATCTTATGGCATGCTGACTGCAGTGCTTCCAAGCACAGCATCCTTTGGCTCCCAATCTTATGGCATGCCGACTGCAGTGCTGCCAAGTATAGGTGCAGCCTTGTCGTCATGTGTGGCAATGACTACATGTTGGGCAGAACTCCCCGTCTGTGCTCCTACCTACATTCTATACAGCTAGCTACATTCTAAACAGCTACCTACATTCTATACAGCTACCTACATTCTATACAGCTACCTACATTCTATACAGCTAGCTACACTCTATACAGCTACCTACACTCTATACAGCTACCTACATTCTATACAGCTAGCTACAGAGCTGGAGCCAAGGCTTTGCTGTTGACTGTGCTTCATTCAGAGTCTGGCGTGGACATCTTAAGCAAAGATTATATCAGGCCAAATGTCCCGTCTGTGCGCATACCTTTACTCTGCAGATACCGAGTGGAGCTTGAGTCTGAGGTAGACCCTGAGACCGGGGAACCTATAACGTTATGGGTTACCAAGATTTACGACCCAGTCACGTTCTTGATCAAGTTCTACTCCTATGAAATCGATGGCTTTGAAGGTAAGGAGGCAGAGGCAGACAAAAGCTAGTATTACTTCAGGGGTCGTGCGGAAGGGTCCACGCATGTGTTTATACGCTGCCTAGTGGCAACGGTCCCTCTTTTTTGACCAATACGCCAGCTGTTATCACCGTCTTTCTATCAACTCTTATTGTAATTTTTATAGATTCTTATTCTTTTTGAGGGGAACAAGGCCTGCTTGATCAAAGTGAGCTTCCTACTTTACTTTGTGTTTGACCTTGTTGCCCTGCCTTTTCCCTTCTCCCTTGCCTTAAAGATCTCACCTCTCCAGCAGACAACACACCCCTGCATCTTATCTTCTTCAAGGTGTAAAACATTTCCCTGTCTTGTTTGCCGTCTTTTTTGCTGCCTCACAGCCTACCTTATTTCCCGTCTACACCCTCGCATTTCTCGCACCAGTCATTCCCACATTTTCACCCCATCATGAAGAGCTGCCGGAACAACATGTATATGCATCTGCCAAGTCCAAAGTTTGACCGTATGTTTTAATTGTTCCATGCAAAAAGATTTCCGTACACAGACCGTAAATATATGTAAGGACTTGGCCGACCCTAAACACACACCACTTCAACACCCTGCTGCACGGCAGCCTTCTTGGAGGCCCAGAACTTTGACCCTCAGGAGCAGGTTGAGGGCACTCCGATTGAGCGCATTAAAATGGGCTGCGTGGATATGCCCACAAAGCGGTTAGACAGTCAGGAGGTTCTTGACGACACACTGTTTTGTGGATGGTATCAGGTGCGGTTGTGAAAGGTTACCTCTTTGTGGGATTGTGAGGAACTCCCGGTGTTGGCAGAAAAGCGTTATACAGTCATTGTGAGTACTCAGATGATGAGAGGCACTCTTGCAGGGTTATATATACAACTACTAAGTTGCTGAGTAGTCAGGCGACGCTTCTTTGCTATTTGTTCTTTTGCAAATAATGGCTGATGTGCAAAGGAGCGTGTGTCCTTCCTCATTCTGGGGCAAAATTGCAGGCTTGCATCAGACTAACTATGTGTAGATGCATATAGATATGTGTAGAGTCAAGGGTGACATGTTTATCCTGCTTTTATTCACAGAACACGCCAGTGGGCAAAGCGGAGTGCTTCAAGAAGTACAACGAAAGCCTGTACAGCCCCACAGAATCCTACTCGGCCGCCTTCAACTTCGCGCCCACCATCAGCTTGAGCAACTTTACAGCTGTCGTCCTGTAAGTTGAGGAAATGGACGATGTGATATGTGTAGGGTTTACCAGAACCATATATGTGTGCCTTATATGACCGTGTATTCGGTAATTTCCCTGCCAAGAATACCGTATTTATATCGTTCTGGCCAGGGTGGTTGCTGTCAGCAACACTCATTATTACTGACGGGTTTGTGGTTTTTGGTTTTAGTTACAAGTTGAATTATATAATGCGCCATTCCTGGCTAAGCCTACCTCCAGGAAACGAGTGCGGTAATGCCATCGATCACCATCATCAAAGGTGTACTTAAAGTTTCAGATGTAAGTTGTAAATGGTTCTGGCCTCCCTAGTTTTAGAGAGCAAAATAGTTGAGACCGTATGCGGTTATGTGCGGTCCCTTGGCTGCTCTTGAAAGTTATATAAAAATAGGCTTGCTGAGACCCTGCCTTGTGTGTGTGCGTGTGTGTGTGTATGTGTGTGTATGTGTTTGTGTGTGTGTGCATGTACGCTGTGAACTATTAGTTTGCTGTTAGAGCAGTGCACCCTGATGCAAGTGCTGTTTTACGATGTGCTCTGTATATCTGTGTGTATCTTGATTGCTGTGAGACTAGTTTGCAGTCCCAATACGCTAATGACGAGCTGCTGTGTGGCACCCTGTGTATAATTATTCCCAAAATTAGGCCTTGCCCTGCTGCCGAGTATTTATGTGCAGGCCAGCTTTTCAGCAACTCAGGCACACACTCGTTCACACACACACACACACACACACACACATGCGTACGCAACAGCATTAATGTTTGTGTCCAGGTGCACACAGATTTTTGATGAAACTCATCATGGTCACAGATTTTCGATGAAACTCATCATGGTTTAAAGCCTAGGGCTGGCCAGAACCATGCACGTACAACCATGCACGTACGACATAAACCATGCACGTACAACCATGCACATACAACCATGCACGTACAACATAAACCATGCACGTACAACCATGCACGTACAACCATGCACGTACAACCATGCACGTACAACATGAAATCTTGCTATAAACCTTCTGTACTTGTATGTGTGGTTCCAGCCACTCCTATCCAATTAACACTCCACCACCTGTGACCTGCGTGCCCAGGCATAATTGCTCGTTGGGGCTCCAAGGAGGCTCCCCGTTTCAGGAGGGCTTTTGTCGGTACTCCTCCCTCGTGAATCTGGCTGTCCAAGGCTGGGACTCTGCGTTCATTGGTAAGCTTTTAAATCGTCTAAAACCAAGCTGTGCCGCCGCTGCTGCCGGAGCCTACCCTTGCATGCATTGCTGAATCATGCATCTGCAAGCATTTGAATGGGATTTTCCATCACAGCAGGCTTTCTTGTGCAGTAGCGCCAGGTGCGGACCATATGCCACTTGCAAGCGTCTGTAAGCGCACGCCATGGTTGAAGACCATCCATATGGGGTTCGAACTCCTAGTTGTGTGCTGTGCTTGCCCCCAGGGTCCCCAGGCACCTGCGACCTGTATTCCTTGGAAAACGCACACTCACACACACACACATACACACATACACACACAGGTCCCCAGACACCTGCGACCTGTATTCCTTGAAAACACCACAGAAGCCAGTTCAAAGGCAAATACTTACAATCTATGCTTTTTGGCACACGCCATTGAAGCCAATTCAAAGGCAACATTCACAACCTGTACTTTTTTGCAACACTATAGAAGCCAATTCAAAGGCAACATTCACAACCTGTGCTTTTCTGCAACACCACAGAAGCCAGTTCAAAGGCAAATGCTTACGACCTATGCTTTTTGGCACACACCATAGAAGCCAGCTCCGCTGTCTGCTATAGTCCCTGTGAATGTTACTCAACATTCTTTCCAATCCATTTAGGGTTTAGATTTAGGGTAACGTATAGGGCCAGGGTTTAGGTTTAGGCTCACGCTCAGGGTTAAAGTAAAAGGTTAGGATGAGCTAAGGTTAAATCAAACCTAACCGATTGAGGGTGTCTATGGCTGTATGAAGATTGTCTGCTGTTGCTGTCTGTAGGTCCGCCGCGGCCCTTCAATGCCTCAAACTATTTGAGGAACACTAACGACTCCATCGGCGCCATCCAAGATTTTCTGAATGACAACAGCACAGCAGAGGCATTTCAAGACAATGAAGACTTCAGGTGAGACGAGGACAGGTGGGAAGGCAGAGAGCGTCTCCTGCCTCAGAGCCTTTGCAGGCAGCTGAGAAAGCCATTGCAGGCAGCTGAGAGAACCTTTGCAGGCAGCTGAGAGAACCTTTGCAGGCAGCTGAGAGAACATTTGCAGGCAGCTGAGAGAACATTTGCAAGCAGCTGAGAGAGCCATTGCAGGCAGCTGAGAGAACCTTTGCAGGCAGCTGAGAGAACCTTTGCAGGCAGCTGAGAGAACCTTTGCAGGCAGCTGAGAGAACTTTTGCAGGCAGCTGAAAGAGCATTTGCAGGCAGCTGAAAGAACCTTTGTAGGCAGCTGAGAGAGCCATTGCAGGCAGCTGAGAGAACCTTTGCAGGCAGCTGAAAGAGCATTTGCAGGCAGCTGAGAGAGCCATTGCAGGCAGCTGAGAGAGCCATTGCAGGCAGCTGAGAGAACCTTTGCAGGCAGCTGAAAGAGCCATTGCAGGCAGCTGAGAGAACCTTTGCAAGCAGCTGAGAGAACCTTTGCCGCTGCAACAGCAGCATTGGCAGCTTGTGCTTTTACGCATTGTAGTGTGCATTTATCAAACGCCTTAAACCCTGCTTGTTGTTCCATTGAGTATGCGACGTGTCCACCAAAAACTTTCTACCAAGGACGTGTGTAGTGTGTACGCTCGTGGTTCCATTATGTACTGAATATATTCCACAGGGTACCACCTAATATATTCCTTTCAAATTTTTGCCGGCCTGATTATACGAATTGTTTGCAGCAACACCATGTGAAATGTACTTGTGCGTTACTTACAGGGACACTCAGGAGTTCTTTCAAAATAACAACTTCACAGACTTCGCCAACAACCAGACAGCACAGGTGTGTGTGTCTGTGGTGTGTGTGTGGGTGTGTGTGGGGGTGTGCGTGTGTGTGTGCATACTTATTAGTTTGTAGTTACGTTTAGTACTTGAATTCTTTGTACTTTCAGAAGCTCGTGCTAAAGCTATGCGCTCATAAGAACTTGCAAACCGTTAATCCCTTTTTTTTGTTGAACTCGAACAAAACAGGGCTCAATTCCTCTACTCAGTCCCAAGGTCACAAATATTTCAGTGCCAAGTTCACAGATATTCCGCAATGAATTCCACAACAGCAGTCTCCAATTTATGTGCACCCTCATTCTGTACACTACTTATACATACATACACACACACACAAACACACATGCACGCACGCACACACACATACACACACAGGACACCGCACGTGACTTCTTTACAAACCAAACCGTGCAAAACATTATCTTAACCGACCCAAGGCTGTTAAACTCCTCGCGCCCTTTTTTGGTGCTCCAAGGCAATGAAGAGCGCGCTTTCTTCAGGAGGTATGGCTGGCCTAAGTTCAAACCGTTGATGAGAGCCAGGTAAGGTCCACAATCTTATCCTATATGCTCGACATACATACGAGGAGCGCCAAACATTTCAAGTCAATACTAAGGCTGCTGTTTAGACAGATCCTTGGTTTTGTACACAATCGACATTTGCTGCGTGTCTAAGCAGTCAGTGCATAAGCTGCGTAGCTACAGATGATCATTGCAGTGGTTTGCAGAATGGTTATTCATGATTAGGTCAAGGAATGAATGTCGGTTGCACGTTATAATCTGAAGCCCATGTTTGGCTGCACAAAGGCATTTCATTCTGGCGTTGGTCCTTGCTACATGCTAGAAGACCAGCTTATGTAATAGAAGCAATTGATTATTCCCGTCTTTGTGAGTGTGACTAAACCCTTCATTGCTGCCCCACAGATCCAACGAGTTGCTTGGCCTGATGAGCTTTCCCAAGCAAGGAGACGGTCTCACGTGAGTGTGTGTGCATGTGTTCTTTGTGAGTGCGCCTCTAAGTGTATATGTGTGTGCTTGTTTGTATGGATGCACGCTTTATAGTGTATGTGATGTGTGTGTGTGCTTTGTGTGTGCGTTTCTCAGTGTATGTGTGTGTCAGTGAGTGTTCTGTGTGTAGGGGGAGGGGGGCTATGTACGAACCTCTCCAAAGTACGTTTATGACACCCATTGCTTTTGGAGATGGTTGATCTTGAGTAAATCTGGGCATTGGGCACAATTGTTACCACCCCTCCTCCTTACTTGTTGCGTTGCCAATGGTCCTGTTTGTCGTACCTCCCCCCTTCGCTGTCATAAACTCTTTGTCCTCGTCAACCTTCGCTGCAGGATTGACTTCTCGTCCCTCATAGGGCCTCTGTTCTACACCTGGGTGGTCCAGCTGGCGATGCCCTCCATGTAAGGGTGCTGCAAATATGATCGGTGTTGAACTTGTGTGTGTGTGTGATGTACAACCAAACCTGGGTGGTCCAGCTGGCAATACCCTCCGTTTCAGAGTGCCCTCCATGCAAGGTTGCTGCAATATGATCGCTGTTAAATTTAGTTTGCGTGTTTTGAAACCAAACCTACTTGCTCTAGTCGGCAAGCCCTCAATTCAGGGGTGCCCTCCATGTAAGGGTGCCGCCGCAGCACTGCAACTGGCTGTTGTAGCATTGTCAGTAAGAGGCTGTTGTAGCACCGTCAGTAAGAGGCTGTTGTAGCATTGTCAGTAAGAGGCTGTTGTAGCATTGTCAGTAAGAGGCTGTTGTAGCATTGTCAGTAAGAGGCTGTTGTAGCATTGTCAGTAAGAGACTGTTGTAGCACCGTCAGTAAGAGGCTGTTGTAGCACCGTCAGTAAGAGACTGTTGTAGCACCGTCAGTAAGAGACTGCTGTAGCATTGTCAGTAAGAGGCTGTTGTAGCATTGTCAGTAAGAGGCTGTTGTAGTACTGTCAGTAAGAGGCTGTTGTAGCACCGTCAGTAAGAGACTGTTGTAGCACCGTCAGTAAGAGACTGTTGTAGCACCGTCAGTAAGAGGCTGTTGTAGCACCGTCAGTAAGAGACTGTTGTAGCACCGTCAGTAAGAGGATGTTGTAGCACCGTCAGTAAGAGACTGTTGTAGCAACGTCAGTGAGAGACTGTTGTATTACCGTCAGTAAAAGACTGTCGTAGCCCCCCTGTGAGAGCCGGCCTGCTGCAGTCAGAAAATCTGGCATTGTCCTCCACATTGGGGCACTACACAAACCGTCATATGCACTTACTTGCGTATTGCTTAACTGACTTGGTCCTACACTCAGCAGTAAGACCTGGTTTGCCGTAGGCAAGAAGTCAGTGTTGTGTGTCATTTCTCAGAGGGCCCCTGCTCAGTGCCTGGGTAATTTATCTGGTATGGCTGCCCGTACATGATGAGTTAAGGGTTGAGTGCTCAAGGAGCTCGTGGTTTAGGTGGCGTTTTAGGGTTGGAAGCCAAAGGATGTAGAATTTAGGCTTGCCGCAGCTCTAGAGTTCCTACAGGTCTGCTGCAGTCCTGCAAATATTTAATCAAAAGGGGATAAATGCAACAGACACACACCACTTCTTGATCTTAAAGAAATCCTGATTCCATGTGATGCTGTGTGTCAAAGCATGCAAGCTGCTGTGTACAAAGGAGGAGGGTACGTACTCAGGTGCACACATGCACACGTGCATTTCACAAGCACACCTACTTACATTGACACATGTACATGCACACACACGCACATCCACACATGTACATGCACACACACAGGCTCCAACAGCTTGTGTACGAGAAAGAGAAGCGCCTAAGGGTGATTATGAAGATGCATGGCCTGCCTGACACCGCCTACTGGCTGGTGTCTTACCTATGGAACTACCTGGTACGTGTGTTTCATTACTTTGTGTGCCTATCTGAGTATGTGTCCGGATGTGTACGCATGCGTTTGATGTGTGTGTGTGTATGTGGGGGGGGATTGCTTGTGTGTCTGTGTC
>Ga0307945_1001841_pt1 | contig 16927 bp, 16 predicted proteins | sample OrgLakmetagen228_FD_201818 | JGI IMG/M metagenome (GOLD analysis project Ga0307945, IMG submission 201818) | Saline water microbial communities from Organic Lake, Antarctica - #228 | ecosystem: Environmental > Aquatic > Non-marine Saline and Alkaline > Saline | place: Antarctica: Organic Lake...
CTATGTGGGGGAGTGAATGCTGCGCTTCTCAGGCAAGTTTCAAACTATGTGGGGGAGTGGGTGCTGCGCTTCTCAGGCAAGTTTCAAACTATGTGGGGGAGTGGGTGCTGCGCTTCTCAGACAAGTTCCAAACTGTGTGGGGGAGTGAGTGCTGCGCTTCTCAGACAAGTTCCAAACTGTGTGGGGGAGTGAGTGCTGCGCTTCTCAGGCAAGGTATAACCCGGGCGGCTGTCGTGATGTCCATGTCATATTTTCTGGTTGGCCAGAACCATATATGTACGGTGTATATACGGTATTTTGGCAGGGAAATCACCAAGTACACGGGCATATATACGGTGTGTGTATATGTACGGTTTTGGCCAATGCTACACATTCAAGGGAGCTAAATCATCTCATCATGACATAATGTGAATTATGACACCTGAATATAATGGAAACTGTTAGGAAATATCTCAGTGAGCTCAATCATCTTATCCCTCTCATCGTACTCTCTCATCGTAACATATAATTACAATTTAAATGCTATAAAAACTCTTATGGAATAACGTGCGATATATTGAAACTAGAAGGTAGGCTGTCAGAAGAGCGCAGGGGAATGGCTGCTGTGCTTTGCATGTAGGGTTGGCCAGAACCATTTATGTGCACCGTGTACGGCCGTATACGATTGCATGTTTGGTGATTTCCCTGCCAAAAATATTGTATGTACACCGTATACAATATATGGTTTATGTTTTACACCGTTTACATATGTATGTTTTTTACACCGTATACATTTATATGGTTTATTTTTTATGGCCAACTCTATTTACAAGTAAAGTAACGCTGCCAAGGAACGGGAAGTGAAGGGGCTGCTGTCACCATGCTAAAGCACCACATAGGGATTTGATCATCCCTAGGAATCGGCAAATCTATGACGTGGGGAGTGTGGGTGCACTCAGGGATAAGCCGAGGCTGCGATTGTCAGGCAAGCGGATGAGTGGGACGGTCTTAGGGCTTTCCATCTATGAACGCAAGTAATGATTGTTCAAAATGCAGACATCTTATTGTCATACTAATCATTTTGATTGCAGACCTTGGGGTACAATGCTTTGTAAGCAGTAAAGGGGCTCAAACTCAACCGTCAAGTACAATGCTTTGTAAGCAGTAGAGGGGCTCAAACTCAACCGTCAAGTACAATGCTTTGTAAGCAGTAGAGGGGCTCAAACTCAACCGTCAAGCACAATGCTTTGTAAGCAGTAGAGGGGCTTATACTCAACCGTCAAGTACAATGCTTTGTAGGCAGAAGAGGGGCTTATACTCAACCGTCAAGTACAATGCTTTATAAGCAGTAGAGGGACTTATACTCAACCGCCAAGTACAATGATTTGTAAGCAGTAGAGGGGCTTATACTCAGCCGCCAAGTACAATGATTTGTAAGCAGTAAAGGGGCTCATACTCAACCGCCAAGTACAATGCTTTGTAGGCAGTAGAGGGGCTTATACTCAACCGTCAAGTACAATGCTTTGTAAGCAGTAGAGGGGCTTAAATCCAAATTTTCAACAATGCTTTGTAAGCAGTAAAAGGGCTCAAACTCAACCGTCAAGTACAATGCTTTGTAGGCAGAAGAGGGGCTTATACTCAACCGTCAAGTACAATGCTTTATAAGCAGTAGAGGGGCTCAAACTCAAATCTTCGAGTACAATGCTTTGTAAACTTTGTAAGCAGTAAAGGGGCTCAAACTCAAATCTTCAAGTACAATGTTTTGTAAGCAGTAGAGGGGCTTAAGTCCAAATTTTCAACAATGCTTAAGGGGCTCATGTCCAATCCTGAAGTACAATGCTTGGCAGGCTGTAAAGGGTCTTGAACTACAAGACGTGGGACCATGGGTTCCGTACGTGCCGTCGAGTATTTCTAGCTTAACCTGTATCATCGGCAAAAATGGTGGAAGAAGTGAACTCGAGCACACATCTTGTGTGACATTTGTGAATGCCGTGTGTGTTGTGCAGTGCATGTACCTGGTGTGCTTACAAAACGACAATCGTACACACACACACAAACACACACACACACACACACACACACACACACACACAACCACACACACACACACACACACACACACACACACACACACACACACACAAATACGCATACACACAAATACGCACATGATCACACACAAACACACACACACACAAACACACACTGCATCCCCCCAACTGGTTGTGGCTTACAGGTCCCGAGCAGTACTGCCCCACCCCCGCCAGGTTTGTGGACGCCATGTGTGGTGTGTTTGACGCGCTGCGCAAGGCGGACGAGGAGGCAGAGGAGGCTGGCAGTGATGGCTGCAGCTCAGCCAACAGTGCCGAAACGCTGGCCAACGTGCTGGAGATGGTGCGCCAGCATAAGGTGTGTGTGTGTAAATATGTGCACAAATGTGGTGTGTGGCGTGTGGTGTGTGTGTATATATACAAACACGCTGTGTGGCGTGTGGTGTGTGTGTTAATATATACAAATGTGCCGTGCGGCGTGTTGTGTGTGCGTGCGTGCGTGCGTGATGGAGGCATCGTGTGTGAGCGCAAGTTGTAAGAAGCAGCAATGCGCCTGTAGGCATCAGTGCAGGGATGCTGGCTAACGTGCTGGGATGGTGCGCCAGTGCTAGGAGCGTGCGTGTATTGTATATTGTATGATGCTGTGTGTGCTTCATTCCATGTCGTTTTAGAAGGAAGAGTTATAGGAAGCACCAACACATTGAGGCAGAGACTCTGGCCAATGTGCTGGCGATGGTGCGCCAGTGCAATGTGCGTGTGTGTTTGGATTTACAAATGTGGCGTGTGGCATGTGGCGTGTGGTGTGTGTTTGTGTGTGTGTGTGTGTGTGTGTGTGTGTGTGTGTGTGCGTGATGGAGGTATCATGTGTGAGCGGTATTTGTAGGAAGCATGTGTGTGCTTTGGGTTAAGGGCGCACGTTGTACGCATGGCCATAAAGTGAAAATGGGTGTGGTGCATGGTTGATTTAGGACAACAGCTAACGTGCCCAGCTGACGGTGTAAGTTACCTGGCCTGTATGTTCTAGGTGGAGCCAGCAGAGCTTTACAATCGACTTATGTTTGAGAAGAAATAAGAGAATAGAAACAAATCCACATGGTTTGTCCTGCAGGTCAGTTTGAACATGCCACCACACTGGTGTACCGTGGCAGTTCACCATGCCAGGCCGAACGTGTGCAGTGTGCAGTGAGGTTGAGAGTGTCTTGTCACAACACTGGTGTACTGTGGCAGTTCACCATGCCAGGCCGAATGCGTGCAGTGTGCAGTGAGGTTGAGAGTGTCTTGTCACAACACTGGTGTACCGTGGCAGTTCACCATGCCAGGCCGAATGCGTGCAGTGTACAGTGAAATTAAGAGTATCTTGTCACCACACTGGCGTGCCTAGGCAGGCCACCATGCCATGCCGAATGTGTGTGGTGAGAGCGAAAGTGTTGAATGGAGAGCCAGTGAATTGAGTGCCGACTCGTCACTACACTGGTGTGCCGTGCAGGTCACCATGCCAGGCCAAATATGTGCAGTCATGGTCACGACTCTGGTACTTGAGGGCTGGTCCAACAAGCTGGACCCCTCCCACAGTGTTTTGGTGCAGGTGCGGTGTGCGGTTGCGTGTGTGTGTGTGCGTGTGTGTGCGTGTGTGTGTGCGTGTGCGTGTGCGTGTGTCCCACAGTGTTTTGGTGCTGGTGCGGTTTTCATCGCTTATGTATTTGTGTGTGTATGCGTGCATGTGCGTATGTGTATGTGGGTGTGGGTGAGGGTGCGTGTGGGTGCATGTGTGTAGTCACATATTTTGTATGCTTTGGAGGGTGTATCTTTACAATTTAATCCTAGATTTCGTGCACACACACACACATAATACATACACACACATTGGTTGTATTTTAGTTTCTGCAAGCCAATCCTGCAGCTCCTGCAACCAAACTGTTTCGCCACTCCCTCTATCCATACTTCGTTGCTGTTTTCATGCACCCCTTTGTCAGCAAATGATTGTGCATTATCAGCCAATGATTGTCAGTCAATGGTTGCGCATTGTCAGCCAATGATTGTCAGTCAGCCAATGATTGTCAGTCAATGATTGTGCATTGCCAGCCAATGATTGTCAGTCAATGATTCTGCGCTTGTTTTCATGCACCCCATTGTCAGCAAAAGAGTGTGAAAGGATGCGGATGGTCACAGAGCTCTTTGCTAGTAGTGCCACCAGCAATCCTTGAAGCGCATGCATTGTGATCTGAATAATATCACATGTGAGCACGCAGGTGTTTATAGGGAAAGTGTTAGGGAGCTTGTTTGATGCATGTTTATTGTGTATCCGCCGTCTCTGGAATGTAGAGTAGATGAAGTCACACAACTCATGCTCTGTCGCGTGTGTAGGGTTGGCCAGGACCGTATATATGTACCGTGTACGACCGTATATTGGGTGATTTCCCTGCCATAAGTATCGTACATACACCCTATATATCTGGTTTTGGCCCACCCTACTCGTGTGTCGTTGTGTGGCCAACCCTACTCGTGTGTGGTTGTGTGCATGCAGGTGCAAAGGATGTTTGGGAATGCGACTCTGCCATGGAATCGCCGCATCTGGAATGCAGTGGATGAAGTTATGATGGAAGGCCAGGAGGGCATTCTAGCCATGCATTAGTTTGTCGAGCCCCCAAATTGAGTTCTGATAATGAAGAGTGACAGGATTCTTCTGTGATGCAGGATGTTTGAATCGGTGTTGGCTCTTATACTTTTGGGAGTGACTAATGCGTGCTCCTGCATTGCATTGTCACAACATTTATAAAAGGAACTGTAGTTGGCGCTGTAGTTACAGATGGTTAAGTGGTGGTAATCTGAAAGCATCATTTATCTTGTGAGGGGCGTGAAAGGCTTATAGTAGGCTATATTTTTTGCACAACTTAACCAGGGTTTTATTTGAGGAGTGAGAGCGAGTTCGTGGGAAAGCCTTTTGGCGTGCAGAGAGGAACACTTGTTGGACTTACGTTGTAGTTACCAAAGTGTGTGCGTGTGTGTGTGCAAGCAACCTCCAATTTGTGTTCACTATCTCAAAGGAAGGGATGGCTTAATAATTTGCGCCTTATTGTCCCTCATCTGTTGTGAATGGCTTGTTTTAATGGCTACCTTTTGGTATTGTTATTAACTTTGAGAAAAGGTGTTTGGCTGCTTTGGTACCAGGTGAAATCTCATATTCCGTTATCATTGACACCAAAGCAAGCAGACCACTGCCAAGATTGTAAAGCAGTTGTTAATCATTTTTTGGCAAGCTACTCACTCCCATTAGCTCATTACCCCTTTCACGGCCCTGTCCTGGTTACTATGGCTGTGTCTAGTAAATGAGGTAGCTCTTGTGCAGGTGAACTACGAGCACTTCCTGACTAAATTGCAAAGATAGCTAGTATGTTGCCAGAGGATACCATAAAATATCTGGACATTGCCTTGTTGTCACTAGTAAGGAGAAAACTGGATTTTTACATGGATTACGTAGTGGAAAAGGAGCCACTTCGGTATCAAGTACCGAAAATCTTCTCCGTCACAGAATAGGAAACGAATGGTTTGTAGAGTAATAGAGACTCCTTTAAGGATGTTGCAGAGGTGTCTTGCTTCTTGCTGATACGCTTGATAATACTGATGAAGGGCTGGCTCACAGAAGAGGACATGTGCTGTATTCACATTCGAGAAAGGTTTCATTCATGTTGACGCTTGCCTGAGCATAATTCCTATATAAGAACAGCAGTGTGCTTTCCCCTGTGAAGAATGTTACGAACAAACATCAGTTCATCTTGGCTGCAAGGTTGCTGTTGGTTCCGAGGCAGAAATATAAGTCAAAATACACTGTTTCAGTCAAACAAGCCCTTGGTTCTAATTGTGCTTTGCTGCGTGAGGTGTAGAATCATGACAAGCAACGGGAAGTGCCTGCTAAACTGCTTTACCTCTGAATTCAATTTAGCTCTTTATACACGATTCAACAGTCTTAGCCAGGCAAGTGCTGGTTCAGAGTTCATCAAACAGCAGGGCCCGCAGCAAAAGAGTGATGAACCAAACCATGTCCAATGTTCCAGACCCTTTTGTTGCACACGTGCTGCTCCTCACACATGAGTTTTAAGTATGTTAATGTTTGCCTGCATCATTCTTGGTATCCTTAGTGTGACAGTCCATATTTTTCATGTGTCCGAAACTCACAGATGATTCCCCCTTTCAATTCATTGCGGTCAATTGGTCCTGGCAGATGCTGTACACAATTTTTGCCTAATCGCATTCTTATTAAGGTGTGTTAACACCCACAGGTCGTGTAGGACATCCTGTCCAATAATTGTAACGCGGAACGTTATGCAAACCTCATCCCACAGAAAGTGCAAGCACAATGTGATTACAAAGACGCGCATTCTGTAGACATGGTCAAGAAAGTACCCATTCTGATAAATACAACCACTGCAATGCAACAAGTCAGGCAACAGCTTGCTTTGTTGAGCGGATCAGACCCTGCAAGGAGTTCTTTGACATTTGCTTATAACTATTGACAACTATCACAGTCGTGACTTGCACTTCCCTGGACTGGGCCATGATAGGACATATCTGAAAGTGTTGCAGATATTAAGTTTGATAGGGAGTGGAAATGGGAGCACTTGTTCAGGCTAACAGAATCTTGCTGGCGAAGATTTAAATAACCACAATTCGTTCAGACTACTTGATTCATATATCAAACCCTCCTGGAAAAGGATAAAGTGACCTACTGCAAAGATCCTGGTGCTTATGCTCGTATCAATTTTGTGGTCAGCATAGACATGTGAGCATACAACTCACACTACCAAGCTCAAATGTCCTACATTTATGACGCCTTGTACATAGCAGTTAATAATTTCCAGTCAGGGCTTTTCACACCACCACCACCACCACCGGATCCTGCAAATACGGATGCAGTCCCCACAACAATGCTCACATGCTTTGCACGGCTCAGGGCCACACAAGCCCTCCGCGGATCCACAAAGAATGCACTAAGGTCAGGCCGAGTTTTGACTAGGCTCAGGACAGTGGCATCAGCCTCACTGCCCTGGACAGCATCCACAGAAAGCGTCTGGAGGCAGCACAAGAAAGGACCTTTGTTTACAAAACGTTTGCAACGCATGTTTAAAAGTCTCTTGATTACATTATTGGCAATCCCAGATAACACGACAAGCATGGGTTAAAAAAGTGGACGTTGCTGTTGGACAGCATATTGCTCGCGCTGCCAGACAGATTATAACGCCCAGCCCTGAGGAGTCTAGCCTGACCATGGACCAACAGGCTTAAAGGGTAGCTAACCAGAGAGCTTTACGGATGTCTCGAAATCTACAGAGTACTCTGCAGCCTGCCTGGATGGTTGGCCATGTGTAAACTTCCCTCCAACATTCGGTGGAGCTGAGCCGGAATAGAATTACATTTCAATTGTAAATTTAGCTCTAGTAAGCAATGTGCTCACCTGAATAGACAAATCCGGTATGTCTGGACGCTTGGCAAGGCACATCTGGAGCTCGTTGGACAGCTTGTACTTCTGGGGGGGTATAGTTGTGTGTGTATGTCATACTGTTTGCCCTTGGGTATTTGTGTAAAGCATTTTTGTTCTACCTTGATGATGACTGCAACACTCTACCTTGATGATGATTGAACGCTCTACACAGATGATGTTTAGCACTGAACGGAACGTATCCAAGCTGCCATTTTTACAGATTAATTAATGCAGACGATCTTTTTGATTGAATTTTGTTGGGACCTGTAGGTTAAGCAGCCATGCCAGGCTGGAGGCCTTTGTAATCCAAACTAAACAAGCCGCCTTTTTTAGTAATGTTTCAGGGGCCTGTTTCGGGCCTGCAACCATCCTGTTTTTTTAAAGAGAAGTCAACGATAACGGCGCTCCTGACTCATCGTTTTTCAGGAGAGTGTTCACGCCCTTCTTTTCAACTAATGTAAAGGGTGTTTTTGTTTTTTTGCGTGGAAAATGGCGGTGCATTACTAACTAGGAACGATCACAACTGCTCGCAGATGTCCAAGATAGAGAAAAGTCTCAAGCTAGGAAATATAGCAAGCATAACAAGAGAACAAAAAAATGGAGGAAACACGGACAAAAATCTAGAGTAAAAGAAATAATGTCACCCCTCTTGCTTCGTTGCAAAAAAAGGAGATTAAACGCTGCACACTCGACTCAGCCTCCAATTTTTTTTTTTGTGACAGTTAATGTGATCGGTTCTTACCTGCTGGTTGTAGAGGGTCATGATAAAGACAGTCGGGCTTGTGATCTGCATTACGGAAAAGAGCGTGGGAACAGAAGACGTATTGCAGTTGAATGTGCAAAGATGCGCAGAATGTACTGAAAGCGCTGACGTTGAGGCAGTGAGTATGCGGTCGTATACAACTTAGGCAGACCTGCTCGTCCTTTAAGGCGTCATATACATGGATGGCTTGCTGCACAACCCTGTGGTCACAAAGAAAAGGTTTACCATCAAATGTGTGCATCATGAAAGCCACTTGATTGTTTGTATTGAGCTATAAGCTGTTAGCATCATAAGCGGTCTTGTCTTTGGGGTTGATAAAATGAGTTTAACTACTTTTTGGTATTATTGGTGATCTAAAAATGAGATATCGCTGTATAACTCACTGTGTGGCCTCACAAACATTGAAGAACCCTCCTTCCGTGTGCTTCTCCTCTGTGCCCTCAGATTCCACCCACCTGAGAGGCTGTGTGATTTGCATACATTCCAAATGTGTAAGCCTTTTGTAGCTGCTTATTGTCAGCAAAGTCATCACAATTGCTCAGATATTCAGTCGCAACTTGTAGTACCGCGTTGATTACCTTTAAGCCGGTCCAAGCAAGGATGGGAGAAGTCATAACCTTGGAGTCATAAAAAACAGTCGATACAGGCTCACAGATCTGCGTTCATCACAAGCACAGTAAATGTTTTTTGCAGTAGGATGAATCTAAAATACCATTAAAGCCACATCATGTTCGGTCTTGCAACTAAAGTTACGCACAAGGGTCACATCGGTTATTATAAAGGATACAGTGACCATTGTATCTGAGTAGCACTCAAACTGTTACCGGGTACAAAGTTGCGGCGCTATACTGGCAACGATTGTCTTTATCCACATAGCAGCCCTATCCCATGCCCAGTAAGGAAGACGCTTTCCTTTCTTTCTTGTTGCTTCTCACCTTTGCTGCCATCCTGAATTGCTCAGAAAGCATTGGCACATGGCAGCCACAGTCCACCATTCGCTGCATCAGGGATCTGAATTGAATTGGTTGTCGTTCAGTATGCACGCTCACGTGGTACAGAAAATATTGAGAAAATATCAGGGGATCATTATGCCTAAGCAAATCATCCAGGGAGAAAAGTTCACCACGCCTTTAAAAGCGCACCTTGTGTGGTTTTTTGGGTTGTTGGTGTCCACAACGGCTGAGAAGCAGGGAAGCTGCAGAACACGCACATGTGCTGTAAGCATTATGTCTGTGAGAGACATGAGATAAGGTGATGATCATGATATGGACTGGTTACATGTGTAGAGTAAAAGGTGGGTGACTGTTTACTACTCCTAGTAGTATCCTCCCCTGCTCATGCTGTGTTGCAGCACTAGTAGAAGATTTCATCTCACACCTGCTTGTGATCACCCAAAAGAACCATGTTGGTCGGCAGTAGGGCCAACAGTTGGGGAATGGCGTATTCAGGCACGCATCCAGCCTCATCAACGACCACTGTGTCAACACACAGCTCAAACTGCAAAAAGTGTTTGAGGCCATCGGTTGCTATTTCTTTGTGCAGCAAGGTTTTGGTCAGTAGGTTTTGCAGCAAGGTTTTGCAGACAAACTTGTACATGCTGCTTTGTTAAAACACACCTCAACTTCTTCCAGCTCAGCAGCCATGCGTGCAGATGCATCGATGGTGGCAAGGAAGGCTTTGGTTGTCTGCAAAATATCAAGCGTAGCGAGCTCCTCTACTTTTGGCAGGACCTTGAAGTGGATCTTCGTGATCTGGTTCTGAAGGAAAGAGGAAACCTGGGCCAGGAAGAACTGCATAGGACAAAGAGGATTTGCAATGGCCAAACATTAGAGGAAGTCTGGAACAGGTAGATCGGCATAGGAAAAAGAGGTTATGCAACGGCCAGAATCTAGAGAAGGTCTGGGACAGGAAGAACATGTGGTGAGAACAATAGTGTGGTGAATAGTGTATGCTGATGTGGTGAGAAAAATAGTGTGGTAGATAGTGTGTACTCATGTGGTGAGAACAATAGTGCTCATGTTGCAGTGTTCAAAAGGCAAGGATGAATAACCAACTCAGATAATTCCTAACTGCAACCCAAACGTTGCTCATGTGGTGAGAGCAATAGTTTTGTATGCTGGCTGGTGGAACAACAATTTCATTACTTGCACTCTACATGCCACCTCTAACCAAGTGTACTCTACATGCCGCCCTAAAGTTTATTTTTGCCTCAACTTGTTGCTTGGTGTGCCCAGCTTACCATTGGGTTTTTGCATAAAGTTCCCGCAATCTTGATGCGCTCTTTCTTCAAAAGGCTCTCCTCAACCATTGAGCGTGTGAGAGCTTGAATTGCAAGCCTGCAAAACAAGGGAGTGTTGCAACTTAAAATGCCTTGAACGTGCTGCCTTCTTTCCTCTTGTTACTTTCCTTTTTCAGCGTAGTAGGGAGTTTGTTATCTCCTTTACCCTCGAAATAAAAACAAAATACTACACTCATAAAAACGTGACCACGCTCATGACAGCAGAATAAACTGACTCGCATACCAGGACTTCCGCTGGGACGAGTTACGAACTTGAGGATTCATGCCAATCCTGAAAAACGATTTGATGAGAATGTGAACAAACAGATGGCGTGAACATCACCTTAGCTCTAATTTTTGAGCAGCAATGCAAGGTGGCCTCGATGCCCTGATGCAAGCTAGGTTAAATGCATGCTCGGCAGGAAAAACCTACTAGGTAAGCAGGGTAAGCACTACTAGGGTAAGAACCTACGCAGGATAAGCAGGGTAAGCAGGTTAAGAACCTACTCAGGGTAGGCACTCTGAAGTCCTTTGGCAAGCGCCTTGCTGACATCACGCTTCAGGCGTACAAGGATGCTTGAGGTGCGTTTCCACCACACCTGAATCATTGATTGAGCCAAGCTGGATATAGTTTACAATGTCTACTATACATCTAGAACCTGTTGTTTGTGCAAGTCTTGAAGGAGCTGCATTATATGATATATGTATTCTTCATCCAAGCACAGATCTTAGTGGCAAACCAGTTCATCAGCACAGACATCTTTACTTTTTTCTAATTTCATAGCTCCTAACGAGAGATTAAAGCCTTAACAGTGCCAAGTTCAGATTAGCAAGTGGACTAAGTTAGCCCACAAGGCTACTGCAAAGGCGGATTAAACGATTACTTACCAAGGCTGTTTTACCAAGGCTGTAATAAACGAAGGCTGTATACTTACCACTTCAGGATGGCGAGAAACACGATTCTCCAGGGTGAAGTACTTGGCTTCCTCACAAAGGCGCTTCTCATTTCCAAACACCAGGATTGATCCGTCAAGGCATGAAAGCTGCAGGGGTGTGGGTTCGAGTTAATATGACATTTAAGGTGACAAGATAAGAAGAATTGGGCTCTTAAGATGCTTGCATTACACATTTTCTACATAAGGCTTAAGGTAGTCGACGCAAATAATCAGGGTTTTGAACATGCATAATTCCGAGGAAAACTACATGTGTGTGGGTCGTGATTTGTGTGTACATATGGTGCACATACCTTCCCTGCAACAGCATTTATGGCCTGGTTCCTTGTGCCAGTCACAAAAACCTGTGGCGAGCAATAACGAATAATGCTGTGTAAAGAAGCAGCAGCCACACGTAGATTGTGCGAGAAAAGTTGCAATTAATTGGTGGCAGCGAGTCTCTTTTGCTTGATGTGCGTTACAAACCTGTCCGAACCTGTCCGAAAGGTACAAATATTCCGAAATTGGGGCAGTCAGTATTCTTTTTAGAATAGTTTGAAAGCACATCCGCGCTGCTTGCGGTTTCAAACCCGCCTGCCTCAATAATTTCTGTTACATTTTGGTGGAGTTGCAGGGTCAAACCCTCACCTTTTCACTCTGGCGCACTTTGCTGTTGATGATGTGGAATATGGTGGTGCTCTTTCCTGTGCAGAGCATAAGAAGCAGTGGGCGTTTTAGGGAACGTAACCACGCACATCAGAGGCATACATCGTAATAATTTTTGCAATTATGTCAATAAGTTCAAGTTGTACTAGTGCCTGAAGTACCGCAACCTTGTTCTCCATGGGAAGACGCTCAACGTTTTTGAAGTGAAAGGGTTAACAAGAGATGGCACAAAATTGGCATGGCAGCGTTGAATTCAGGTTCTCTAAAAAGGGCAGGCACACCTGTTTGAGCTGTAAGGTGGCAGCTTAGTTTATATTTGCACAAGGGAACGGTTTGTGACTTTATATCCTGCAATCTCCTGATGAGCTGTGAATGACAGCGATGTGCATCTCGCAATGTAAATGTGAGGGTTGCTCACACCTGCCAAATCTCAGCAGTGAAGGCTTCTCTTTTCGGGTTTAGTTTACGCAGGCCAAAACAATTACAAAAATACCAACAAAGATAGCTGTGCTACCTAGGCATACAACGGCAAGGCATTCCTTACCTGTGCCTGGGGGGCCCTGGATAGCTTCTAGGCCTCCACCTAGTCCACACTACCTTGGCGTACAACCTAGTCCACGCCACCTAGTCCACGCTACCTTGGCGTACAACGGCATTCCTTACCTGTGCCTGGGGGGCCCTGGATAGCTTCTAGGCCTCCACCTAGTCCACGCACTACACTTTCTTGCGATGCATCGGCAGGCACAACACCTGACAGTCAGGCAACGGGAGTAACAGAGCTCAAGGCAAAAAGATACGCCTACAAGAAAAGGGAAAGGCGTGACTGTGCAAAACCAGATGTTGAAACAGTTTGACCACCTCACAGATCTAAACATGCTCAAGCTATTGAGTTTGTCCACAACATGGAACCATTAGTACTAGACCATCTGCAATTTTTGGACCATCAGATGCATAGAAAAGCCTTACTTGTATCAAGCTTTGTGGGTGCTGCGTAGGTGCAAGCCGTGGGGGATCCACTGTTTGGGCTGATGATTTGTTCCAGCAGTGAATGCGTGCCAGGCTGCAATGAACCTGCCTTTGCAAGGGTTTTCACTTTTCCTGCTAGCTTGTAGCAAAGTATGTCTGGAGCAGGAGGTAGGTGCATGCGTAAGTGAGAGCCTGTCAGCTTGAAAGAGGTTCACGTTGTACGTTTTAATGGAGTTTTGCTAGGGAAAGCATCAATTTGGCGAAGGTGAGCATTCATTGTAAATTGGTGTTTGATGTACAGTGATTCTGATTGGAGCAGACGCTTTTTCTAAAACGCAAGTGCTTTTCCATATTTGCTACTGAGCTCTATTGAGTGCTCTAGTAAGTGCTCTAGAAATCTGGCAAGTGTGAGCAAAGTTCTGGAGCGTGCTGTTTTAGTACCTTAAATAACCACTTCTACTTCTGCTTGCCATCAGGGTGTGTACTACACTAGTAGCTTACACTAGTAGCCTACACTAGTAGCCTACCTGACCCAACATACGCAACTGGCCGAAGCTTGACTATGCTGCGTTGCAGTAGGCTGTACATGGCAAGTGCATCGAGTGAATACGCATTTTCAGTTGTGAGGAAACTGACTATGCTGCGTTGCAGTAGGCTGTACATGGCAAGTGCATCGAGTGAATACGCATTTTCAGTTGTGAGGAAATTAACTTTGCTGCGTTGCAGTAGGCTGTACATGGCAAGTGCATCGAGTGAATACGCATTTTCAGTTGTGAGGAAATTAACTTTGCTGCTTTGCAGTAGGCTGTACATGGCAAGTGCATCAAGTGAATAAGCATTTCCAGTCATGAGGAAAGAATGAAGCAACATACCAGTAGACCTTTTTTAACGGGGATTACTTTTTGTGCCGCATAGTTTCATTCTGCTTAAAACTGATACACTTATTTTTACCTACTGTGGGGACGGCAGAAGGCATCTCGCCACAGTTGTTCTCAGGACAATTTACGTCAAACGATTGCAAAAAATACTGCCGTGCTCTTGTACTGCTCAGTGAAGGGCTGATGAAGCGACTTCTGCCTTTGGTACAGCACCTTGCCTTTGGTCACGCCTCTTAGAGCCTGTTCATGTACACTGCCTCATCTGATGCTGCATCCAGAGATCTTGAACTTTAGTGTCGCTCCAGATCCCTCCTGTGATGCTACCAGCAGGAGTTTGTCACAACCTTGCACCTAAGATGGCAATTAAACACATGAGAAAATTATAAGTGGAGTCCAAAGTAAGGACTGCTTGGTTCTTTTCCGGCTCGGCTTTGTTGGAAGGAGAATGTACACATGGCCAACCATCCAGGGCAGAAAAACACTGCACAAAAAACTGAGCAGAGAGCTGCCTGAAAAAACTGAAATGCTGAACAGGCTAACAAGAAAGTTAGCAGGCTGGGCCGTTGACACCCATACCTGCCAACAAAGCCAGCAAGAAGCGAAAGTCGAGAGGAAGAGGGGAAAACCAAACCTAAACGCTGTCTAAAGACCAGGTGTAAAAAGGATAGTTCCTACAGCGCAAGCTGTGGCAAGACAGTTCCAACTGACTTTTGGTTGCACTCGCCTCCAAGAACGTGAGTACTTCTGCAGGCTGTAGAGTACTCTGTAGTTTCTGTGTCAATACACATAATACACTTTCTGTTACAATGCACTGTTTCCGCAAGAGATTACGCGTCCATTTCTTGCTTTCTGGTCGAGTTAAGGTGCCCAATAATACTCACTTAATTATAAACAGGTAGACACGACAGACCTGGACAAGAGACTTGGCCAACGTAGCTTGCTCTTCTTCTGCCAACGTAGCTTGCGCTTCTATGCCAGCCTTCTTTTGGCATTGCAGCCACGCAAACTTGTCATTCACCTCCAGCACCTGTGTGAGGGCGTATACAGTACAAGATGGCTCAAACAACACTCAGATATTGCACAAGGCATCACTGTTGCCTGTATCTTTGTAACTGCTTTTACATTACCAATTCAGGACAGGTCCTTTCTTATAGCAAATAGTATAGGGAAATGCTCAATTTATTAAAGCCGATCCTCATTTCACGGTGGAAGCATACTGTTCCTCTTGTTTTCTTGGAGCTGTATCAAACATATTCACCATGTACTCCTTGAAAGGGGTGACTTCTGTGCCATCACGTGCCGTCCTATTGAGCGATTTTACAGAGCTGTCAACTGCAGCCTGTAAAGCAGAAAGGGCATACACATCTCTTTGCATCATCACCTCCTCTCCCAATCTCCATTGGATGTCACGAGGATGTCAAATTCCATTAATAGGGATGTCAGAAGCTCAGTTGTTGTGTTCACCGGCAAAGAGCAAATACTAGCACTCGGTACAGTTTCACATAGACAGACGACTAGCCACTCACCATGTACTCGCGTGCTGTGTGCTGCTGCATTGCTCGAAGGTAAGAGCCCGCACTGTCATACATGTCTGTAATAGATTGTGCGTCCTCTGACAGACCACAGCTGCTCGTCATCTGACTTTGCGTGTCTCGATCCAGAGAAAAGAGTGTGATGGTATGCAGGGCAGGTATGGAGCGATCAAATCCCTGTGTACAAACGGCAACAGAATAGATAATAACTTGCTCGTCCGGGTGCAAATTGCGCAAGCGGGAGGCAGGAGAGGGGTGGGACAGGGTAAATAGACAGCCTCGCTTGTTGATTGCTGAGATAGAGCTCTTGATTGTTGATAATGGATATACATACTATTAGTACACGACGAGTTTCTTCCTGCGCATGCAGACCCGATCCTAACCTAGGAAACACTCACCACTGCAGCACGTGTGCTGGTTAGAGCTGAGGTGCCAGAAGACCTGCCTCCTCCCGTGGACAGCCAGGAGCTCCCGCCTCGTTTTCTTCCACGTCCATAGGAATTGAAGGGCATTTTCGCAGCACAATAATAGAAATTATTACCGCACGATGCGTTTTCCCATTCATCTCCCGTGAAATCAAACCGATTCGACGGATCCGAGGTTCTCATTTTTTCTGTTCAGCGTCTCAGTTTTACTTGTTTGTATTTGCATGTAAGCCGCACGAATCGCGATGCAAAATCCTGGAAAAAAACACACCTTGCTCCTTGGAATTCCGTAAAAACACAATGGGTTCTTCGAAATGCCAGGAGGCAATTACAAGACTGGGACCACCAGATCCACTCCCAGAGCACTGACCCAAAAACTCAGCATTCTTCATCGCGACATTCACCTCACCGATGTCACGCCCAATTGTTGGCTGTGACGATTCGTGTTATTTGGTTAGTTGGTTTTTCAGTTGAGGTTGTTTTGCCTTGTCTCGTGCAATAAGCTGGCGAAGCCAGTTTAATGAAGATAGCATTTTCTGTTTTGACATTGCGGTATTCAATTAGCTCAGTAAACTACACAATGCTCAGCCAGATGGTTGAGTAATCTTCCCAGTCCTGGGGAGGAGAGGCGCGGCAGCCGACTAGAGTGTGTGTGGTAAAGTATACGTCAGTGTGTCAAGTAAGTCGGATTTGAGAAACAGCAGAGAAAGAGAGAGAGAGAGTATCAGGAGAATTGCAGTCTGTAGTGCAGTTCCCAGCCTTTGCTCGAGAGAGACTTGACCCTGGCTTAAAACCATTCTTCAATAAACTTGATAGATTGTTGTGCTGAGTCTTATACTTTGCAGTGACAGTGATTTTTTTTTTCTGGTGGGGGTTGTTACACGGTCCTCAGCAAGGGCCTGACAGAATGAAGGAAAAAAACCTAAAAGACTGGGAAAAGGAAAACTCCTGCCTAAAACAGAAAAACCCTCCTTGAAAAAA
>Ga0307945_1001842_pt1 | contig 16926 bp, 17 predicted proteins | sample OrgLakmetagen228_FD_201818 | JGI IMG/M metagenome (GOLD analysis project Ga0307945, IMG submission 201818) | Saline water microbial communities from Organic Lake, Antarctica - #228 | ecosystem: Environmental > Aquatic > Non-marine Saline and Alkaline > Saline | place: Antarctica: Organic Lake...
GTGTGCGTGCGTGCGTGCGTGCGTGCGTACGTGCGTGCGTGCGTGCGTGCGTGCGTGTGTGAGTGTGTGTGTGTGCGTGCGTGCGTGCGTGCGTGCGTGTGTGTGTGTGTGTGTGTGTGTGTGTGTGTGTGTTCGCTCACGTACCTCAGCAACCCTATAAATTCCTGCTGCTGATTGTTTAGGGAAACTCCCTGTGGATAGGTGTAGGAGTCCACGCATTGGATTACAAAAAGTTGTAAATTTTAAAGCAGTGGATCTGTGACAGATTTTCAACTTATCTATTGCTGTTTGAAACTTTGCACCTACATTTCACCAGTGAGGAGCAACATGGCTTCCTTAGAAAGAGAACTGGCAGGCAAGACAAGTGCTAATGTGTTGTTGTTAAGTGGCGTGGCAATTCAACTCCCTTGCTGTTTTGCACCTACAGAGTGGCACCGGAAGCTGTTGAACGCTAAAAATGCAAGGCGTGCGAAGGTTGAGGAGTCAGACAGGGTATTAGCATCACAGCGGGGTCACATCGAGGATGAAAGGAAGTTGAATAAACAGATGCAAGAGCAGCTCTCCCTTGACTTGGAGGTGAAGAGTGTGTCGTGCTTAGTGGACACGTGTGTGCGCCTGTACGAGCACGTGTGTGCTTTTGCATTTGTGTGTTTATTGTATTTATGTATGTATGTGTGTACGTGTAGTGTGTTTATGTGTGTACGTGTGTGTTTGTGTGTGTGTGTGTGTGTGTGTGTGTGTGTGTGTGTGTGTGTGCCTGTGTGTGTGTGTGTGTGAGTGTGTGCGCCTGTGAGTACACACAAGCACGCAAATGCTTATGCACGTGTGTACTAGCACCTTTCATAGCATGAGAGCACGCCTTAAGTGCAATGTGCTCTTATGTATATCTGGACCTGTGGGTTTGCGAGTTGAAGCGCAGTGCTCTAAGTGCTCCTAGTACGTACACATGTAGTTTGTGTATGAGACATGTATGAGACAATCTGTTACGTATGTGTTCGCCTTTCTTCGTTGCAATCTTTGCAAATGGCCTTAATATGCTCAGCATCTACGTGCATGCTTCTGGCTGTCCAAGCACACACTGGCTAGTTCGTGGCAAGAGCTGCACGCAGGAAATTTAACATCCGGAAGTTTGCGCACTTCAAAACAGATGACTCAAACTGTTTTTGCGGCCTAGTATTTCTGTGGTGTAGTACATCCATCTGCCCTCTGCATACAGGCAACAATGTCTTCCGGTGCTGACTCCCTCCAAGAAAGGAAAGACAAGCTGCAAGACCTGATAGAGACGTACAGTAGAAAGGTGCGGTCTTCGGTAGTAGTGAGGTTGGTGCAAAAGGCCACATGCATCTGGCTCATGCTGTCACGCAGGGTGGTGTGAAGCACAGGTGGAAAAGCTCTTGATGATGGGGGGCTTAATCTGGTCAGAAGGTAGAACCAACAGCAAGTGCTTTGCTTGCAGGTCAAACTGAGCAGTAGTAGTCTCGGCTGTTTCTGCTTCATATTTCACATGTCTAAACCTTCATCTCCAAAAATGAGCAGCCAGGGTAAGCCAGGGCTGACATAAATTACTACGTTCATACTGTGTCGGGTAAAAAGCAGGCGCCTTAAATCTTCCCCAACACTGAACATGGGGTCACAAACAACAACAGTCCTCGTTGGGGCAGGTAGCTCAACTGGATTCCTTGCTCATTCCCCATAGCATCAAACCAAAACGTTAACCAATGCTCTTTACATGCCTTGACTGCCCACAGTTTGAGGCGGAGGCCATGCAATTCAATGTAATCCCCTAAACTGTCTCCCAATGTATCGAACTGACAGAGGTCAACCAACGCTCTTTATTTGCTAACAGGTTGAGCTGGAGGTCAGGCAGTTCTATATGACCCCCTAACTAAACCGTCTCCCAATCGATTAAACTGACAGAGGTCCTCCAACGCTCTTTATTTGCCCGCAGGTTGAGGTGGAGGGCAGGCAGCTAGAAAGCATCCAGCAGGAGCTGGAAGTCGCACAAGCAAAGGTGCCACGTGTACATGCTATTTCACAAGCAGCAGCTGGAAGTTTATTTGATGCGCAAGCACTAAAACGATTGAGGGATTATGGTGCCACGTTTATTGGGCCGCTGCTGCTAGGCACGATGAGTTGAAGTTGCATCGATCTAGGACAATATATAAATTGCACGACCACTGTGCTTGGCCCTAACATTGTAGGTGCAAAGGGGCAATGCATGAACAGAGTCCTATTTTGTGTACAGCCCCAAAAGCAGGCAGACACAGAGTTGTAACCTGTGCCTGGCGTGTGTCTGCCGTGGAAATAATGGTAGCAGTCATGTGCTTGGCTGGGTTTCATTTACTTCTCCTGACTAAGTCCTCTTCCATCTTCTGACTATACCATTTTTCATTTGGCTCGTCAACTGGTGGCTGGTATCTGCTGCTGGCCAAGCATGATGGCTTCATATAGATAACACCAGTTGCCTCACAGCTCACACACAATGATGTTTTACAGCATGGCCGCAGCCTTGTGAACTTGCTGCGCTGGCTCATGCTGTGCTGTGCTGTGCAGGCACACGAGTTGCGTCGTGCCACAGGTGGGCACCACGCTGCAGCCGACGAAACAAGGCATGCCCACAAGACCATCAAGGTCTTGGGGAACCGGCTGGAGCAGGTGTGCCTGCACTGCAGTTCAGCCTGCTATGCTCACCCTCGTCTTTGGTTGGACAAATGGCCGACTGATCTCAATTTGCCCAGAGAGAGCAGCTACCCCCTAAAACAAATGATTGACAGGGTAGTGCATTCACAGCTCATCCTGCACTGTAATTGCGCCTCCCAAATTTTGTGCCAGGAAGAAAGTCTGACTCAATCTAGATACAAACAGAACCTGCCAGGGAGAAAGCCTATTTCAATCTGGACATAAATAAATTCTAAAGGAATGGAAAGAGCAGGTGTCTAAGTCAAGCTAGGAAAACCTAGATTTTGAAGGGTCCATCAGTAAAAGACCAATCAACAGGAAGAGTTTTTGTGCCTGTTTGTTTGAGCGTAACTCACATCAATTCTTTGTGCCTCACATGAAAATTGATGAAGCAGCCAGGCTGTACAGCGTATGGACGCCGCCCTCATTCATCCATCACATGAGTCAATGCTTTTGTTTTGGTTGTAATACAAGCTAGTTTTTGCTGGACAAACTCTTAACACTGCTCTTACACGTCCTATATGTGTGCCTCATAAGTAAGCATAGTTAATTCAAGCAATCCACACTGCTCCTTCTCTGTGTTATACCGCATGGCAGGCTGAGAAGAGGTTTGGGGAGGCCATTACAGGCAACAACGTGTTGCATCGGGAGATTGACGAGCATAACAAGGCACGGATCAAGTTTGAGAAGGTGTGTGTGTGTGCGTGCGTGCGTGCGTGTGTGTGTATGCGCGTGGGTGCGTGTGTGCGTGCGTGCGTGTGTGCGTGTGTGTATATTTGTGTGAGAGTGTGAGTAGGACTTGAACAATCTACGTCTCCAGCCAGCTCAAGCAAGGCAGGTGGCTGTGTAAGGCAATACATGAGAGAAGTGATGCGTAAATAATTACAACCATGCGTATGCACGCATTGGCATTCGCACGCCATGTAACCTTTAGGTACACAAACGCACATAAAAGCAGCTGCAAACATAAAACGCATGCGTTCCTTTCCTTTGGTTTTCTTCAGGAATTGCTTGCACAATCACCATGAACACGTACGTCCACACCCCTCAGGCTGGTTGGACACCACATGCACATCGTGCATGTGTGTATGTGTGTGTCCCTGTACATGGGCATGTTCAGCAGTTCCCTGCCATAGTTGCTGTACATACTTGCCGTCTAAACACTGCTTGGGTAAACCCCACATTTCTCTATTCTACCCTGCTCCGGTGGAATATGTTTGTAATACAGGTGTGCTCAAAGCTGGAGCAGGAGCTTGCAGCCAAACAGGAGCACCTAGACCTCCTACACACTTCAGGTAGGTGCTTGATCCACACGTGCACACGTACACATATGTAAGCACAATTTAAGTTAGGTGCATAAGCACACATAAACAACAAGGGTATGACACGCAAGAGCACGGAGGCACACACGTACACATGCACACGCAAAACACACACAGACATGTAGCACATACTCACGCACGAACCCACCCGCGTACACACACATACACTCATGTGTTCACATTCAGTGCGAGTGGCAGAGGAGGCCCGTGCAGCTGCTGTCCGACAGCTGGCCACAGCACGCACCCAAGAGGACAAGGAGGCGCAGGTATGTGTACTGTGTTGTGGTGTTGTGTGTGTGCAATTTTTGCTTGTGTGCTGTATGGCGGTGTGTGTATGTGTGTATGTTTGAGTGCATTGTGGTAAATGTATGTTATGTACGTGCAGCAAGCAGCCAGGAGGACAGGGAGGCGCAGGTGTACGGATGCCTGTGTGCGCGCACATGCAGATCTGTATGTGTGTGCTTGTGTCGCATGAAAGTTTGGGTGCGCCAGCTGAAAGGCCAATATTCAAGGAGTTGTGTGATTGCTCAAGCATAGAGCATACAGGATGATTGAGTCCGCAAGGTTTGTGTGGTACAGATTTGTGCAAAGGTTGTGCAAATTTGTTCACAGGCATCAAAGCTGCGTTCCAATACTTGAACACGCATGCACGTGGGGAAAACACACAAACAACGTTCACATGCACTTGTCTTTGGGTACCAAACAAAATGTATGGGCTGCAGGCATACGAAATTGAGATGAGGGAGCTGCAGGCGTGCGTGGGTGCCGACAAGGGTCTGCTGCAGGTGTGTGTATGTATGTGTGCCCATTTGGGGTAGAAGCAGCCTCTTTGTGCTTGCTTTCTCTCTGAAACAGCTGCATGTATTTGCAGACAAGTAAGGGAAGGAGCCGTGGAATTGGGAGCTTTTTAAAATAGCTTGAAGGGAACGTACTAGGTGTGAGCGTACTTGCCTTTGCAAAGCATAAGGAACACTTTATACAACCCTAGAATAGGAAACATCAACGTAGTAGAGAGTTACAGTATATCGCAGCATGCAAGTGCTCCAGAAGATAACGCTTGGACGGGACCACGGGACCACTTAGCTGCTGAATTGTCCATCGTTGTCGTGCTTACAAAATTAAGCATGTACAATGTTTGCAATACACACACGCATTCACTCACAAGCGTTCACACACACACACACACACACACACACACACACATACACACACACATACACGCCAGGCACAAACGAAGCGCATTGAAGGCGTGCTGGATGCTGCTGCACACGCAGCCCAACTTCCCTCCTCCCCAAACAGCATGTCGCCACCCCAAACAACCCCTAAAGGCGCTCAAGCCACAGAGCACCTAAACTCTGATGCAGTGATAGCCTGGATGAAGCAGGTACAGATACCCTTGTGGCACTTGCATTTATTTTCAAGTTTACAATGTAATACGACGTGCATGTGCCACAAGCTTGCAATGCTAGGCGTGACTTGTTAAGTGTTGTGTGGAAGTTGTGTGATAGTGCGTGCAGGGAGAACGGCAGTGTTGATTTGCTTTCAAATGTACTGTAATGGTAGTTTGGTAGGGTTTATGAATTATTTTGTGCAGTGAACAGACAACAAGTTTGTCGCCTGAAGCAATTGTCAGGGTCGATTACTGTAAAGTGCAAAGGGTGGTGTTTGTTAATAGCTAACATTCACACATTTCCGCAAATCTCCTTTTCCTCAAAATCACGAGCAGAATACGCTGGTGAATATTGATCCAAATGCACAAAAATGTGCCTACTTACCAAAATGTCGCCACTCTGAAATAGTACGTGGCTTGTCTGATTTGCGTGACTTAAATACTCCAGATGTTGCCGCTTTGAACCTGCAGGTCTGTGGCTTGTCTAATCTCAGCAATCTCAACATGCCAAGCGTCGCCACTCTGAAGCTGCAGGCCTGCCTGTGGCTTGTCTGATATGAGGAATCTCAACCTGTCAAGTGTTGCCTCTTTCAATCTGCAGGCCTGTGGCTTGTCTGATTTGAGTGACCTCGTGACCCACTTCTGTCAGCTGGAGTCACTGAACTTCCACATGTTCGATGCATGCAACGCGGTCAACCTACGCGTCCAGGGCCTTCAAAAAAAGCTGCAAAATGCGCAGGTGTAGCTTCAGTTTTTGCTGGACATGTGATTGACAGATTGTGCCCCAAGCATGTTGGGTGCTTTCAAAAAAAATTGTATACGTGAGCAGTGCATAGTGATGTCCTATCTGCAAGGCCTTGCAGAAGAGTTTGCAGGCAGCGTAAGCACTGATGAATGTGCGTGCTTACCACTGTACATACCCTACATAGATTGCTGTCGTGCATTGGTTTGCTAGGTCCGCCTGGAATGTGTTTGAAAAGCAAGGCTGACAGCTGCATCTTCTGATGTGCGTGATCAACTATAATTGGAAAGTGGCGATTGTGGTGGGCTTGGCCTGTCACGTGACCAACACACACAATTAACTTGCATACACATCTACATCTACACATTGCACATGAACAAACACATCCCAGACTGATTTAGAGCAGCTAGAGGCATCAGGAAGCATGGGCCGCCACAGAGAGGTGGCCTCAAGCACCCTTGCAAAAGGGGACCAAGCTCTCAAGTACGTGAGATCTTAAATCCATGACGCAAACTTTTTTGTGACCAATCTTGCAATTCAACTAGGACAGGCTCTAAATAGTTGATATATACTTCCTGCAAATCGATGAAATTTACGGAAGTTAGTCTTGCACAAATGGTTCTAGCTTGACTCAGCTTAAAGCGTGGGCCTCGGCTCCTCTGATAACGTTGTAATATATCACAGGGCTAGCTTGATGGGCTAATATATCCTATTACTTATCCGTCAAGCCGTATGAATTACATAACACACCCCAACATCTCTTCCACACATGAATGCCTGGTCATACTTCCTCTGTCTGAATCATATCCTTCCTTCCCTGGAGCCTCGCCCTCCCTTTCACACAGATGCATGTAGGACCACACCATATTAGCGCACACAACACACCCTCCCTTCTCCACAAAACAGGCGTGCAGAAGGTTTGCAAGAAAAGCAAGTCCTCCTTGAACGGCGGCTGGCCTTAGTACGAGCCGGCATCAGCCAAGCCCTGCGCACACTTGGGTCTTCCCTCATCCCACCCACACATCCGGAGGACCCTGCATCTGTGTATGCTGCTCTGCGGCAGGTGAGGGAGGATAGCAGCTCACGTTCCTTGCATAGTGCCCGCACACCCAAAGCGCATTGTGTTCGCTAAACTGACGGACAAGGGGACGAAGGGTAGTCACAAGGAGGAAGTGTCTCATAAGATTCCCTTTCTTTAAGCAATGTCTCTGTAAAAACGCAATTGTTTGGGGGAGGCAGTGCTCATTCCTTGCGCACATGGCTGCCCTGTCCACATGCTGCACCGATCAATGTTTTTTCTGAGCATGTGTGCTCATTCAAGTGTGCAAGATGTCTATATCTTATCATCAGGGGCATCTCTATGTACTTTTTAAAATCACGTTAATTTATTTTACGTTGAACATGCAAGCCACACACAATGCACTGTCCTGCCACACACACACGTTGACCAATACACCCACATACACACAAACACACATTCATCACACGAAGATACACTCACACACTCACACACTCATACACACCCTCACACAGAATTTGGGTGTCCTCGAAACCAAGGCCCGAGCAGTCCTTGCGGTGTACTCAAAGATCATGGACAAAACCGCACAAGGAAGAGAAGGGGAAGAAGACAATGAGCATACCACATGGGAAGCACACGCTCGCCCCAGATCGGGCGATTCCAGTGCCTCAATTGGCTCGCGCATTATGTGCACTCCACCCACGACCACTGGCCCCAGACCTGGGTCTTCAAAACCGGGAACAATCAAAGGGGTCGGCAATAAACCCTCCCCTGTGGCCGCTGATGATAAAAGTGGGGAGGACAGTGATTCGTCAGGTGGATCGCCAGTAGTGCCTCTGAGCAGGGAACAGCTGCAAGCGCAGATTTATGCCCGGACTTGATTGTGTGTTTGATTGGTACCACATTCTTCTGTAATTTCAAATTCTGGCGCTCGATAGGATGGTGAGAAGGCAGTCGCACTCCTTGACTGAGGGCCTTTCTTTGCAAACCTAGTAAACCTTAACAGGATGATGCTGCCTGTGGCTTGTACGTGGCAAGGAGGAAAGAGAAATGACACGATTGAAGCGAATTGCCACCATCATACCCTGATGGGAAAAGATTTGTGGCAAATGGATCAAGAAAAAAGAGACTTCATTACAAAGAAGTGGTGGTCTAGAATCGAAAATAACTGCCTGCAGTGTACACCAGACTGTCTGAATGTCTTTGGCATAGCACGATTGTAGAAGCAGGCACGTCCACAATTAAAGAAACTGTAGAAGCAGAAGCGAAAATGAAATGGGGGGCTCTAGGGAAGACTAGAGCACAATAAAAAATAGGCAACAAGCGTGCGTTGAGCGGTGGAAGCAAAAATGATTGACACAGATGACGGCAGGCTTGCACCTGCCGACAAAAACTATACAGTACACAGTTAAACACAATACTACAAGGACCTCCAAGCAAGCTGATCACTCTGAATCGGCCTTTTTAGACTTCTTTTCAGACGACTTCTCCTTTTTCTTCTTTTTCTTCTCGCTCTTAACAGGTGGACTGCCATCCGCGGCTTCTACGCTAGGTGATCGATCGCGCTTCTCCTTCTTCTCCTGTGGGGGATTAAAGTGCAGCAGCACGGGATGAATACTAGACAGATGTCAATTTTATAAATGCAATCAATCGGGCTAGTAGCAACACATGAGCAAGCGTTTGCAGTGCACATCAACTGAGCATATTTGCCATACAATGGCCAGAGCCCAAACAGGCATCAACAATAATGCCCGCACCTCGCTCTTCGAGGTCTGTCAATAATTGTATCATGTGCAATGTCAAGGCCGGCACTGTCTCTGCTTCATAGCTAATGCCAGCACATACCCCCCCCCATGCGGAGCACAACAGCAATTTCAACGTTCCCACACACGCCGCGGCAAGGCAGCGACGCAGCAACCCCCTCACCTTTTTCTTCTTCTTCTTTTCTGAACTGGGGTCCACTCCATTAGCTGCGCCCCCTGGCTGGTCCTCTTGCATGGCCTCAGGCGCGCTCTCCTTGGCGGCTGTGCTAGGGGCGGTCGAGGGTGCTGCACGCAAACACACAAGGACACATGTTTCAGCTGACAGACATAAACATTCTTGTGTTCCAGGATAATGGTTCTTTCGCATGCAGGTTTGCCTTTTTTATTGCAAACGATAGGGAGGATGCTGCAGACATTCAATTTATTTTCACAAATCCACACCCACACCCACAACCCGTCTGCACTCACACCCATAAAACAACCACACCCATATTTACACCCACCCAAATGCAGTCACCCATACCCACACTCAAACCCACATAGCCACACCCTCCCATACCCACTCCCACCCACCTGCTGCTGGCTTGGCTGGTGTGCTTGTGGTGGTGGCTGTCCTACCCGCAGCCAAGTCTGGCAACGAGCGCAGGTACTCCTTGGGAGTGTTCTCGTTTGGCCGGCCGTGCTTGTCTAGCTTGCCCTCTGCAACAAGCTTCTTCTTGAGGGAGGCGTATGGGCCTAGGCCCCACCGCCTGTGAGATGAAAGATGGGCGCAGCAACAGGGTCAAGGATGCATCGAGTAGAGCAAAAGGCAATAGCCCTAAGGTGACTGCCTACAGGCTGAAGTCCAGGCCACATGCAATGAAGAAAAGTCACGTTTAATGTTATTCCGATTGCCAAGACCGGTCGTGTGACAGTACTCAATCATTTTTACATCACAAACTAAGGATATTGTCCAGGACACGGTACACGCAAGCCCACCTCTTCTGGCAGTGAATCCCTAAACAGACCATCTAACAATTCTGGCCATCCCTTTACACCCTGGCCGGTTACCTACATACATAACTTTGACCTGGTCAACAATTTCGGGGGAAAACCCCGCACCTTGGGTATGTATCACGCTCCATGATGACACGCTTAATCTTGGCCACACAGCCGTGGTCCACTGTGGCCATGACGCTGGTGGTCAGCTGCGCAATGCCCACAGCAATGGCCTCACCCTTGGTGGTCATCAGCACCACCTGCGTGCACATTCAGACATTGTATAAACTGCGATTGAGCATAGATGAGGTGCGTGGAGCTTCACATGCAGCCAAACTTTAACCCTTACTAATAATTAGCACCATTTTCCATCCAGGCGTGTGTGAAATTCAGTGCTCGTGACATGTCTCACACAGCCACCACCACATCTTCCCCTCATCATCTGCCCTACCCAACCCACCTCGTCATCTACCTCCACCCCTGAATCGAAGCGCAGGAGTCCGGGAATCATGAGCTTCGCTCCGTAGCAGATGGCGTTCACTGCACTGTCCTTGACCACGATGCGCTTGAAGTTCTTAAGCAGGATCTGTGAGTGAGGGGGGCACGATCACGTAAGGGAAGGTTTCTACTCCATCAGCGTTGGGGGCCTTGCTTTTGCGAGAAGGTGAGTGTGTGCAACTGAGTAGCAGCGTCCAAGGTGACTGGAAGTACGTCATGCTTGCCGTCCCTGTTCCATGGACGGTATTTAATCTCACCAGCCTGCGTTATCAACCAAGCATATAATAGCACACACACACATACACACACCTCTAAGGGCATGATGGTTCTCCGCAAGTATGCTTCGTCCTTAAAGTTGTCATACAACCACATAGCATCCAGCACATCGTGCATGCTGACCATGTTGTCTGTCTCCCCCATGATGCCCGAGCGCACACGCCTCAGCTCCTGTGGATACATTCAACAAGACATAAAGCTTTAGAAGTGATGGAAAGTGTAGCGAGGAAGTAGAGCAAGGACAAACACAAGCACAGGCAATCACAATGTAGAAGATCCAGTCTGGCAAACCCGACTGCAAAACATTCTAGTGACAGATCTTCAAGGAGGCAGGGAGAAGCAGTGAGCCTGAAACACAGGGATTGTTGCGGCCTGAATAACACAGCATCTCAGCTGAATTGAGGCCGGAAAGTAATTTGCAGCACTTTCTGCAGTGGTGCACATGCGCGTAGCTGGCTTGCACCGACTCAAGTAAGACTTTGTGCACATGTCACGGCACTAAATGCCCAAACCTACAATTCACAAGTATACCGACCTGCATATGTCCGCCCACGCCCAGCAGCAAGCCCATGTGCACGCACATCGTCCGCACGTATGTGCCTGCCTCGCAGCTGATCCAGAACACCGCCAGGTGCCTGTCCTCATCGTACTCAATCAGCTTGCTGTTGTAGATGGTGCGGATGCGCAGCTGGCGCTTCACGGCGGAAATGAGGGGAGGGCGCTGGAACAAGGCACCTGTGAGCATCTCTAAGGCCTTGGCGACGCGGGGCTTGCCTCCCTCCACCTGGGCGTGTGTGAGATGGGCTTTTGAGTGCGACGCATGGGGTGTTCGTACAGTTCGTGCGTGCGTGTTTGTCTGTGTGCATATACGGTTTTACCTATATAAGTATGACTAATGCAGGCACACATAACTATGTGAGCCTGCATTTCTTGTATGCATCCGCATTTGTGCGAGTGCCTGTATGTGAGCATATTTGTATGAGCTGTGTGTGTGTGTGTGTGTGTGTGTGTGTGTGTGTGTGTGTGTGTGTGTGTGTGTGCATGGGTGTGAGAGTGTGCGTGCGTGTGTGAGTGTGCGTGCGTGCGTGCGTGCGTGTGTGTGTGTGTGTGTGCGCGTGCGTGTGTGTGTGTGTGTGTGTGTGTGTGTGTGTGTGTGTGTGTGTGTGTGTGTGTGTGTCGAGTTCCTAGCTTGCATCCTGCCTCTCACCTTCGAGTGCAGGCGACAGATGCACACGTACTCCTTTCCGGCGCTCTGCTGTGCTTTCACCAGGCGTGTGGCCCGCTCGATGCAGACGATGAGGTTGCCGGTGACCTTTGGGTCGAGGGTACCGCTGTGTCCGGTCTTCTCCACACGCAGCATGCGCCGGATCCAGGCCACCACCTCGTGGGAAGAGGGGTTGGCGGGCTTGTCCAGGTTGATGCAGCCGTAAGACATGTATTCCTTGAGCGGCCGCTTGAGAGGGGTGTAGCCGGCAGGGATGGGCGTGTAGTGGCCGGTGCGGACATTGAGCTGGTCATAGTTCTTCAGTAGCAGAGGCCACTTGGAGGTGTCCAGCTTTGGTGTGGCCTGGAAGAGGAGGGTGGTGCGTGTTGGCTAAGGTGTTTGAAATCTGTGCCACCTTCGCATCCGCATGCAAACGTGCAGAAATGTTTAAGGCATTTAACACCTACCTCAGGCTTGATAAGAAAGTCAGACTGATGCTGGACCTGTGTGTGTATGTGTGCAAGTGTATGGTTGCGCAAGCAAAAAGGGTTATTTGTTGCACGTTGATGGTGGCTGCTACTCTCCCTCTCTAACCCCCTTAAAGAAACCTCAGAGAGTCAGAGACCGCTCACCTCTCCCACAGCTAGAGTCTTCTCTCCATCCTCTTCGGGCCTTGCAGCTTTTTTGGCGGACTTATCTTTCCCCATGTTTGTAAACAAAAAATAAAAAAGGAATGTAGCAGTCAAAATTAAAAGTAAGAATGCCTGCAAGCGAGGATGATTGGTGCCTGCCCCTTCTTCCAGGGGAGGATGGCCTCCAAGCTGAGGCATCTGATGGTGGTGAGGAACGGGGTGGCGGAGAGGGCAACCTGATGCATGGAGAACAACAGGACAACGATCTCGTGGACTTGCGTGATGACCTTCGAGCTCTAGAGGACCTTGAGCAGGCAGAGGAGCAGGCCTTACCCCCGCAGCCAGAGTATTTAGATGAAGAGGTGAGCAAATACACGAGTATCTGTGCTATTACACGCACGCACACACACACACACACACACACACACACACACACACACACACACACACACACACACACACACACACACACACACACAGAAAATAGACACATACACACACGCACATACACACACATACACGTATGCACGCACAAGCGCGCGCGCACACACACACACACACACACACACACACAGACACCCACACCACATACACACACGTGCGCACGTGCATACTCACATACACCAACGCACATACACGCACATACACCAACGCATATACACGCACATACATACACATACACACACAAACAAAGAAACATGTAGTACACACATATTTTACTGATTCGCATCAATGTGTGCAAAAAAACGCACATCAATGCAGCGCACCTGATATGCACACAAAGCATTGCATGCACAATGTCATGCTTTTTTTAAACAGGACCTGTACCGGATGAAAGAATTGATCCACGAAAAGCCAAAGGACGTCATTCAGTGGATTGAGGAGGAGGGCGTGATTAAGCTCGGAGAGTTTGAAGTCCAGGTAAGTCAGCGTGGGGAGGGGGGGGCGTCTCATTTTTATGGTAATTGGAGAATCTAAATACGGTTCTAGTCAATCAAAACGCCATCACGGTCATGATGAGTGCTAGCTAGCACCAGAACTGTACATGCCAACCATTTATGTATTCAAATCCACCAGAAGGGGGGCACTGGGCGAATTTTCAAATGTTCTTTTTGCTTTTGAGGGGCAACCGTTTACACGCCACCTTGTCATATAGGAACCAATCTAGCTTCAAACTAGAGCTCACGTTATAAGCTAAAAGAGAAAATAGAGCACGTGCTCAGGTTCTAGTCTAGTCGCTGTGTTTTAAATTGAAAGGACAAAACGTAAACAAACTTGTCTTAATTTCGCGCTCCATCGGAAATGGCATGTACAATTGCATTCTCACCAACCACTTGGCCTTTTCATTCCATTTGATTACTACAATCTTTGTTTATTACAAGAAATCCAAAACACCACAACAACTAAAATCGGTGCTCTGGCTGGCCAGATACAGCACACGTGTGCTTGAAAGGCAAGGTTCACATCTGCGGCTGATTAGACATGCACCCCCCCAATTGCTACTTTCAGTCTCCTCTACATTGAACCTACGTACCAGTGCTGAGCTCGAAATTTAGCAATTTGGGGAGAACGTACCCTAGAAATCAGAAGAAAGCATGCATGTTTTGGGCCTCGTTTTCCCCCTGCTCAACTACACATGATGGCATTGCTGTCATTCATATGAAGGCAGCAAAAAAAACCTGCTTAATATACAGACATTTCGCGACAAAAACTCCACAGTACAGTCATGTACAATCTCTATAAGTATGATTTGTGGCTCTGGCAGACCTTAGGGCACATGTGCTCATGCACGAGTGTGGCACATGTTTCAGAAAGCAGTCTCACACAAGGCATGCATTCTGCACATTCTGTGTGTCCAGGCAGTTTGAACGAGAATGCCTAGTTTTTCTCAAATGTTTATGGCAGGGCATTCCGGCATCAGACCGCTTCCCCTCAGTTTTTTTGCTCCATCCTCCACTTTCTGCTCTCCTGCCGCAGGACTCCCTTGCTTTAAATTCCTTTGGTACCCAGCCCATCCTGACGTTTGGAGACGACCACCTGGACTGTGACTGGGCAAACATCTGGTGAGAGTGTGAGATTGTGTGGACTGGGAGCACTTAACAACACGCACATATGTACCGTCCAGAGATCATCACGTGAACTGTGACTGGGTAGAAGTAATGGGGTGATTGTGTGAGCAAGGACAGGAGGCAATTAATAAGTACTGTCAGAATGTCAGAATACATGCAAGCACGCACGCATTCACACACTCTTAAGTTATGATGCGTGCTGGCAGGCGAAGTACGAATATCTCAGAAATTCCAAGGCGTGTGAAGGCAACCCATGTATACCTTGAACATGGTCTTGGATGGTTTGTTGCTGAGGTGACAGCCACTGCTGGGTTGAGGCTGACAGTGCATCATCATGTTGTTCCATTTCCAAAATGCAGGCTAGACATTTTGAGTGATAAAGGGAGACTCACGAAGACGGGGTGGACCACCACCATCACCCTGGAGGCACATGCCGTCAACATCAGGGATGCGGCTGCTTCAGGTGAGTGAGTGAGTGAGTGAGTGAGTGAGTGAGTGAGTGAGTGAGTGAGTGAGTGAGTGAGTGAGTGATCAGGGAGAGTGAGTGATCGGGTGAGTGAGTGAGTGAGTGAGTGAGTGATCAGGGAGAGTGAGTGATCGGGTGAATGAGTGAGCGATCAGGGATACGGCTGCTTGCTTCAGGTGAGTGTGTGAGTGAGTGTGCAACTTTGGTTGTCGATGGAGAGCTGGGCCAAATCAAGCAGGGGTTATTCGCACATCAAATATGGGGGTATCTAGCCAGAATTCTAGCAAGCAAGTTTCCAATGTACGGTTACATGTCACATTGTGTGTGTGTGTGTGTACGGTTCCAGGCCAACTGTTACTTTATACCTAGTACTCTGTACAGCAGGTATGAATTACGCATTGAACATAACGTACCATGCTTTCTTAAGTCTGTACAGATATGTATCCAAAGAAGTCCTTATAGAAAGCATCAAATGCCCTGTTGTTGATGGTTCTTCAGAGGGTGTCGCATGCTCTTGTGCTAATGTTGCTTTAAAAGGTAAAACGTGACTCCTAGCATAGCTGTACCTTCCAGCACATGGAAGCGTGCGTGGTATGGTTCTTCCTGGAGGTTGCAGCTTCCGGCGAGTATGTTGCTTCAAGCCAACATACTCATAATGGATTCGAGCACACATCATATATAATAAATATATAACTCATGTGCTTTTCACAAAAAGCGGGCACCTTTGCTTCGTGTCTCAAAGTACCGTAGTCTCTGTGCAGTTAGTTCATTCATGGTTATATTGCTTGTGCTGCTTCTTCCCTGTGCCGCGCTGCTTGCTGCTGCTACCAACCGCTCTGTGCTCTGCAAGTCCCGGACAATGGTGCTGCCCAGCTTTTGTGAAAACAACTTGCTGTAGGGAATAGAGGTTTGTTGCAGCCCCTCTTGAAGCGGTACTCTGCACGCGGCTGTTCCATCGGCGTCTTTGCACTTCCAGCCGTCCAGGTGTGTGTGTTGTGTGTGTATGTGTGTGTGTGTGAGTGTGTGTGAGAAAATGATCATGTGTGTATGCATGCGCGTGTGTTATATTGTGTTGTATGCATGTACGTGGGTGGACTTGTATGCATGCGTTTGCTGAGCATCTTGCCTTGAGCAAAAACAGTAGTCATATTGGTGTCGAGAACGTAATTCCTGCGGTAATTTGCTCCCACCTTTCTCACCCATCTGTGTGCCAGGCCGTCATCTCATTTAAATGGGCGACGTGGGCCAGGAGGTGAGTTTATACTTCTGCCTGTTTCTTCTGCCTTCTAATCTAGGCAGTCGTGAAAACCTAGTTTCTAGCAATTGTGACAAGCACTTGTAAATAATCCACCGTCATCTCATGATGCAAACATAATAGAGCCAATTTTTGCTGCAGCCTTCTGCCTTTCCTCAACTACCTGCCCTTCACCGGAGGTCAAGGCAATGCTGGTGCAGACTGCATTGATTTCATGTCCCGACACATATTTACTGTGCTGCTGAGGAAAGCTGCAGCGTTTTACTGCTAGACTGTGCTGAACAGAGCAACACAGGGTTGAGACGTCATCACGCTCCTTGCCATTCTGATACGAGTGCAACAATTTGGGGTTTAAGTCATGCACCTCAAATGCGAAACGAATAGGAAAGCGTATGTAAAAATTGCCAGCCATAGCTGGCATTGTCTTACGTTGATGAATGGGCTAGCAGTTGTGCTTCTAAACTGAAGGCCTTGTTGTAAACCTTGTTAACTTAACGTGGATGGATGTCGCGCTGATGGTGAGCTTTTCCTATGTTCCACCCCCCTTCCAGGTTCCTCATGTACGAGCTGCTCCTCTACATTGTATGGCTGATTTCATTCATCACCTTCTCCCTCCTCTTTGAAAGCGAGGTAA
>Ga0307945_1001843_pt1 | contig 16924 bp, 19 predicted proteins | sample OrgLakmetagen228_FD_201818 | JGI IMG/M metagenome (GOLD analysis project Ga0307945, IMG submission 201818) | Saline water microbial communities from Organic Lake, Antarctica - #228 | ecosystem: Environmental > Aquatic > Non-marine Saline and Alkaline > Saline | place: Antarctica: Organic Lake...
GCTCATGGGCTACACGCTGCTGGGTGCACATGCTGGGTGCGTACATTGTGTTTGTGTGTGTGTGTGTGTGTGTGTGTGTTTGTGTGTCTGTATGTGCATGTGGGTGTGCGCGAGGCGAGTACATAAATACATATGTGTGTGTGCGTGCAAGAGTAGATGGCAAACGGTAAAGCTGTTGTTTTTTGTTTGTACGCATCCCCCAACCACACCGTTGTTTGCACCTGCAGACTGACCCCTGAGCCCACTGACTTCATTTCCTTTTACTGCACACTGCACACGGTTTTCCAGGTGTGGATGGCAGCTTGTGGAGCTGCAATTTGCGCACAGTCTGCCCAACCACCACAGAGTGGCCCACGCGGGTATGGGGGCCCAGGGCCTAACAGCAGGAACTCATCAGACACAGCTGCAACGGCACGCAGGGGAGGAGGAGCTGCATGTGCTGCAGGCACACGACAGGTGGGGGGGCGTGGTCAGTTGTGAGGGGTGAAAGATAGGCAGAAAATGGACATGAAACACACGCACAAACCAGACACAGCTGCAACGGCACGCAGGGGAGGGGGAGCTGCATGTGCTGCAGGCACACGACAGGTGGGGGGGCGTTGTCAGTTGGAGACAGGGACAGAATGCTAAAAGTGGGGAAGAGGTTGCACATGCATGCATCAAGGGATCTAGTGGTGTAGCTGTAATGTCTTTAAGAAAGACAGATGGTATGTAGGGTTTGCCAAGACCACATATATGCATATATGATCCTTTTGGCAGGGAAATCACCAAATGTACGGTCATGATACGGTGTACGTATACGTAGGGTTGGCCAGAACCGTATGTACACACCGTATATGACCGTATGTATGGTGATTTCCCTGCCAAAAATACCGTATATACACCGTATATATATGGTTATGGCCACCCCTACATATACGGTTCTGGCCGACCCTAATATTATGTCTATCTACAAGTGATAGGCGTGCCGCATAATCGCATAATGCGATGTACATATACGGTTCTGGCCGAACCTAATGGTATGTCTAATGTCTATCTACAAGTGGTAGACGTGCAGCTTAAGCAGGTAATGCACAAACTCCTAGTTAATTTGCTGTTGCGTTTGCAGTCAAATTTTTCCTCCACAGCAACAAGTACACACAAACACCCACCCACCCACACATACCTACATACACACTTATACACACATACACACATCCTAAACATACACACAAACACCTACATACACACACATATCTACATGCACTTATACACATGCCTGCACACGTACACACACATACACACGCCTTATACGTACACACACTTACACACTTATGCACCTACCCACACACATCGCTACATATACTCACCTACTCACGCATACTCACACGTTCAAACACAGGCACACAGACCTACACACACATACACATTGTGTCCATGTACAGATTGCTCATTGTGGCAGAGGCCATCCAGGCATCCAACGGTGCAGGAGGAGGCCCTACCCCCCACCACGAGTCCCGCACAGCCACCGCCCACGAGGCTTTAGACGCACGTACCCACCTGGGCAGCGACCTGTTGACCTCCCACGTGGTGAGCAGCCAGAAGTTGTGTGGGTGTGTGTTAATGTGTGCGTGAGTATGAGTGTGAGTGTGAGTGTGAGTGTGTGTGTGCGCGTGTGTGTGTATTGTGTGTGGGTGTGTGTGTGTGTGTGTGTGTGTGTGTGTGTGTGTGTGTGTGAAGACGTACATACTTACCTGGGCTGTGACCTGTTGACCTCACACGTGGTGAGCAGCCAGAAGTTGTGTGGGTGTGTGTTAATGTGTGCGTGAGTATGAGTGTGAGTGTGAGTGTGTGTGTGCGCGTGTGTGTGTGTATTGTGTGTGGGTGTGTGGGTGTGTGGGTGTGTGTGTGTGTGAAGACGTACATACTTACCTGGGCTGTGACCTGTTGACCTCCCACGTGGTGAGCAATCAGGAGTTGCATGTGAATGAATGTGTGTGTTTGTGTGAAGCAACACTTACTCACCTTGGCAGCGACCTGTTGACCTCCCACGTGGTGAGCAGCCAGAAGTTGTGTGGGTGTGTGTTAATGTGTGCGTGAGTATGAGTGTGAGTGTGAGTGTGTGTGTGCGCGTGTGTGTGTATATATGTGTGTGTCTGTGTGTGTGTGTGAAGACGTACATACTTATCTGGGCTGAGACCTGTTGACCCCCCACGTGGTGAGCAATCAGGAGTTGTGTGTGAATGAGTGTGCGTGTGTTTGTGTGAAGCTGCACTTACTCACCTTGGCAGCGACCTGTTGACCTCCCGCGTGGTGAGCAATCAGGAGTTGTGTGTGTGTGTGTGTTTGTGTGAAGACGCACGGACTTACCTTGGCAGCGACCTGTTGACCTCACACGTGGTGAGCAGTCAGGAGTTGTGTGTGTGAGTAAATGCGTGTTTGTTCGTGTAAGTGTGAGTGTGAGCATCTGTATGTTGTGTTAATTTGTCACAGCCCCTTATCCGTCGCAGCTCACTAAGCCTCTGTGCACGCACTTGACCCTCTATCAAAACCCTCTAATCCCCTCTAAACGCATGGGGGTTCATTTGACTTTCCTCATGTGGCCAGCATTATTGTGATGGTGACGGATGCTCATGAGCCAGGGGCCCCTTGCGCGCTAGGGTAGTTGGAGTTAGTAGGCCGTCCTGGCACAAAACTGCAAACTGTTGGCAATTGCAGTTTATCTTGGCCACTGTACCCCTAGACACGGCCACAACGAGCCTGTATGTCTGTATACCCACACATTGCCATTGTACGTATCTGTGTGGTTTTAAGGCTGCAAGCGTGTGTCTAGCCCCTTGCCTAGACCCAGTAGGGAAGTTTGCACCTAGTTTGAAAACGTAACTGTGAGAGGCAGAGCAGTTCAATGACGTTTACACCTACGCACACACAAGCACATTCACACACACACACACACACCTATTAACACCACACGTACACACACTGCAGGTCCTCCCCCAGCAGTACATTGCTGCCAATTGGCCCGTGGTGCACGTGGCTGTGAGCAGCAGTGGCATCGATATAGCCGTGGCAGGGCAGAGAGGTCTGGCCCTGTACAGCCGTCTTACGGACAGGTACGGCCTGCTGTTGGCTGTGAATGTGATGGCGGCCGTTTGTTAATTCTGATGCCAATCGTGCATGCTGCTGACTATGGATGTGACAACAGTCGCTCAAGATTTCAATGATGACCTAGTCGACAAGTATGCAATTGATTATGAACATGCAACAGCTGTTTGTGACTGAACATGTGACAGCTGTTTGTGACTATGAACATGTGACAGCTGTTTGTGGTTTTGATGCCGAGCGTGGATGCCGTTGGCTGTGGATGTGACGACGGTCGTTCATGATTTCTGATGCCAATCGTGGATGCTATTGGTTGTTGTTAGCTGTGGATGTCACAGCAGTCCCTCATGGATCTTGATATCAGTTATGCATGCTGCTGGCTGTGAGTGTGACAACAGTCGCTCATGATTTCGGATGCCAATAACGTCTTGGCTTCTGATGCCATCAAGGCAGATACAGCCTGCCTAGGTTGGCAATGTCTGTGTTCGAAGGACAGCCATGTCGTTGATGTGCACCTCCTCGCAGGTGGCGCCTGTTTGGGGACGTCAGCCAGGAGCGGCGCATTAGCTGCCGCATGCTGTGTTGGATGGACGGCGTCATCATTGTGTGCTCTGGGCCGCCCGTGCCAGGCACAATGTCTGGGGAAGTCGGGGCCTTTCACACGGCCACCACCACCTCTTTTTCACCTGCCTCTGGATACGAGCTGCTGCTGTTCCCAAGGTGAGATTGTGTGTGTTTGTGTCTGTGTGTTTATATGTGTGTGTTTGCAAACATGTACGTGTGTGTATGTGTATGTGCTCGTATACACGATGCTGTATTATTTGTGTTGTTGCACACATGTGTCTCCCTCCCTATCCTTGTTGTCTGTGTTTGCCCGTCTCAACGCACCCATTGCTTCATCGTTCTGCAAATCACCTTTCAAGCCCAGGTTTAGCCTCAAATCCTCCTCCCTGCTCTTCTGGCTGCCTCTGCCTCAGCCCCCTCTGGCGGTGGACTGTATCGTCAACATCCTGGTGGCCCTTTAATCAGCCCATCTTAGCTTATACACAGCTTTACTTGTCACCTGTATCTTTCCCAGGTATCACCTCGACGTCCCCTTCCTGCTCCGCCGCCTGCCTCTGCCTCAGCCCCCTCTAGCAATTGGCTCTGTAAAGCAACACATCCTGGTGGCCTGTTTATCCGCCCATCTCAACTTACACACAGCTTTACTCGCCACCGTTCATTCTTCAGGTATCACCTCGACTTCTCCTCCCTGCTCTGCCGGCTGCCTTTGTCTCAGCCCCCTCTGGCGGTGGACTGTGTAGGGCAACACATCCTGGTGGCCTCAGAGCCCCTGGAAATTGCACTTTTCAAAGTGAACATCCAAGTGAGATTCACTCCAAAAGAATTGTGTATCAACCTGTGCGCAAAAGTGTGAATGCGTGTACGTATTAATGCTTCTGGCATACATAGGCCGCATCTTACATTCGACAGACCAGCTGTGCAGAAGACTCCTGAATCAACCTGTGCATAAAGAGTGTGATTGTGTTTACGTGTGAATGCTTTTGGCATACATAGGCCGCATCTTACATTCGACAGACCAGCTGTGCAGAAGACTCCTGAATCAACCTGTGCTTAAAGAGTGTGATTGTGTTTACGTGTTATTGCTTTTGGCATACATAGGCCGCATCACACATCCATCAAACCAGCTGCCCCTCTAAGGCCAGCACTCTAGCAAGGACACTATTCCCATCCACTCAAATCATACACCATATGACTGCACACACACAAACACACACACACACATACACACACACATATACACATACATACATACACAGTGCATCGCTCCAATTGCCCTCTCGCACCAAGCACTGCACAGGTTCAGCTGTTCACCTTAAGTCAGCCCATTACCAAGACATGCACCTCCATCCACGCAAATCACACACCATATGACTGCGCTCAAACACACACATACTCACAGTAAATCGATCCACACGCCTTCTTATCTTAGATACTGCACAGAGTCTGCTGTCCCCTTAAGCCAGCCCACCAACAAGGACAGCACCTCCATCCACGCAAACCACACACACCATACACCTTCGTACACACACACATACACACACACGCACACACACACGCACACACACACATACATACACACACATGCGCAGTGCATCGCTCCACCCGCCCTCTCATACCAAACACTGCGCAGGGTCAGCTTTCCCCCTTAGGCCAGCCCACCGCCACGCTTCAATTAGTGCGTGAGATTTCCATGCTAGATGTGGGAAGGCCCCTCCAAGATATTGCCCTGGTGCCTGCGGCCCTCCCGCTACCATCACCACAGGAGCAGCAACAGCAGCAACAGCGGCAACAGCGGCAACAGCGGCAACAGCGGCAACAGCAGCAACAGCAACATTCACCACAGCAGCAAGGGCAAACGCAGCCAATATCACAAGTGTGTGTGTGCGTGTGCGTGTGTGTGTGCGTGTGTATGTTTATGTGCATGTGCCTGTGACCGTGTGCTCAATCTGAACAGTACTCCTATGGTATTTCATATTTGCGCCTTTACACCCCAGCTGTCGGCAGACTGCCCACTACTCTGTCACGGTTGGGCCCTCTTTTTTCTTTGAGCTACCTTGACATTCAGTGCATGTGTATCATTGTATTCGTTCGCCTGAACGGACCACGTAAGTTATACTTTATAATGGACCACGGCCTCACACATGCACATGCACGCTTGTGCATACACACCCTGACCCTACTCTTGCACTCTCATGTGCACTCTCATGTGCACTCTCAGCCACGCATGTGCTAGCATGCATCACACACGCACATCTGCACAAACTAACGCATATCTACACGAACTCCAACTCCACTCGTAATCACAACAAACTCCCACGAATATCAACTCCAACGCATATCTACACAAACTCCAACTCCAACGCATATCCACACAAACTCCAATGCATCACACACGCATATCTACACAAACACACAAGTAAGCACACACACACACACACCACAGGATCAGAATATGGAGCATCAGCAGCCTTTGCTGCATCAGCAGCAACAGCAGCAGCAACAGCAGCAACAGCAACAGCAACAGCAGCAACAGCAACAGCCTGGGGTAAAGCAGGACAAGGATAGGACACTGCAAGCGGCTGCCCCAAAAGGCAGCAGTGACATCTCACCCTCACAGTGTATGCTCCTCAGGTGCTGAGCATGACTGTGTGTTTGAATCATTTTGGTCTCCTTTTTGTTCAGTTTGGACTCTTTTCTTGTGTTTACCCCACAGTGTGTGCTCCTCGGGCGATGCTAGTGTTTGTGGATATAAGTAGGGTTGGCCAGAACCATATATATACACCGTATATTTGGTGATTTCCCTGCCAAAAACACCGTATATATATGGTTCTGGCCAACCCTAGATATAAGTCAGATCTTTTGCCCAGGGTGTGCCTTGCTCTAGACCCTGTGTATGTGTTTTATATCGGGTTGGCCAGAACCATATATATACGGTGTATATACGGTACTTTTGCAGGGAAATTACAAAATATACAGTCATATACGGTGTATACATACGGTTCTGGCCGACCCTAGCTTTATACATTTAAAAGCTGTAGCTTTATACATTTTTGCAACAAGTTATGACATGCACCATTGCAGTGTGTGCTGAGCTCGTATGACTAGGGATGTTCAGAACCGTATATGCACACCGTATATGACCGTATGTACGGTAATTTTCCCCTACCAAAAATACTGTATATACGTACCCTATGTATGTATTGGTTTGGCCAACCCTATGTATGACACAAGTGTGCTCGCTATGTATGGTTCTGGCCAACCCTCCGTACGACATATTTGTGCTCGCTATGCGCTCCTCAGTTGAGTGTGCCCAACGCCAGGCTCCGCATTCAAGTGCACCACTGCTGCTCGCCCTGTGCTCAGATGATGCTTGTGTGTTGCTAATGCTATGTTCAGTGCCACTGTTGCTAATGCTATGTCCAGTGCCACTGCTGCTAATGTTATGTCCAGTGCCACTGTTGCTAATGCTATGTCCAGTGCCACTGTTGCTAATGCTATGTCCAGTGCCACTGTTGCTAATACATGTTCAGTGCGTCTGTCCAGTGTTGTAGAGGAATTTAATTCAAACCCATTAACAAACAAGGAAATTGTCGCTCGCTCGCACGCCTTTCCCCCGCGCACACTCAGCCGCACATCATGGAGCAACCTTCGCATGCACATTGAATGGCTGAAGCATGTCCTTACGCCACCCTGAATAATCCCCGCATATCCGCCCACTCTTTTGCAAACTGAGTGCTCGCACATGGCCTCTGCCATATCAGGTGGGGTGGACTCATGAGTGTGCTTGAATAACATCCGCATATTCGCACACCCTCGTGCAAACTAAATGCTCACACATGGCCTCTGCCACATTAGGTGGGGTGGGCTCATGAGTGTGCTTGAAAAATACCCGCATACCCGCCCACCCTTTTGCAAACTGAATGCTCACACATGGCCTGCCATATCAGGTGGGGTGGACTCATGAGTGTGCTGGATTTGGAGCGTGGCACCGAGTTGATGCTGTCTAGCGACGTGGAGGCGTTTTGGATCAGCGACCGGCTGCCGTGCACAGCGCCAGGTGAGGCGGGTAATGACATTTGTGTCAAGGCAAGTTGAGATGATATTACTGCCGTGCGCTGTGGAATGCTGGGTGTACTGAGTTTTGATGCTGTCCGGTGATGTGGAGGCGTCCTGGCGCAGCAAACGGCCGCTGTACGCAGCGTCTGGTGAGGCGGCTGATGACGTTTGTGCTGGGACAAGCTGAAGGTCATAAAACGTGCGCTGTGGAATGTTGGGTGTACTGAGTTTTGATGCTGTCCGGTGATGTGGAGGCGTCCTGGCGCAGCAAACGACCGCTGTACGCAGCGTCAGGTGAGGCGGCTGATGACGTTTGTGCTGGAACAAGTTGAAGGTCATAAAACGTGCGCTGTGGAATGTTGGGTGCACTGAGTTTTGATGCTGTCCGGTGATGTGGAGGCGTCTTGGTATTGTTTGAGCTATCTCAGCAGCTGACTGACGTGCACTGGCACCGCTGCACGTTCTGTGGCATGTCTGGTAGGTACTGTTTTCGTCGAGTTGGAAAAGTCTGTGCTGCTTTGCTGGCATGGGGTGTTTGCACTGTGATTCAAAAGCGCAGTTTGGTGATGCGTGTGGGGGCACCCCTGTGAGCACATGCTTACATACGTCTGTTTCAAAAACGCAGTTTGGTGATGCGTGTGGGGGCACCCCCGTGAGCACATGCTTACATACGTCTTTCAAAAACGCAGTTTGGTGATGCGTGTGGGGGCACCCCTGTGAGCACATGCTTACATACGTCTTTCAAAAACGCAGTTTGGTGATGCGTGTGGGGGCACCCCTGTGAGCACATGCTTACATACGTCTTTCAAAAACGCAGTTTGGTGATGCGTGTGGGGGCGCCCCCGTGAGCACATGCTTACATACGTCTTTCAAAAACGCAGTTTGGTGATGCGTGTGGGGGGGCACCCCCGTGAGCACATGCTTGCATACGTCTGTTTCAAATACGCTGGCACTCTCTGCTGTGTGTGGATCTGTGCAGGCAACGAAGGCGGAGCATCTGCCATGCAGGATGTGGAGATGCCATGGTGGGCATACGGGCCACTGGGGATGCAGGTGAGGTGTGGTGTGAGTGTGTGTATGTGTTTGTGTGGTGCATACCAATGTGTGTGTGAGTAAATGTGTGTGTGTTTGTGCGTGTGCGTCTGCTCCACACAGCTGTGCTTGAAGTGAGCTGGCAGGTTGTGGAGCCGCTATGCAACCTTTTAGCACTGTGCTTCAGTTGCCTGCACAATCTAACTTTAACTTGTGCGTGCGCTATGCCTACATGCAGGCTTTTCAAAGTGATCACTTATTTTTTGTGCAAAATTTAAGGAGTCCCTCCTCGCGTGCCCTGATAATTAATAGTACTCACACACAGGAACACAAATACACACACGCACACATGGACACACACATGGACACACAGGCACACAAAACACATGCACACATGGACACACAGGCACACAAAACACATGCACACATGGTCACACAGGCACACAAAAAGCACATACACACATGGACGCACACATGGACATACAGGCACACAAAACACATACACACATGGACGCACGCATGAACACACAGGCACACAAAACACACACACACACACACACACACACACACACACACACACACACACATGGACGCACGCATGGACACACAGGCACACAAAACATATACACACATGGACACACACAAAAACACACAGGCACACAAAACGCATGCACACATGGACACACACATGGACACACAGGCACGCAAAACACTTACACACATGGACGCACACATCGACACACATAAACACACACACAAAACACATGCGCACATGGACACACACATGGACACACAGGCACACAAAACACTTACACACATGGACGCACACATGGACACACAGGCAAACAAAACACTCTTACACACATGGACACACACAAAAACACACAGGCACACAAAACACATGCACACATGGACACACACATGGACACACAGGCACACAAAACGCATGCACACATGGACGCACACATAGACACACAGGCACACAAAACACTTACACACATGGACGCACACAAAACACATACACACATGGGCGCACACATACACATGCTCCATGCAGCTCTGGTTTCCTTCCTCCTTAGGCAAATCTGTGGGCTTCAAGCCCGCAGGTGCCAGTCCCTCGCATAACAGGTACGATGCGTTTTGCAGCAAAACCGTTTTTTACCGTATATACCATCGACAATGAATGATTCATTGTATAGTATATTGTCTGACTGTACCGCACCATACCGTAACCATACCATACCATGCCGTACACCGTGCTGGCACATCACTGATTTTGCCCTGTCTCTGTTACTGTACTACAGGTACTTGTAGGGTTGGCCAGAACCATACTTACATACGTGTAAACAGTGTATTTACGGTATTATGAGCAGGGAAATTACCAAACATACGGTCATATACAGTGTGTATATACAGCTCTGGCCATCCCTAGGTACTTGTGTTCTGCCATGTTTATGTGGTCATTATGCTTTTTGTTTAAATTCACGCCAACTGACTGCGCTTCAATGTTCCAAATGTACAAAGTCACGAGTTTACATCGAGGTTTTAAATGCCGGCCCATTTGTGTAAAGGACAGATAGAACTGCCTGCCTGAGGAGCTTCTCATCAAACCTCCTTATCAAAGTCAAATGTTTACCAAATTGCACACAGACACACAAACATATAGCATGCGCACATACAAGCATACACCTGATTGCAAACAGACACATAAACATACACACACAAGCATACACACATGCACACATACACACAAGCATACACACATGTATATGCACATGCACAAACACACACACATGCACACATACACACAAGCATACACATATGTACATGCACATGCACAAACACACACACACACACACAAACACACACACTCAACCCCTCCAGCAACGGTGATGGCGCCCTGACTGGCCTGTATGGGCTACCTGGGGCGGAGCTAGAAGCAGAGCAGCCCAGCATGCAAAACGACATGGAGCTGGAGTTTGACCAGGAGGTGTGTGCGTGGGTACATGCGTGCTCGCAAGTGTGTCAGTATGCGTGTGAACTTTATGAAACCAACAGATGTGTGTTCGCAAGCAACGGTTGTTCAAAGTTGGACTACTCTCTCTCTCTCTCTCTCTCTCTCTCTCTCTCTCTCTCTCCACTATCACGTGTTGTGTGTGTTTGCCCTTTGTATGATTGTTTGTCTGCTTGTCGTGCACGTAGGTGTCCCCATCATATTTGCCCTTCGTATTATTGTGCATCTGCTTGTCGTGCATGCAGGTGTACCCCATCGGCATCTCCTTAGCTGACGCAGCCATCGTGGGTGTGACCCTCCGCTTAGCAAGAGGCCTGGGACTGGGCTTTGCAGGCGGCATGTCCACAGGTGTGTGCGTGTCTGTGTTTCGTTCTGCGTGGATGTGCGATCAAGCGGTATTTTGCGTGCTCGGGCGCTGCAGGCGGTGTTCAGCGTGCTTGGGCATTGCTGGCGGCATGTCTACAGGTGTGGGCGTGTTTTGTTCTGCGTGGTCGGACGTTGCAAGCGATGTTCTGTGTGGTCAGACGTTGCAAGCGGCAATGTGTTCTGCGTGGTTTTGCGTTGCAGGCGTGTTCTGCGTGTTCTGCGTGGTCAGGCGTTGCAGGTGGTGTTCTGCGTGGCCGAGCGTTGCAGACGGCAGTGTGTTCTGCATAGTCTTGCATTGCAGGTGGTGTTCAGCATGGTTAAGCGCTGCAGGCGGCTGCGTGTTCTGCGTGGTTTTGCGTTGCAGGTGGTGCTCAGCATGGTTGAGCGCTGCAGGTGGCTGCGTGTTCTACGTGGTTGGGCGCTGCAGGCGGCAATGTGTTCTGAGTGGCCAAGCTTTGCAGGCGGCAATGTGTTCTGCGTGGCCGAGCGTTGCAGGCGGCAGTGTGTTCTGCGTGGTCGGGCGTTGCAGGTGGTGTTCAGCATGGTTGGTCATTGCAGGCGTCAATGTGTTCTGCGTGGCCGAGCGTTTCAGGTGGCTGCGTGTTCTGCGTGGTTTTGCGTTGCAGGCGTGTTCAGCATGGTTGGGCATTGCAGGCGGTGTTCAGCATGGTTTGGCGTTGCAGGTGGCTGCGTGTTCTGCATGGTTGGGCGTTGCAGGCGTGTTCAGCATGGTTGGGCGTTGCAGGCGGTGTTCAGCATGGTTGGGCGTTGCAGGTGGCTGCGTTTTCTGCGTGGTTGGGCGTTGCAGGCGGCAGTGTGTTCAGCTTGGTTGTACACGCAGAGGAAGGAGAACAGGCAGAGGAAGTAGAACAGGCAGAGGAAGGAATAAGAAACACACACTGTGCAGGCAGGGGAGGAACAGCTACTCACATCGAATCCAACTGCTCCACATACAAAACAAATCACACGCTGTTAGGCAGGGGAGGAACGGTCACACACTTCAAATCCAACTGCTCCACACACACACACACACACACACACACACACACACACACACACAAACACACACACACACCACAAAGAAGCACACGCTGTGCAGGCAGGGGAGGAGCTGCTACTCACATCGAATCCAACTGCTCCACAAACGAAGCAAATCATACGCTGTGCAGGAGCCACGTTTAGCCATTGCAGATCATGATAACAAATAAATGTGGGAAACAAAGCATGCCCTACATTCAATAGGGGAGTGTCCCATTCTTAATCCATGGCATCTTCGATCAATCAGACAGAATATGCAGGCAGCAAAAATCCATTTTCCACATGTACGTAGGAGCGTTATATTTTACGCAGGGTGTAAATTCAAGTCAATTGCTGATGTGTTTTATAGCTGTCAAGAAACTTTCTTTGGTACAAACTAAAACTGCAAATCCCCTCGGTTGTGAAGAGATTAATCAGGATGTAACACACACTTTGTTTAATACCAGAGGGGGGCGACTGACTCCCCAAATGGGCATGTTTTTCATCCCAGAGTATGGGCCCCGTGACTGGCTACTGTGAAGCTGGGTTTTATAGTATATCCACGTCAGTTGAGTTTCAGAGTAGCCAGTCACGGGGCCCATGCTCGGCTGAACCCTACTTTGTACCACGTCATCTCTTAAGCAGGTCACCATCCACTATATCTGATAACTCTTGGTAAGGTGTCCTTGTAACGAACAAACATCATTGCCAAAGAATTGGAGCGAGATGACGAAGTGGTTGACTTGTGTTTTTTCCCCATGGAAAACCTCTGTATTAGGGTTTTGGTGGTCAGTGTGAGCTTTTTAAGCCCTGTCTGTTTGCACACAGAGCGAAACACATAAATGTGAGCACATGCGCGTGTAGCTTATAATGTCAGCTTTAAATTGGCAAACAATATCTCGATCGGATAAAGGGTCAGTGGATGGCTGCCTTTTAAGAGCAAAAAAGGAAAATGTTTGGACAATTCCCCACAGTCACCCAACCCCTCCCTGGTTATTACTAGAATATATCAGAATGGCATGCGCATGCTCACGAGAATAAGCCGAATAAAATGTAACACACACTTAGTTTTGCACTAGAATGGCACGCTCACGCTCACACACACCCAAATACACGCGTGAACACACTCCAAGGCAAGCATGCAATAACACACACTGTCACACACACACACACTTACACACACACACACACCAATAACACACACTGTCACACACACACACACACTTACACATACACACACATGCACAAACACACACAGGCAGCTCCACCCTGCTTCAGCCCGGAGGCCCCTCTGCCTCCCCCGCCCCTCCCTCCTTTCATCCAGTTCCAGAGTCACAGCCAGTGCTACCTTGTCTACTGAGAAGATTGCTCCAGGTAGGCACACGAAAGTCACAGCCAGTGCTACCTTGTCTACTGAGAAGATTGCTCCAGGTAGGCACTCGAAAGTCACAGCCAGTGCTACCTTGTTTACTGAGAAGATTGCTCCAGGTAGGCACACGAAAGTCACAGCCAGTGCTACCTTGTCTACTGAAAAGATTGCTCCAGGTAGGCACTCGGAACCACCCAAACTACAAGTACCTAAAACACACACACTTACACAACTCATTTGTTCTCGATGCTGTGCTCATGCTGAGGCACACGCCAGCGCACGCCACAAGCCTGTTTAACATTAACAGCAAAGACGTGTATACACACACTCTTGTACCCATGCATCCACACACACACGCACACACACACATGCACGCACGCACACGCACATACACGCACACACATACACTTCTTTATACACACACACACAATTGCTCTCACAGTGTGGTGCCCTTGCTGAGGCATATGCCCTCGCACGTCGCCATGAGGCCGGACCCCACTTCAGTCGCTCCCTGGAATGGCTGCTGTTCACGGCGCTAGAAAATCAGCCGGGCAGTAAACGCAAAGAGGTGAGAGTGAGACGTGTGGTGCCACAGCCAGTGGTTTGTGCCACTGGTATCCTAATGTTGCTGCAACAACCAGCACGGCGTCAGTGTTCATGGCATTGAGTGGCAGTCTTTTGGTGCTGCGGTTGGTGGTTTGTTTCATTGGTATCCTAATGTTGCTGCAACAACCAGCACGGCGTCAGTGTTCATGGCATTGAGTGGCAGTCATTTGGTGCTGCGGTCAGTGGTTTGTGTCATCTGTATCATCTATATCATCTGTATCATCTGTGCCATCTGTATCATCTGTATCATCTGTGCCATCTGTATCATCTGTATCATCTGTGCCATCTGTAGCATCTGTAGCATCTGTAGCATCTGTAGCATCTGTAGCATCTGTAGCATCTGTAGCATCTGTAGCATCTGTAGCATCTGTAGCATCTGTAGCATCTATAGCATCTGTGCCATCTGTATCATCTGTGCCATCTGTGCCATCTGTATCTTGAGGCTGCTTGGAAAGGATGCATTTTTCAGTCTTGGGTGACGGAAATCTGCCATAAATACGCACGCAAGAGGTGGGACATGTGAGGCCACTATCAGTCGTTTGTGTCACTAGTAGGGTTTGTGATGAGATGAGATATGATGCCACTGTCAGTCGTTTGTGTCACCAGTAGGGCTGGCCAGATCCGTATAGTTACACCGTATATGGCTAGGGTTGGCTAGATCCGTATATATACACCGTATATGACCGTATGTTTGGTGATTTCCCTGCCAAAAATACCGTATACACACTGTATATGTATGGTTCTGGCCAACCCTATATATGGCCGTATGTTTGGTCATTTCCCTGCTAAAATGACCGTGTGTACACCATGTATTTATATTTCTGGCCAACCCTACATATATTCTCTTAACACGGTTTTCTCTTAACATGGTAAAACCCCTTTAACACGGTCTTCTTTTAACATAATACTTACTAAATACGGCACGTATACCCACCGCATATACGTATGTATAATTTTGTCCAACCCTATTCATCAGCGCCCTGATACACATGAGAAGGCGCTTTGTGCTTCCAGGATAAAGCTTTTGGTTGAAGCTTAAGGGTAAAGGTCAAGCTTTAGGGTAAAATTTGCAAGGTAAAGCCAGCCTGGGCCATCAGTCACACACACTCACATCTTCATATGCGCACACATACGTACGCACACACACAGGCCTCTGCCCTGCTGTCTGCGGCCGCCCACCTCGTGCGCCAGTTCCCCAGCTTGTTTTCCGAGTGCGTACTGGCTGTGGCGCGAAAGACGGACGCCCAACTGTGGCCGTCACTTTTCAATGCAGTGGGACCTCCTAGTCTGCTCCTGGAGGATCTGCTGGAGATGGGGGCACTGGCATCGGCGGCCTGCTTCCTGCTGGTCATTGATAGGTGCAGTGTGGATGTCGCTGTTGGTCTGTGGGAATGCATGTGGGTGTGGGCATGCGAGTGGGTGAGTGTGTTTGGGTGGGGAGTGGGGGGGTGTATGTGAGTGCCGGTGTGGGGATGGAGGGTGCGTGTGTGTGTGTGTGTGTGTTAAGTTGTGAGAATAGACACACGCACACATCACACATACACGCGCACCAAAAAACGCACACGTATACATGCACACAAACACAGGCACTCACACACACGTACCAAAACACGCACACACATACACGCACGCACACAAACACAAGCAATCACACACACACGCACGCACGCAGGGTGGAGGGCGCAAGTGTTGCACACGCTCATGGGATCCGTTTAGTACGTCTAGCACTGAAGCGTGCGCACTACCCTTTGGTGGCAGAACTGCTGCGCTTCATTGTGTTTCCCGGGGAGCTGGATGCTGCGGCAGGTGGGTGGCGTGCGGGGTGGAGTGGGTATGTGTGTGTGGCTGGAGGTGCATGTGTGCGTGTGTGTGTGGGTGTGGGTGTGTGGGTGTGGGTGTGGCCGGAGGTGCATGTGTGACACATTGTGTATGCAGGTAAGTATGCGTGTGGCTGGTGGTGGTATGCGTGTGGCTGGAGGTGCATATGTGAACATGTGTGGGTGGGTGGGTATGTGTGTGGCTGGAGGTGCATTTTTTTGGGGGGGGGGGAGTGTATGCTTTATACGTTGTGTGTGTGTGTGTGTTTTGGGAAGGGGGCATGCTAGATGTGTGTAGGAGTGCTTCTTGGGGCGTCTGGTACAAACGAAGCAGGCATATACAAGTTCACCTATGAACATAATCATGTAATGACAAGGCAATAACAAGACAATATGGCAGAGATATTTTGTGTGTGTGTTTGCAGGAATGTACCTAAAAGGATTCAGAAACAGGGACCTTTACTCACCTAAGCACTGCTCTGCTCTGCATGCAAGCAAACAGACACAAACACACACGTGCGTGCACACACACTTACAAACATACACTCATGTACCCGCACACATAAACACAAGCGCACACACACACTCGCACTCACACACACAAGCGTACACACACAAACGCACAGACAGCGAAGATGCCTCTGCCGCTGCCGGCAACAGCAGCATGGCGGACGTGCTCAGCCTCCTAGGCTTGGCCCCAGCCTCCACAAACCCCCCCTCTACCACCACAGCCGGCAGACCCTCCCCACAGCAGCAGAGACCAGGACCTTTCGGCCTGCAAAACGGGCACCAGCAGCGCGCAGGTGCTGGCCCTGCAACGCACACGCACAGCGCACAGAGGGAGTCGTGGCAGGGTTATGTAGTAGGTCAGGCAGGTGGGGGTGAAGGTCAGCAGGGTGCGGGAACGACAGCTGGACTCGGGCAGCAGGGACTGGGGATGACAGCTGGCGTGACAGCTGCCGGGCCTGGGCAGGGCAGAGGGGCTGGGGAGGAGGGAGGGGG
>Ga0307945_1001846_pt1 | contig 16891 bp, 13 predicted proteins | sample OrgLakmetagen228_FD_201818 | JGI IMG/M metagenome (GOLD analysis project Ga0307945, IMG submission 201818) | Saline water microbial communities from Organic Lake, Antarctica - #228 | ecosystem: Environmental > Aquatic > Non-marine Saline and Alkaline > Saline | place: Antarctica: Organic Lake...
GGGGTTGGGGGAGGTTCGAGGGGGGAACACGCGTGATGACGGATTGAGGCGGTGAGGCTGTTGTTGCTCTTGGGTGAGGCTGGGAGGAGGTGCAGTGAGTGATGGGGGGGCAGGGATGCGCACGGGCGGGCTCTGTGCTGGGTGGAGGTTGTTGGGCGGGAGCACGCTGGGCGAGAGGGGGGTTGGCTGGGGTGCATTGTTGCCTAGGGATTGGACCTGTACAAATGTGTGTCCGAGAGCACTCAAAAGCGCTGCATTTAAGCGCCTTTAGGCGATGCGATGTAAGCATGTTTCGTGAATGGCGCTTAGTGCGTGCATGCATGCACGCATGCTCAGCAGAGCATGAAGTCTGTGCAAGAAAGGTTGTTACCTGGTACAGAATGGTGAGGCGTGCCAAAGGGGCGGTGGCAGTCTTTGAGAACACACCGGAGATCCCCCCCGCGAGCATGTTGACGTACACTGCCTCATCCGGCTTTTGAGTTGGTGGGTCCAAAAGTAATGTCTCTGGCTCTTCAGACACTTCCATTTTTAAATGTCTTTGACTATCTGATTATTTTATTCGCCAGTTGGAACAATAGATAAATATTGTTATAATTATTACTATAATTATTTTTTACAATTATGATGCTCTCCATGCATGCAAACTGTTTTACCAAACGTTTAGTGGTCAGCCCTGCCCCAGCTGTTAAACCTAGAGTTCCTCCTGTGCCGTGCAAGAAAAGGACAGCGCTTCAATTGATCAAAGCAGGGGGCCAATGCACGGGACCAAGCGTGCTCGCGCCCAGAAGGAAAAACAGAACAAAGGTGTGTAAAACAGAACAAAGGTATAGACCAATATTAGTCCCAGCATGCCAGTTGGTTTCTGGAACAACCGTTAGAGGTTAGCTGTGTTGCAATCTGAGCCAACCAATTGCTGCATGCGTCTGTCTAACATCTCGGTCTAGCTCGCCATCAAAGCAACGCTGGTATAGAGATCCACATGCACAAGATTCAAATTTGAGCAAAAGAAAGTTCATCGCCTGAAATCATCACGATCCAACTGATGCATGTCACAACGTCTACATCTCAATCAAACACGCATGCAAGGACCTTCAGTTCACGCTTCTTTCTCACACAATCTTAATTTGCTAAAGGCCATGCACGCTCCTAAGGTGCTCCACTATCTAGCATTTTCCCTTGCTCCTTCCTTATGCAAGTGCGCAGCAAGCGCTGCTGAGGGTGGTGAAGCGCCGGTCTACTTAATGCCGCGCATTGCAGATGTGGCTCAAGAAAAAGAATGTGAGTACGGCAAGACTGTGCCAGGAATCCATACGCGTGGATTGTGTTGATGTCTGACCGGGTGTTTCAGATACACTACATCTGCTGTTAGGCCTCGGAGACTATTTGTTCCCGTTTGAAAACTTGACAAAACTGAGCTGTTGCCCAAAGTCAAATGCAAGGGCATGGGTAACGCTGGAGGTTTGTTGTGAATTCTGTAATCTTGTTGCTTATCTAACCAGCAACTTGCAGCGTTGCTTCTACAATTACAAGAATCCAGTCTGAATGTCTAAATTGAAAACGACTGGCTCAACTTGTGTATGTATTATACGTCTAAGAATGTGTGGACCATGTCAGATGCAGATGACGTTTTCACTATCAGCAAATTGTTTTGTCGTTGCAGGGCTCACTATGCAAATGCGGGAGTGGTTGAATGAGGAATGGCCTGCAGCTGAGTTGCTTGAAGTGCACGACAGGTGGGTTGGTGAGAAGGAAATGATGGTGAGTTGCTTGAATTACGCGACAGGTGGGTTGGTGAGAAGGAAACGATGGTGAGTTGCTTGAAGTGCACGACAGCTGAGTTGGTGAGAAGGAAATGATGGTGAGTTGCTTGGAGCGCACGACAGGTGGGTTGGTGAGAAGGAAATGATGGTGAGTTTCTTGGAGTGCACAACAGCTGAGTTGCTTGAAGTCCTCGGCAGCTGGGTTGGTGAGAAGAAAATGAAGGTGCAGGAAAATTTGCATCATGTAACGTACATAAATCATGTTGTTTAGGGAAAGAGGGGGAGCACGGCAGAGGTCAGCTCTGTAGAGGAAAGGGAAAATTGAGGTGCAGGGAAAGGGGCGTGGGTGAATAGCATGGGAGTGGGACCTGTTGTTTGACACCTGAGTGGGACCTGCAAATGCAAGGAATAGAAGAAAGGGGGGGTTGGAATGACAACCAGATCGAGGCAAGGGGGAGCAGGTGAAAATTATGGACACACTTGTGGGTGTACCTAACACGTTAGCGCAACCCTAAATCCTGGGGGGCTGGACTGATTACCAAAGTAGAGTAGGAATGATCACCATAGAGGGGCTGGACTGATCACCAAAGTAGAGTGGGAATGATCACCAGAGAGGGGCTGGACTGATCACCAAAGTAGAGTAGGAATGATCACCAGAGAGGGGCTGGAATGATCTTAAAGGGGGCTGGAATGACCACCAGAGTAAGGCAGGGGGGAGCAGGTGTGGCTGACTGGCATTTTTGGATGCAAGGGAGAAGGGTTCAAGTCAGTTGACAGACGGTATATGGGTCGGGTTGGCCAGAACCGTATATATGCACCGTATATGACCGTATATTTAGTGATCTCCCAGCCAAGTCTACCGTATATATATGGTTCTGGCCAACTCTATACACGGCAAGTGTTGCGACTTCAAAAGCATGGCTGGGTTGGCCACGTGCTCTTTTGTCGGCTCAGACCGGCTCAGATCAGAGCGTGAAAAGAAAAACGATAGGCGACGTGATCTCCTTCGTCATTGTGGCGTGATCTCCTTTGTCATTGTGGCCTAATGACGTGATCTCCTTCGTCATTGTGGCAAGAAAGTAGAATGGGCGTAAAAACAGCATTTGCTACTTTTGCCCCTAACCTCACCTTGCTCTTAGTTTCCTATCAGCTTTTCCTTCATTTTTTGTTCTGGTGTTATTTATAACGAGTAAGCATTGCTTTGGATCTCAAACTTCTCCTTCGCCTTGCCTGAAACGAGATGCACAGCTCTTCTTCTTTCTTGGCGTTGCTGATGAGCACGGTAGCTGAGCAGTTTCTTCACTGCCTGCCTATATGTGTTCAGTTGTTCATTGCATGCTCGACATGTGTTCATGTTCATTGCATGCTCGACAGTTGTTCATTGCGTGCTCGACATGTGTTCAGTTGTTCATTGCATGCTCGACAGTTGTTCATTGCATGCTCGACATGTGTTCAGTTGTTCATTGCATGCTCGATATGTGTTCAGTTGTTCATTGCATGCTCGACATGTGTTCAGTTGTTCATTGCATGCTCGACAGTACACCCCTATTCCCTCCCTGCAACCCTCTTGATCCTTTGCAACCCTCTTGATCTTTTACACTTGATCCCACTCGATCCCACTTGATCCTTTTGATCCTTTTGATCCCACCCGATCTTGATTCTTTACTCGATCCTTTTGATCCTTTACTTGAATTATTATACAGGCTAGCAGAGGCCGTGGCTACCGTGTACCTTAAGGTGAGTCTGGTAGCTTGCAGCACGAGTGTGGATCGGTGGCATGTGTGCTTGAAATGCATATCGTTATATAAGTACATCGTCATATAAGTACATCAAGTGGAGCATATCATAGCAGTACATCTTCATATAAGTCACTTGCAGCATATCGTCTCCTAGGAGGGTGCTGCTAGGATAGGTGATATGACATCCAGTCCTCTCTACCATAACTGCACGGCCAAAATGCCACGGGTCACGTGTTTGTGCCTTGGATCAAAAAAGCACTCTGACGGTTCAGTAGCTGACATGCATGCAGCGTCACCTTGCTTCTATGTGTGTGTGTGTGTTTGTGTGTGTGTGTGTGTGTGTGTGTTTGGGTGTGGGTGGGTGGGTGCAACTCTAACGACTGCATGATGAGGTCACTGCAGTGGTCTGACCTTTTGCCATCAGCAACAGACAACTCTTGCGACTGAATGTGCCATCAGCAGCAGATAGCTCTTGCGACTGAATGTGCCATCAGCAGCAGAGCAGACAACTCTTGCGACTGAATGTGCCATCAGCAGCAGACAACTCTTGCGACTGAATGTGCCATCAGCAGCAGAGCAGACAACTCTTGCGACTGAATGTGCCATCAGCAGCAGAGCAGACAACTCTCGCAACTGAATGTGCCATCAGCAGCAGACAACTCTTGCGACTGAATGCTTAGGTAACACAGATTTCTCAAAGAGGGTAGCTTCCAGCCAAGCATGGGCGCATACGGCGCAAAATAATGTACAACGTAAATGTACAACGTAATTGTAATGTATGGCGCAAAGTAATGTACAACGTAAATGTACAACGTAAATGTTATGTACGGCGCAAAGTAATGTACAACGTAAATGTACAACGTAAATGTAATGTATGGCGCAAAGTAATGTACAACGTAAATGTACAACGTAAATGTAATGTATGGCGCAAAGTAATGTACAACGTAAATGAACAACATTGGATGCAGTTGTCCCCTACCTTATGCCTCACACCTCTCACTTATGATGCGCTCCTGTACTGCGGTGTCCTGAATGTAATGCAGAAACAGAAGACACACACACACACACATGCACGTGCAGCTACGCAGGCCTGACGTCCACTCCTTACATTGATTAAAGAAAATGTGTACTGCACAAAGAAGACGGATATTAAAAACACAGGCAGGCAGTGAAACCAACCCCCACATTAATAAAAAAGAAGCCTCTTTTTTACCAGTATTGTAACACTCTTCTGTACAATGAATAATGTGTCCTGCAAGAATGTGCCCCCAACAGGGTGTGAGCTGCTGTGACACATAGAGCGAGGCGGGAATGACCAGTTACAGCATATCGTCTCCTAGTTTAGTTTGAATTACAAAGTCTCCTACACTCTGCAAATGGTTACCATCATGATGGGGGCTCGCACACTTATGTGTGTGGCAGATTGGGGATAGACTGTTGCAAATGCTGGTCTCTGCCAGACACTATAAAACGTGTAAGCCTAGGCAAGAGAGATTCGGACAGCTGAAAAATGAACTGTGCTTCATTAGCAAAATAGGCTCCCAAATAATTTGCACGCGCTACAATGGTTACGATGGTCACAATGATTACAATGGTTGCAAATGGTTGCAATGGTTACAATGGTTGCAATGGTTACAAATGGTTACAATGTTTACAATGGGGGGTGACCTTCAGCCAGGTTGTTTGGCTGGTCGGCTGCTGACTGGTCTTGGCCAGCCACAAATAAATTCATAAGATCAGTCAAAGAGTGTGACTGCTAGGCTGCGTATGTATAACATTGTAAAAAATTGTGAGAAAAGTGTTTGTTGTCAATGGAGAGTCTCAAATTAGTTCCTGATGTTCTTGAATCATCTGTGCGCCAAAAACACACTATGCAGTAGACAGCTTTTGCACGTTCATTCTTTTACCTCTTCCTTGTGAAGCTCTGCTTGGCAATCGAAGTCACAAGCATTAGACAGCTTTTGCACGTTCATTCTGTTACCTCTTCCTTATGAAGCTCTGCTTGGCAATCAAAGTCACAAGCATCTGCCTGCAAACAAAGGCCGTAGCCATTTCTGCTTGCTCCTTCCACATGCTGTTTTTACAGCTGTGCACAGCACATGGAAAAGGCTATCTGCTTGGCAACCAAAGTCACAGGCACCTGCCTGCAAACAAAGGCCTTAGCCATTTCTGCTTGCTCCTTAAACATGCTGTTTTTAAGTTTAGTTTAGTTTGGATTACAAAGGCATCCAGCCTGGCATGGCTGCTCAACCTATAGGTCCCAACAAATAAATCAATTGAAAAGATCGACAGCTGCACTAATAAATTTGTAAACTTCTGAGTTATGTTGAAAAACAAAACCTTTGATAGCTGTTTATAAAGCTGTGTACAGCACATGGAAAAGGTAAGGTAAGGTAAGGTAAGGTTACATCACTATATATGCCTCAAAGGGCATCTCAGTGGAAGTTTAGAAAAGGCCTGAAACTACACCTGGCTAAACAAAAGAAACAGAAGCTAAAGGAAACATGAAACAGATGGATGGAAAAGGCTGTCTGTTTGGCATCAACCAAGACAATGATGGTGGCCTTTTCTCTATCGGTATAGCCAGCCACATACTAGTAGAGTGTGCCAGGACCGTGCATATACACCATATATGATCGTATATTTGGTGATTTCCCTGCTGAAACATGCCGTATATACACCGTCTAAATATGGGTATGGCCAACCCTACAAACTTGCTGTGCCCTAATCTATAGTGCTTGATTTTGCTAAAAAGTATGTTACCCTCTATTTGAAAAGCTTTTGCACTGTTTTTCCACTGCCATTATTCCAATGTTTTGCCTCTCTTGCCTCAGAATTTGAAGCATTGCCCCCTTACTCTGTTAGCATTCACTCAAACTCACTCAAACTTGAACTCACTGGAACTCACCCGAAATTGAAACCTTTCCCCTTACTCTGTTAGCATCCACTCGAACTCACTCAAACTTGAATTCACTGGAACTCACCCGAAGTTGAAACCTTTCCCCTTACTCTGTTAGCATCCACTCGAACTCACTCAAACTTGAACTCACTGGAACTCACCCGAAATTGAAACCTTTCCCCTTACTCTGTAAGCATTCACTCGAACTCATTTAAACTTGAACTCACTGGAACTCACCCGGAATTGAAACCTTTCCCCTTAACCTTTCCCCTTACTCGGTAAGCTTTCATGATGCTCTTGTTTTCACCTGGATTGATCTGACCTCATCTTTCGCAGGCAAGAGCAAGCAACCAAAACGACTTGTCGGATGTGCTGCTGGCGTTAAGCACTGACCTGAGTACATCCTTTGATTTCTTCCCTACATTCACAGACCCTTTCGAGGTGTCAAACAAGGTGGGAGTGTTTACGTCGCACTCGGTGCCAAGATATGAGCAGTTCCCCTTGGTTCGTGCTGATTTAGATTTACGTGGGGGGACCTTCAGCCAGACTGTTTGGCTGATCGGCCTGCGACTGGTCCTCACCAGTTAACAATAAATCCATAAGCTCAGACACAAAAGAGGTGGGAGCTGTTATGTGGCACTCAGTGCCAAGATATAATAATCAGTTTCCCCTGTTACAAAAAGTTTAAAAAGGGTTTGCAAAAAAAGGCCTTCGGTTGAGAGGTGCGACTGCTAGCCTGCTAAGATAAGAAAATTGCCCCTGTCCCGCATGGACAATGACCACTCTGCCTGAGAGGATCTTTTTTCATCTAGCAACAGTTTTCGTCTAGTCTAGTCTGGCAACAGTTTAGTCTAGTCTAGTCTAGTCTGCTCTAGTGTATTCTGGTCTGGTCTAGTCTGGCCTATTCTAGTCTAGTCTAGTCTGCTCTAGTGTATTCTGGTCTGGTCTAGTCTAGTCTGGTCTGGTCTACTCTAGTCTAGTCTAGTTCAGTCTAGTACAGTCTGATCTAGTCTAGTCTAGCAACAGCAAACGAAAGAGCCTCTCGAGGAACGTCGTGTTGTCGAAACGATCTCGAGGAACGTCGTGATGTCAAAACGATCCTTTGCACAGAGGTTGGATGTTTGGGCGGTGCACCTTGTTTAAGTCGTTGGGCCTTTTGTTACATGCGGCCAAAACCCATGACGTGTCAACAACGTGCAACCCCCTTTGTCCTATGTGGGCTTATCACAGCCTTGATCATGGCTAAATAACAAGTTTAGTTTAGTTTGGATTACATTAAATAACAAGGCTGTGATCATGCTGTCTGAATTGCCTCCGCCAGCTCTTCACCATATTATTACACCTTCGTCACTTGTGTGACAGGTAAAAGAGATCACACAATCCCCCCCTTACCGTGTTATTCAACCTTTGTCACTTGTGACAGGCCAAAGAGATCACACACTCCCCCCCTTGCCGTGTTATTCAACCTTTGTCACTTGTTACAGGCCAAAGAGATCACACAATTTCCCCCTTGCCGTCAGCTCTTCACCATTGCCTAATCTTGCCCTTCAGGCCACTGAGGCCTTTGAGATGGATCTCTGTGTGTGTCTGTGTCTATGTGTGTGTCTGTGTGTGACAGCTGTTGTGCACGAGGAGCATACAGTTCACCATTTCATTTTTTGCTCCTCAGGCCACTGAGGTGCTCATGCTTCGAGATGGCGCTGACATCTGCTGCGCACAAGAGGCAGACAGGGCGCGTGTTGAAAGAGTGAGCGGCACGTTTCGTGCTCAGCATGCCAGCTGACGAGGAGAACAAGATTACTGTGTGTGTGGGGGGGTGGGGGGGGGGTTACCTCTCAAGGGGGAAGGGGAGAACAAAAGATTGATTTGACATGGTTATATAGGAAGTCTTAGAACACTTGTGTGTAGGTAATTGCCATGAACTAATTGCATTTTATGAGCAGGTTAGCACTCACACTTCTTGACTGAAGGTGAAGGCCTTTTTTTGTAAATCTTGGAGCACTTGTGTGTATGTAGTTGTCCACTAAGCCTCCAAATAGACAGCGCACTACATCTGCTTTCAGGCTGTAAATATACTGGTTACAGTGGGGGATGACCTTCAGCCAGGTAGTTTGGCTGATCGGCTGCTGACTTGTCTCAGCCGGCCACACATGAATCCATAAATCAGGCTTAAAATACAAAGAGATCAAGAGTGTGACTAAAGATCATCGTGACGTTGCTTAGAAACAAGCAGGAGGCGTTGTCCCGGAAACGGTACATCTACAGAACGCTGCCATCATGTGAGGTCAGTGAGGTTCAGTAATTGTAATTATACAGCATGATGATTTCTGAACCTCCCAGCACAGGAACTGAAAGCCTCCTCGTATCCCCACATTATTGTCGTTATACTTACCAGAAATGGTTAAATACGACTTGCGAGGCTGGGAAGAATTGGGAAACCTAGCAAAAATCAGGCCTTCGATTTTGGACCAAAATTAGAGCACTCAATCTTGGACCACGAATTTGTACCACAATCTTGGACCACAATTCAGAGGATACAGAGGACCACGATACAGAGTGTACAGATAAAGCCATCAGTCAAAACGTGCGACTGCTGGGCTGCATATGTAAAACATTGTAAAGTTTGTGAGATGTTTATTGTAGCACCACCAGACTTGTAGCACCTACAAAAAAACCCTGGAAAGGGAAAAAAGGCACAACGCTGTTTATTCCATTGCAGCACTCAATAAAATCAGAAAACAATCAAACATCTGCCAGGACCAACCGACCGCAATAGGTAAATTCAAGAGGGGAATCAATATGTGAGTTTTGGGCACATAAAAACTGGACTGTCACACCGAGGGTATTAAAAATGAGGGAGGCAGTTAAAAGTGTATTTTAAGCACAAGGCTGTGCAATAGTACGAAGTAAAAAAACGTCCCTTTCTTTACAAGTGCCCCGGTACAGCATAGGGAAGTTGATCACTTAAGTGCTCACTACAAGCATTCCAACACTGCCCAGCAAAGCGCAGACATACAGACAATGTACTCTAGACACCTTGAGCGCCCCAGCACTGCCCAGCAAGAAACGAAATCCTGGCCCCTGGACGCCCCCTCAAATACTCTAGACACTGCAAGCAATTAACTTGGACCACAATGCAACCACCGAGGAGTGACTGTGTTGGTGGAGTAGCACGGCAGGTTCAGGTTGTAGGGCTGGCTATGTGACCCGGTTTTTGTGAGGCTGGCAGTGGCCAAGACGGGTGGTCATCCCTGGAAGACCCTCAGCTTAGCTCTGCAGTTTCTGTGCCTGGTGCTCTTGCTTGTTTGAGGCTGGTACTCCAGTCTCTTCAAAGTTGTGATTTATTTTCTCCTTCTGGTACTCTGTTGGAGCCATCATCGCATGATAGTCGTAGGTGTAAGATCTGTGGCTAGATCGATCACTTTCCAAAAATGTGGCGTTCATGTCCCCCATTATAAGGGGAATGCAGGAAGGATAATGGTCAAATATGTCAAACTTGCCCCCTCTGCCCACAAGTAGACAGTGCCCTGCACATCCTTTCTGGGTGCCAACACACGCAAATAAGGAACATGATCACCGAAAGACACAACTTAGCATGCCGCATAATCCTTAAGGCTATCAGCAAAACAGGCTCCTTAGGATCATGCGTTGTCTCCATGGATATAGGCAGCAACGAACGGATGATTATACAAAATCTCCAAATTGCTGAAACAGCTCAAAGCAGAATTGTTCCCAAATGGCTCTTCCCACCCCGTTTCCCAGATAAAGACAGATTTACCTCCAGGCGCCCAGATTTTGTGCTGGTTACTCCCATCGCTGCAAAAACACAAAACAACAAACTAATGTAGGGGGGTGGGTTCTTCGATGTGGCAGGGGGCATTTGAGGAAGACTGGGAGCATCTCAGCAGCACCGCCAGCCACCAACCCCAGACAGCATTGACCTTAAGACCTCAGCAAACCTCGGCGTGACATTGACCTGGTTGAGATAAAGTTTTGTGAGGACACCAGACTTCAGAACCAGCTAACGCCGCTAAGGAACAGCACAAAGACCTTTCCAACATTCTCCAAGGAGCCTCGCCGTTACTCTCCACATCATCCTTCTGGGTGTGGGCGGCACCATCTTCAACACTCACATTCTAGAGCTGAAGCCTTTCAAAGAACTGGGTCTCGATTCTCAAAGAGATAAAAAGCTTGCCTCTAAGCTCCATGTGCACTCCGTGAACTCTGCTGCTAAACTTGTCCATACCAGACGTGCCCTTTCCAGTACTATTATCAACTCTCATCAGGAGCCGGTTTCAGGCCAAGCCTGCAACCTGTCACGACGAATCATGGTACCAGCTTAAGCATGGATTGCAAGTATGAGCCATAATAACCATAAAATCGTTGCTCACATTATAAATCCAGGGAAAATCACACGATTCGTCCATGCCACTGATTTAGCATGACAAACCCTTCTGATCCCCATTAATTTTTCCTTTCTTTTTTGTGGTGGAGGAGCTTTACGGTACTCGGTACCAAAGTGGCTTCTTTTCCTTAATAATGTGGGGAGTGGCTTTCACTGCCTGCGTAGTTTTTTTTTTTGACGGTTGATTTCAACCGTTTCATCTGCCACGGTTATTTCAACCGTTTCATCTGCCACGGTTGATTTCAACCGTTTCAAATGCAATTCAACCGAGGCCTGAAATCTGACGGCTGGACACATCTGGTTGGTTCAAAAAGGTCATCAAACGAGTTGGGCTATTCTCATACATACATAACAATGCTTACAGCCAAGGCACTTATGCAAACAACCCACCCCCTGACCCTCATTAAGTGGCCTACACCTTTCTTTTATTTTTATATATCTTTTTATAGCTTTGAGGTGACAGAACCCGAACGCTCTTTCCCTTGATCACGCTGGATGTGCTAGCAATACCAGCGTATCCTTTATTTTTTTTTTTTTGAGCTTTCGGAGGTCAGAGCAAGTGCAAGTGTTTGTTATCCCGAAATTAGCTGTTGGCTGGGAAATAGGCAGATCGGATTCTAGTTCACGTGGAACAGGGCTATCCAGAAGCACAGTTTCTGTATTGGACGCCCTTCAACAGGGCTATCCAGAATCACGTGGAACAGGGCTATCCAGAAGCACAGTTTCTGTATTGGACGCCCTTCAGTGGACTAGAAAAGAGAAAACCCACGCCAGCAGTGAAAAACCACTCCCAACATTAATCAAAGAAAAGGAGCCACTTTAGTCCTGGGTACCGTAAAGCTTCCTCACCAATGGTAGATAAGACAGTACAAAGTAGGAATGATAGTACCAAAAGAAAGGAAACAAATAAATCGTGACTGGATGACGACTCTAGCCAAATTCCACTGCAGCAGCCAGAAGGTTCTAGCATGCGGTGGCTGGCTATAGCCGAGATGCATCTCTGTAGCAGCCAAAAATTATAGCATGCAGTAACTGGATGACGGCTCTAGCTGAGATCATACGTGCTGCGAGACATCGCAATCAAATGCACAAGACAGCGTCCCGAGGAGGCTGGCACACACACACACACTCACAACAACATCAAGAGGCAACAGCGAGAGCAACAAAGTAGCTGAGAAGGGAGAGAGCAAAAGTGGGGGAAGCAATTCAACGCCAAAAGGCATACAACTTCAAACAGTCTATGCCCTGCTTTCGTGCTGTCTGCCATGCAAGCACGCACACAGGCACACACACACACAGGCACACACACACAAACAGCTCCAACTATGCCTTATTACAGTTGCGCAGGTTAGCTGCACACAGGCAGATACACAGGCAGACACACACAGCTCCGACCATGCCTTACTACAGTCGCGCAGGTTAGCCGCACACACACACACCCCTACAGGACCTACAGGCAGACACACAAACACAGCTGCTACAAAAGCTCACTACAGCAGCACGGGTTAACCGGACACACACACACCTACAGGAGCACACAGGCACACACACACACCTACAGGAGCACACAGACACACACACACACACATACAAACAGCTCCAACTATGCCTCACCAGCTGCACACAAAGATTATTACTGTAGAAACAGATCAGTGCAGTTTAACCCTTGTTCGCCACTCAACCCAGTCTGCTGCCGCCGCGGCTCGTAGCCACGCTAGCAGATTGCAGGGTGGGCTCGAGCGAGCGCACGACGGAGCGTGTGCGTGAGTAGGGAGGGCGCTGCGACAGCTGGTGTACACTGCCCCCTTCGATGCTGCTGCCTCCTGCACAGGGTGGATGCACGTGCTGTGTGTGTGGATGCTCGTGTTGTGTGTGTGGATGCTCGTGCTGTGTGTGGATGCTCGTGCTGTGTGTGGATGCTCGTGCTGTGTGTGGATGCTCGTGCTGTGTGTGGATGCGCATTGTAGATGCTCGTGCTGTGTGTGGATGCTCGTGTTGTGCTGTGTGTGGATGCACATTGTGGACGTGCGTGCTGTGTGTAGATGTTGTGTTGAGTGTGGATGCGCATTGTAGACGTACGTGCTGTGTGTGGATGATTGTGCTGTGTGTGGATGCTCATGTTATGTGTAAATACGCATTGTAGGTGCACGTGCTTTGTGTGGATGCTCGTGCTGTGTGTGGATGCGCATTGTAGACGCACATGCTGTGTGTGGATGCTCGTGCTGTGTGTGGATGCGCATTGTGAAAACCCGTGCTGTGTGTGAATGTTCGTGCCATGTGTGGATGCGCATTGTGGACGTACGTGCTGTGTGTGGATGCTCGTGCTGTGTGTGGATGCGCATTGTGGACGTACGTGCTGTGTGTGGATGCTCGTGTTGTGTGTGGATGCGCATTGTAGACGCACGTGCTGTGTGTGGATGCGCATTGTGGACGTACGTGCTGTGTGTGGATGCTTGTGTTGTGTGTGGATGTGCATTGTGAACGTACATGCTGTGTGTGGATGCTCGTGCTGTGTGTGGATGCGCATTGTGGACTTACATGCTGTGTGTGGATGCTCGTGCTGTGTGTGGATGCTTGTGCTGTTTGTGGATGCTCGTGCTGTGTGTGGATGCGCATTGTAGACGTACATGCTGTGTGTGGATGCTCGTGCTGTGTGTGGATGCTCCTGCTGTGTGTGGATGTGCATTGTGGACGTACATGCTGTGTGTGGATGCTCGTGCTGTGTGTGGATGCTTGTGCTGTGTGTGGATGCACGTGCTGTGTGTGGAAGTACATGCTGTGTGTGGATGCTTGTGCTGTACAAATTGTTGTGTGGGTGCAACTATGGCAGATAGATAGTAGGGTCGGCTTGAACTGTATATATGCACTGTATATGGTGATTTCCCTGCCAGCAATACCGTATATATAGTTCTGGCCAACCCTACAGGTAGGGCCCTCCAACACAGCACGTGCATCCACACACAGCACGTGCATCCACACACAGCTGTGACAGGTAATGGGGGGAGCACACCCACACCCACACCCACACCCACACCCACACCCACACCCACACCCACACTCACACTCACACCCACACCTCCACCCACACCCACACCCACACCCACACCTCCACCCACACCCACACCCACACCCACATCTCCACCTCCACCCACACCCACACCCACACCCACACCCATACCTACACCCATACCCACACCCACACCCACACCCACACCCACACCTACACTTACACCCACACCTTTACCACCAACTCACCTAAACTGCTGCGCACACTTTGCTCTGTAACTGAGCCTAAATCCCCCCAAGGGGGTAAAGCTCCTCTGCCTCCTGCTCCATCGTTTAGGGTGCTCCCTGTAGTGTGCATGTGTGTGTGTGTATGTGTGTGTGTGTGTGTTTGTGTGTGTGTGTGTGTGCACGTGTGAGTGCGTGTGTGTGTGTACCATTTGCTCTGCAAAACGCTTGTGTGCTTTATTTTCCACACTGCAGGGAATTGGTATAAAATGGAAACAGGAATTGGCCCAAACCATGTGTAAACATACATATGCTGTGTTATAAATACACAGTGCTGCGCATATACTGTGTTATAAATACACAGTGTTGCATATATAATCCGTGTTAAATACACAGTGTTGCATACATCCTGTGTTATAAATACACAGTGTTGCATATATACTGTGTTATAAATACACAGTGTTGCATATATATTGTGTTATAAATACACAGTGTTGCATATATGCTGTGTTATAAATACAGTGTTGCATATATATACCGCATTGTACATACAGTGATGCATATATTATTCCGTGTTATATAAATGCAGTGTTGCATATATTCCGTGTCATATATATACAGTGTTGCATACATTAATCCATGTTATATATACACAGTGTTGCATACATAACGTGTTGTACATACAGTGATGCATATATTATTCCGTGTTATATACATACATTGTAACATACATATATACCGTGCATTTACAGTGTTTTGAGCAGATACGTCACACCACAGGTGCGGTCATATAATGGAATGCGGTCATATAATGAAAGTAGGCAGAGAATAATAATGAGAACGTAGGTAGGTATACGGTATTTTGAGCAGGTGAGTCACACCAAAAGTGCGGTCATATAACGGAAACAGGCATTGGCCAAAATCACGTGTGAGAACGTAGGTATACTTTAATTTGAGCAAATACGTCACACCACCGGTGCGTCCACGATAACAGTGGATATTAATAATATTTGGCAAAAAACGAACGGTCGTCACATCCAGTGTGCGCATGTACGCATGTGTGGTTCTGCTCAGACTAGAGATGCGTGTGGCACAAGGTGCGCCGAGCCATAAGTGCAATCTTGTTGGGTTTTCAAAGGCTTGCGTTTGTGAACAAACGCAGAAAAACCTGCTGTGCGGATCTGTGGCACGCACGGTATAGGGCAACAAACAATGCAATGTGTGTTTTTCTGCGTCTGAGGGGCGGCAGAGGTCGTCCACCCGCGACCAGCGATAAAGAAAGCCAGTTGGGTCGCCATCGAAAAGTTTAGAGGAGGGGAGAATGTAACGTTGTAGAGTTGCAAAAAGTGTGCAGAGTGCGCAAAGAGGCCACTAGGATGCGGTGCAAGTCCCCCCGGTCCTTACATAGGAATAGGAAGGTGCCAAAGTTCTGTAACAAATACAGACAATGCGCGAAGAGTACAGAATTGGAAGCAGGGTCAGTGCTCACAACCTGGCACCCCTGACCCTCATGACATGGCCTCAGACAGTGCGCGAAGAGTACAGAATCGGAAGCAGGGTCAGTCAGTGCTCACAACCTGGCACCCCCTGACCCTCACAACATGGCCTCAGACAGTGCGCAAAGAGTACAGAATCGGAAGCAGGGTCAGTCAGTGCTCACAACCTGGCACCCCCTGGCCCTCTTGACGTGGCCTCAGACTTATTTTTGTCGGTGAGGGGCTTCTGGGTGACGGCGCCTGAGTGCCCCTGCCCTAACGATGGACGCATTAATATTGCCAGTGTATAGGGTTGGCAAGAACCATATATATACGGTGTATACACGGTATTTTTTGCAGGGGAATCACCAAATATACGGTCATATACGGTGTATACATACGGTCCTGGCCAACCCTACCGGTGTAGCTTTTTCCCCCCATGTATTTTCCCTTTTCTAGGTCCTGGCTACAGTTCCTAAAAAGTGCACATCTATCAAGAAACGCACGCCTGCCAAGTAAAGCACGCTTGTTAGTAATACGCACATACACACACCTACCAAGTAATGTGCGCACCTACCGAGCAACACACACTTTCTTAGTAACACACGCACACGCTTACCAAGCAGCGCACACACCTGCCAAGCAACACACACCTGTCAAATAACACGCACACCTACCAAGCGACACGCACACACCTGCCAAGCAACACACCTGTCAATTAACACGCACCTCTACCAAGCGACACGCACACCCCTACCAACTAACACACACCTCTACCAAGCGACACGCACACCCCTACCAAGCAACACACCCCTACCAACTAACACACACCCCTACCAAGCGACACGCACACCCCTACCAAGCAACACACCCCTACCAACTAACACACACCTCTATTAAGCGACACGCACACCCCTACCAAGCAACACGCACACCCTACCAAGCAACACACCCCTACCAAGCAGCGCACACACCTGCCAAGCAACGCACACCTGTCAATTAACACGCACACCTACCAAGCAATACACCCCTACCAACTAACACACACCTCTACCAAACGACACACACACCGTACCTGCAAGCACACACACACCGTACCTGCAAGCACACACACACCGTACCTGCCAGCACGCTTTCAAAGCCAGCAAGGCTCGGAGCCACAGAGCTCTTAGGAGGCCCTTGTGCAACCAACCCCCCACCCCCACCCCCGACCCCACCCCCGTACGCAGGGTAGCTTGTTGTCGTGGTTGGAGCACGTGTGTGCGCGTGTGCGTGTGCGTGAGCGTGTGCGTGTGTGTACGTGGTTGAAGGGGGCATCATTGAGGGTTGGGGTTGGGGGGGTGCTGCGGTTTTAGAAGACCCGCCGTAAGGGGCGTGGGGAG
>Ga0307945_1001849_pt1:0-15000 | contig 16876 bp, 13 predicted proteins | sample OrgLakmetagen228_FD_201818 | JGI IMG/M metagenome (GOLD analysis project Ga0307945, IMG submission 201818) | Saline water microbial communities from Organic Lake, Antarctica - #228 | ecosystem: Environmental > Aquatic > Non-marine Saline and Alkaline > Saline | place: Antarctica: Organic...
TCCACTCGCACTGTGACCTGTATGCATGTGTGTTTGTTTGTGTGTACCTGTATGTGTGTGTTCCGACGTCCACCTCCACTCGCACTGACTTGTATGCATGTGTGTGTTTGTTTGTGTGTATTTGTATGTGTGCGTTCCGACGTCCACCTCCACTCGCACTGTGACTTGTATGCATGTGTGTGTTTGTTTGTGTGTACCCGTATGTGTGTGTTCCGACGTCCACCTCCATTCACATTGTGACCTGTTTGTGTACGCGTACGTGTGTGTTTGTTTGTGTGTACGCGTATGTGTGTATGACATAAAAGCTTGGTAACCACGCGTACGCAAACAGAAATTGTCTTACTCAAGGGTCAAATGGGTTAGGGTAAGGGTTTAACCCTAACCCTCACCCTAACCTAACCCTCACCTTAAACCCTAACCCTAACCCCCCCGGCATGAAGATCCCCAGCCATGAAATAAAACGTTTGGATGTGATATACATGGACGCGCATCAGCACACATGCATTCACACAGGCGTACACACGCACATCCACCCACACCCACACGTGCATGCGCATGCGTACCTTGTCTTGTTTGTTGGTGGCAGTGCACAAGGGCTTTACAGCCACCACTTGAGCAGGATAAGGCACACACACACGCATGCACTCGCACGCACAGCCACACTCACACAAGCACGTGTATCTTGTCTTACTTGTTGGTGACGGTGCACAAGGGCTCCTCAGCCACCACTTGAGCAGGGTAAGGCGCGCACACGCATGCTCCCGCACCCACAGCCACAGCCACACCCACACCCACCACGCGCACACGTACGCGTACCTTGTCTTGTTTGTTGGTGACGGTGCACAAGGGTTCCACAGCCACCACGCGAGCAGGGTACGGCCGGGACTTGCCCCAGCGCTTAGCCTTTGGCTCAGCTGCATGCGTGGAGGGCCCCCCCCCAAATGCTGCAGCCACGGCTGCACAGTGCACAGGAAGTGAGGGCAATCAGGGTGTCTATGCAATGCCTGGACCCACACACCCACATACACCCACACTCACACACACACTCGCACATGCACACCTGTACTTACACTTACACTCACACACCCATACTCTCTCACTTACACTCTCACACCCACACTCACACTCTCACACACACACACACACACACACACATACACACACACACTATCAAACATGCATCATGGTCCCTCGCTCGATCAGGCAAACACCGCCAGGCCCCCATGACCTTTCATATGGCCACAGAGAAGTGTGTGCACCAACCAGCTTAAGATTCATACATCTAAACAACCAACCTCAACCAGTCAAAACTAATATGCCCGTGATTCTCCACCTGTACCTTCTTACTTTAGCAAACCATGCCTGTGTTTCTCCACCTCAGCCTTCTTAGTCCAGCAATCACATCTGTGTTCTTCCAGCTGTGCCATCTTACTTTAGCAAACCATGCCTGTGTTTCTCCATCTATGCCTTCTTACTTCGCCCTCTTACTTCAGCAACGTCTGTCTTTTTCCACCTGCGCCTTCCTTCTCTGTAACAACTCCCAAGCTCTGACAACACTCACCTTCACCCACTGGCTTGAGCTCCCTCTGGTTTAGACCCGCAAGTGCCGCATCCATCCAAGCATTTACAGCTGCCCAGTCTTCCTTGTTCACATCCTGCGTACGTGTGTGTGTGAGTGTGAGTGTGTGTGTGTGTGTGACGTGTGCGTAATCAAACCCTTGAGATTTCGGAACAATGCCCAGATCTTTTTTGCTCACATCCTGTGCATGTGTGTGTGCGTGTTCTTACGTATACAGCCAAACGTGCTTGGCACGTCTGCACTCGTGCCTTTAGAGGGTCGGCCATGCCATCACCACGATGTCAATACATGAATCCCATCACTACGTTAATCCATCACTACATCAATGATTTCACCATTACTACATCACCACTACATCAATGAGTTCCATCACTACATCAATGAGTTCACCATCACTACATCACCACTACATCAATAAATTCCATCACAACATCAATGAGTTCCATCACTACGTCAATGCATGAATGCCATCAATTCCATCACTACATCAATGAGTTCCACCATCACTACGTCAATGCATGAATGCCATCATCACTCCGTCAATACATGAAATAAGTCTGATTCATCCCATTTGCAATTGTTTTTCACTACGTCAATACATGAAGTAAGTCTGATTCATCCCATTTGCAATTGTTTTCACTACGTCAATACATGAAATAAGTCTGATTCATCCTATTTGCAATTGTTTTGTGGTGCGCACGGCTGCGGCCAACGCTTGACTCGTATTCTTGTTTGTTGAGTGAGGAACGGCATCGTGTGAGTAAAATTGTACACCACGAGCTGCACACATACGCACGCACTAACATACAGACACACACATACACACATACACAAACATAGACATATACACCACAGTACTCCTGTATATCATGTGCGTCTGCGCGGCCAAGCACACTGGCTTAACATCACACTGGCTTGTCATATGCTGCTGAACATTGCACTGGCTTAACACCACACTGGCTTGGCATCATGCTGCTGAACATTGCACTGGCTTGACATTACGCTGGCTGGTTCTACTGGTGCTGGCATTTTTGCCTGCTGCATGCCCAACCCACGCCTATCCTACAGTCTCCAGTGCAGCATCCAGCAGCTTGAAAATTTAATCCTATTGATGATTATCAGGCCTGTGCACTGTACGTGTACGGTACGGTACGCTTTTTACTGTGCGTACCGTACTGCACCCTTTGTAAATTACGGCGTAATTGCGAATTTGGAGGATCGTACTTGCCATAATTACAGCAATTTACTGAACAATATGGTGCCAAGCTGGCACTGCCAATGCAGAAATGGCCTCAGAAAGGCCTCTCCAAAACCTCCCATTTTCCGCCTCCAGCATGCTCCTCTCACGTGTTGACGCCACACACGGCTTGCATGGAAACTCAAAGTTGGACGCAATACTTTACTCCTGGTAAATAATTCGTGCTTTATTCATAAAAAATTGTTTTGGGCCGAAAATGGAGCCAAACGGCCAATTTACAGTCATTATTGCACTGCAAGGTGGCACCGTCTTGCATGGTCTGACACCGTAATTTTGGCCAACCGTAATTTGGACCGTAATGCACGGGGTGATCACGATCAACCGTAATTACGGTCCAAAATCCAACATTACGGCGTAAGTGCACAGGCCTGATGATTAAGAGTTGCTCAACTGTCTAGGCCAAACGCACGCAGCCCCTGCGGTCTCCAGAGCAGCATTCAGCAGCTCGTACAATTCATCCTATCAATGATTATAGAAGGGCTCCGCCAGCCCAAATTTCAACGTGCAAAACATTTTGCCTTTTCGTGTGTTTGTTTCCGTTCCCTACAAGGCGGAAACAGACTGACTATGCTGTCAAGAAGTGCATTCTGATGATGGATGCATTGTCAATTTCACACAATATAGCGATATCATGTAGATGAGACAGGTCATTACTTAAGGCGCAATAGCCAGCATCTTGCATGTTCTGATAGTGAAGCCAATAAAAGTTTGCACGTTTTTGGGTCCAGCAATATGAACATGCATGCAATCCTTTAAAAAAGATGCACACGTTTCAGTGCTGGAAGTGGTAGCATGTTGAGTGCTTCTTATGTGAATCTACAGTCTGCCAATGACATTCAGTACTAGCATGCTCTGCAAACAAAGGGACACAACATTTTTAAAACAGTTCTTTAAATGTTGCTGCAACGCATGTGCATGGAACATATGCTATAATTTTGTTGTGCGAAGAGTGCATCTTGAGTTGCGTAACAAATGTGTGTCTCCTAGCCTTCCTGCAGCATGCGTGCTGCCTTGCAAGCCCTCCTACCCTAATGGAGCCCCATTGTATTGCTCCAATATGTGACATGCATTCTACCTTGCAACGCAACATCATGTGGATTGCGTACACCCCTCTGGAAAGCTTGCAGCAGATTCAGGAAGAAGGCCATCGCTTTCTCCTTCGTGATGTTTGTAGCCACCATGCATGCTGTCTGCCTGATAATATACCGGAATGTGTGTCTTCAAGTCCTGTCTTGACAGCAGAGTGTTGGAAGATGCACGCCGTGTGCCAAGTGACCTTGCAGTCGTCTTTCCTTGTTTGAGCTCTCAACAAGCAGACAATCCAGAGTGCGTAACTACGTAAATTGACAGTTTATAACAGCGGCATTAAACTGAATCAAAAAATGGCTGGTTGAAAATCCCTCCTCGTCGGTCTCCATGCAGCCACAGAAAATGACGGCGCATGATAACTGCACGATTACTGAACGGAATCAAGTAAGAATCAAAACAGTGAATTCAGCATTTTTACGCCGTCACAACGCGCCGCCCCGCAGCCCTTCTCGTCACCAAAAGTCCGACCATCACCGTTCGCCGCGAAACTGAACACACAGACTTCGGATCTCGCTGTCGAATTTTCTGTCTATATCTTACGCGAAACGGACGCCTGATCGCGGAGCTGTTCAGGATCAAAGACCGTCCAACTGAATCGGTTAACCCCCCCCCCCAGCACAGATTTCTTGTCAGAAATTTGGGTAAAAGCTGCTCACCTGTCTTGGCCAAACGCACGCAGCCCCTGCGGTCTCCAGAGCAGCATCCAGCAGCTCGTACAATTCATCCTATCAATGATTAAAAGCTGCTCACCTGTCTTGGCCAAACGCACGCAGCCCCTGCGGTCTCCAGAGCAGTTTCCAGCAGCTCGTAAAATTCATCCTATCAACGATTACAAGCTGCTCACCTGTCTTGGCCAAACGCACGCAACCCCTGCGGTCTCCAGAGCAGTATCCAGCAGCTCGTACAATTCATCCTATCAACGATTACAAGGTTTAACTCACTTGTCTAGGTGCGATGCACGCAGCCCCTGCGGTCTCCAGAGCAGCATCCAGCAGCTCGTACAATTCATCCTATCAACGATTACAAGGTTTCACTCACTTGTCTAGGTGCGACGCACGCAGCCCCTGCCGTATCCAGAGCAGCATCCAGCAGCTTGCCACACCGACAGTAATGCTGGTAGGACCTGCGTTCATTCGTGAGAGGAATTAAGAAAACAATGGGTACTGCGCGGTCTGCAGCACTCATACGAATGGGTGCTGCGCAACATGCTCACGCGAATACGAATGGGTGCTGCGCAACATGCTCACGCGAATACAAATGGGTGCTGCGCAACATGCTCACGCGAATACGAATGGGTGCTGCGCAACATGCTCACGCGAATACGAATGGGTGCTGCGCAACATGCTCACGCGAATACGAATGGGTGCTGCGCAACATGCTCACGCAAATACGAATGGGTGCTGCGCAACATGCTCACGCGAATACAAACCTCTGCATCAAGAGGGTGAGCACATGGATACAAGGTTCAATCGTACATAGGATAGGCCAGAACTGAATATGTACACCGTATATTACCGTATATTTGGTGGTTTCCCTGTCAAAAATACCATAAATACGTATATATATTTAGTTCTGGCCAATTCTTTCCATAACATTTACTTGGTGTGCTAGTTCAAAGAATTGAATGGACACGTAACGACTTGTCAGGTTCTGCTGTGCAGGTACTTTAAAAACAGCTTATGACATTGAGCATTGAGTATGATCGATCGATCGAAAGCGCGGTTAGCACTTGCGACCACATCAGGCTTTGCTGTGCACGTCTCTCTTAAACGTGAAGCAGTTGGTCCATGCAATGGGCTAAAGCTCTGAGTGGGCCCAAATAAAATTCAGCGCAAGCTGGGTCTGGAATCTGGGCACCACTGTGCATGAGGTCTGTTCATTTGGCTTCAATTGGCAGCGTGCTAATTGGACAGGAATGCCACTTTGCTCACACATGTGTGTTGCGGTGTTGCGGCATGCAATTGGTTAAGATGCACTGTACGGTTTGGAAACTCAATAACTCTGACACTTTAACAAGTTATATTAGGGCGGCATGAAGATCTAGGTGTGTGCGTGTTGATGTGCGTGTGCGCGTGCGTATTGCATGTGTGTGCGTGTGTGCATGTGTATGTGTGTGCGTGTATGTACTCACTTGTCTCCAAGAGCACACACAGAGAAGCTCATGTGTGAAAGGCTGCCTGCCTTCCCCGCCATCAGCCATTCACAAAAGTCACGAGGCTCGGTAGGAGGTACACCATCACCCTGCATAGTTTTATGTGTGTGTTGTGTGTCTCTGTGTGTGCGTGTGTGTGTGTGTGTGTGTGCGTGTGTGTGTGTGTGTGTGTGTGTGTGTGTGTGTGTGCGTGCGTGTGTGTGTTGTGGGCGTGTTGTGAGCGTGTTGTGTGCGTGTTGTGTGTGTGTGTGTGCACGTGTGTGTTCTGCAGCGTTACAATATCACATTGCTGAGATGGTGAAAATGAATTAGGAGTGCACGTTGATCATCTTCACATGTAGCGTTGGCATCTTTTTCTTTCATCGCACACATGATGAAAAAGAAGCCAATGCTACATGTTAAGATGATCAACGTGCACTCCTTAAACATTTCCACCTTAAACAGGTGACATAATTCTTTGGTAGGGAGGTTAAGACCAGTTATTATGCTTGTAGCTTCTGTGACGCACTTCTTTTGTGGGGAAGGTTAAAGGTTTAAAAAAGAGGTTAAAATGCTCGTAACTGTGTACCTAGCAAAGGTGTGGCGGATGTTGAACCAATGTGGAGTTTCTGAGCACACATTGGACGGTAGGAGCTGTCAGTGCTCAGACAAGCAATTTTCGTGTTAAGACTGAACACACCTGCGTGGAGCAAGCAATGAACAGAGCCTGCTCTCCACTGAAATCGTAGCCTGCGGGGTGTTCAGCCATGTCCTCCAGCACGGGCCTGCATTGTTTAATGAAGATGTGAAAGGAACATTAGTCAGTCAATGGTGTGCAGGGGCCAATTGTGGACGATGGCATGCAATTGAAAGTTGAGAGACAATGTGCAAGTGCATTTGTGGGACATGCGCTGAACGCACCAGTACTTATTGGCCTCCCGCAGCTTGTCACACAGCTTCTCTGCAATCTCCTTGGAGAATCCAAACTCTGTGCCATACATGATTAGTACCCTGGCCTGGTCGGCGCGAGGGCCAGCTGGCCCGGCTGGGGTGGGGCTCTCTTGCGTCTTCTGCTTGCTGGCCTGCCTGCTGCCTCCCCCTGGGATGGCTGCCTTCAGGAAGCTGTTGAAGTCCAGCGGGTTCCGATGGTCATCATCCTCGTCCTCCTCGTCTGCTGAGGCCTCCTCCTCCTCTACCTTGAGGAAGGTCTCAAACGGGCCACTGACTTGGCCTCGCTCCTGCGGTGCCACCCTGCAGCTGCCCCACAGCCAGTTCCCTCCTCGACTCCTCCCTTTTTTCTTTTTGCTGCTGCTCTTCCCAGCGGAAGGGGCCATCCCGGTCGGCACGTCGCCCTGGCGCACCAAAAAGTTGTCAAAGTCCGCTTCGTGTAGCTGCCCAGAGTTTGACCCAGAATTCCCGCCTGCCAGCACGTAGTACGCTGCAATGGATCCACCGATTCCCAGAGCAGACCACTTGGCCCACCGAGGGAGTTCAGGAGACATGCCCCAATCTCCTCCCTCGATGTTGGACCAGCGTATATGCATATTTTAACGAATAAATAAAAATTATGTGCTGTTGACTGAAACCGAAGATACTCAAACTGATCGCGTTTACAGTGTACGCATTACTTCTGTTTGCGACAACTCTAGTTAATGTCTTCGTGTTCATTTTCAATTATGATGATGAAATATGACTAAGCTTGATTCCCTACATGGCAGTGGCACTGATTGCAGTTTGGTTTTCCAGCTTCCATCTCGCAGCAAAGCTAAATATAGAGATGAGGATGAAACCACAACCTGCACACGCTTGCTCTGCCTATTTGGGGAATTCCTTGCGCAGTACCAGGGGCGCGATGTTGCCATCTTACAGCGCGCGTCACAACAACTGAAAGATACTGCCTTGTTTCTTCCACAATACTCTTGTGCCATTCTGGCCGTACCCTCTTTCCTTCCTTCCCCCCACGCAGCTCAAATCCTCCTCACAGGGTTGAACAGGTGCGTAGGAAAGAGGATCAGGTTACCGTCTGATTCGCACGCATGCATGATCCAGGTGGTCGTGAGCAGCAGAGGATCGTGAGATGTTGCGTGGCGCAAATAGATAGATCTTGGTGTCTTGCTACTGAACTAATGCAGGCAAAAGGGATGACTACCACATTTCACTAGTTTTCCCACCCTCAATTTTCTACTTGCAGTACGAGCAACTATGGCGCTATATTGTTTGTGGGCTCCATCCCTGTCGTGCAAATCGCTCATTTCTTTGCACAGGTCCAGGTGGGAAGATATGCAACAGCTTTTCGCTGTTCTTTTACGCAAACCATATGTCTCAATACGCACACACAAGAAGAACGCACGTCCATGTTGCGAGCATAATTTGAGTGTCCACCTGACGAATGAGAATGTGTACTGCAGGATACGGCTCACTGCCTTGCCTGTTTTTGTTCACATCACACATGAAAAACGCAGCTCCATGCGGCCAAATACAAACGGGATGCTCTCAAAACCGGAGCTCCGCCCCACCGCTTCAGCCCTGCCTGCGTCTTTTCGTGCGCATTGGATGTGTTGGAGGGCACAACACCTGAATCAAAGGATGATGTCTACCCTACAAGGGCTACAGCAAGCAACAAGCAACCTCCACAACAGCAGCAGCAGCGACAGCAGGAGACTGGAAGTAGCAGCAGCAGAAGGCTTAGAGCTGAGCAGATGCCCTTGTTAGAGCCGGGCAGCGACCAGCAGACCCCATGGCCCCTTGTGTGGCAAGCTCTGCTGGTATGGCAACTTTAGCGTACGACAATGTGCCGAGTGGATAGAGTGGATATGAGCAGATGCATACAGGTTTCGATGATGCAGCTTAGCTACGAGCAACCTGTCCCTGCCTTATCTTTTAGTAGCATTACACTTACAGTCCGTGCGCACTTGTGTAGCAATTTAGATGACACAAACTTTGTCCTTAATATTCACCTCACATAGTGGATATGAGCACGACACATGTACAAGCTGTGCACCTTGTACATGTTGTAGAGCTTTTATAATCCACGCTTGTACATGTTGTAGAGCTTTTAGGATCCACCCTTGTACATGTTGTAGAGCTTTTAGAATCCACGAACATTGACTTAGTTCGACGTACAACCCCCTCCCATGCCGCTCAAAGGTTACAGTCCAGCAAGTGCTTCTGCCACAGCAGCAGCAGGACTTAGCCCACTCCAGCAGCAGCAGCAGCAGCAGCAGCGACGACGAGGGGTCCACGCAGCATTTGCAGGACCAGCACCAGCCGCACCTTGACCGCAGCAGTGTGTGCGCTAGTGCGCTTGCTTACTTTGAGCTGTGGCTAGTGGGAGGTCAAGTGCAGCGGCTTCAGCAGGGGGATGCTTGTACGCCGCAGGCCTTGGACAAAATCGTGGGTATGGTGCAGGTGCGTGACTTTGTGTGCGTGACTTTGTGGGTACGTTTGTGCGCGTACGTTTGCATGTGTGTACACGTGTGTGTGTATGTGTGTGGGAGTGAGCTGCTGATGTAAGATGCAAGCTTGCCTGCTAAGATGCATGAAATGTGAGTGTGCATGTTTTGTATCAGTAAGCATTACACACGTTCCTCCTTATTTTTGGATTAGGATGGTGTAGCAGCGCTCATAGGCATGTGACGCGCACACACACACACACATACACACACATGCTCTGTCAACTTAAAACTCATTATGTGCACCCTGAGCCTTAGGTGGTTTAACCACTCCACTCGTGCTGCAGCCGAACACGTGACTCAACAACATTGAAATTGGTACTTTAATTGCTGTAAATGCTCAAATCGGCTAGTATCCCAGACTGGTTTAAATTAAGTGATAAGTAATAAGTATTGGCACAAGTCTGATCAGGATGACTCTGATCTGGGTACTGCTTCTCCTTCACTCATGCAAGCGAGCAGGTAGATGAGTCTTAGACCCAACCCTGTGCACAATGTGAGTCACTTGTGAAAAACGGAAATGCGTGTACTTCGCCCCGCAAAGCACTATTCTAAAAGGTTGGTGCAGGTGTTTTTTGAACTAGTGGTGCAGGGTGGTATGTAGCCATTAAACAAGGTGTTTTTTCAAATAGTAGTGCAGGGTGGTATGTAGCCAATAGACAAGGTGTTTTTTAAAGTAGTGGTGCAGGGTGTGTAGCCATTAAACAAGGTATTTTTTAGAATAGTGGTGCAGGGTGTGTAGCCATTAAATAAGGTATTTTTTAAAATAGTGGTGCAGGGTGTGTAGCCATATAACAAGGTGTTTTTCGAATAGTGGTGCAGGGTGTGTAGCCATTGAACAAGGGGTTTTTAAAATAGTGGTGCAGGGTGGTATGTAGCCATTAAACAAGGGCATCGTCCATATACGCTTCCTCATGTAGTCCGCTGCTGCTAAGGGCGCACAGCTGGCCGATGACGGCAACGCTACACATGCATTTGAAGCGGGCTTGGAGCACTTGATGGGCCAGCTGACAGCAGCAGTCGCCTCTCGCGCCCGTGAGCACTCCGAGCAGTTCACACTCATGCCATTTGACGGTGCGTTTCCTTCATCTCCTGCTGCTTCCCCAGAAGGTGTGTAACGCACATAAGGAACAGGGATGTTCAGTTTGGGAGTTGTGCCAGTCTAAACATCTGCAAACTTTTAATGCATTTGATCAAACCTTTGTCGCCAACAAATGAACTGAATAACCCTGGTAAGGTAAGGTAATTACCCTGGTAAGTCACAAACAAATGATTCATTGCACATCGCCGGTGAGATGCATTCTGGCCACTCCCTTAGAATGATGCATTCTCTTTGGAAATGGGATACAAGTCGGGTACGTGGAACAGCAATTTCAAAGACAGGCCTTTTGATTCAAAAGCTACCTCTGACAAAAGGAGGGCTGCCATCACCATTGCCCCTGGCATGTATATGCCCCTGGCATGTATATGCCCCTGGCATGTATATTTGCATAAGATTGATGTCTGAAGGGTTGGTCAGAACCAAATATACAAGGCGATTGGCAGGGAGAATAGAAAGTATATGTGTACGTGCACGCCTCTGGCTTCTGGTCAACCCTGCACATCTCAAAATAATTGTTATGAAAATAGTCTAGTCTAGACCTTCACTGACGACAAGCTTTTGTTGCTGCCTCAGTGGTGGCAAGAGCAGCCTCGTCACATGCTACCCTATGGACTGCACTGTTATCACACTGTAGTCCGAACAATTTCCAGGTTCTATATGTCTCAATTAGGGTTGGCCCAAACCGTGTATATACACCGTTTATATCTGACCGTGAACATGGCGATTTCCCTGCTAATTATGACACCGTAGATGCACCATAATTACGTACAAATGTGTAGGGCTGGCCAAAACCATATATATACACCGTTTATGACCGTATATTTGGTGATTTCCCTGCCAAGAATACCGTATATACACTGTATATGTTATATGTATGGTCCTGGCCATCCCTACATATGTATGGTCCTGGCCATCCCTACATATGTATGGTTTTGGCCAACCCTTATCTCAGTAGACACAGCAGATCTTGCACCAAGATTAAAATGTGGAGAAGATAAATGGAAAAAGGAGTGGCTGCAATGGTAATGATAAGACATCCAGCGTGATTAAGAGAAGGAGAACTTATCAGCACCTAAAGGGTGTAGTCACTATCTAACTTCCTGCTCAGCTTCCAACACGTAAGTCCTACATTAGACACTACGTCCTTCTGCAACGTAGACAGCAAAGTCGCCACCGCTTACTTCAAACATCGCAGCCATTGCACACACATTTCAGGTCCTACTGCCGCTGCAGCGAGTCCCAGCTGTCCTGCATAAAACGCATCAAACACCTTAATTTTTAAAAAACGGCGCGGCATTTTTTGCATGTTTACAAGCGCGAGCCTCTTTCTCTTGTGTCTCTTAGGCGTTTCCCCTTTTGCCTAGCCAGGTGTGGTTACAGGCTTTATTTCAAGCTTCCGCTCAGATGCCCCCTGAGGCACATATAGCGATGTAACCTTACCTTACACACGCGAGCCTTGCCCTGCTTCCCTCACAGGCACCAATGCTGGTTGTCCACCAGGCGATACCATCCCAAGCGCGTCAAGTGCTGCTGGCAGCGTGTGCACCCCTTTTGGCTGTATGCCACCTCCTTGCCCAGCACGTACACTTTCCCCTGAAACCTCTGATGCCAGCCGACATAAGCATGCAGTGAGCAGTCTCCCGACGTTGCCGCTGCTGGTGCCTAGTGGGGTCCCTGTGTGTGAGACTTTTTTGGCAGGAGCGTCCATACCTCCAGCACTTCCAGCAGACAGAGCAGTGGCAGCACCAGCAGCAGCACCGCCAGCGGCAAAAGCAGGAGCAGTTACGCCAGCAGCAGCAGCAGCAGCAGCAGCAGCAGCACTTCCAGCAGACGGAGCAGTGGCAGCACCAGCAGCAGCACTGCCAGCGGCAAAGACAGCAGCAGTTACACCAGCAGCAGCAGCAGCAGCAGCCGCACCTCCAGCACTTCCAGCAGACGGAGCAGTGGCAGCACCAGCAGCAGCACCGCCAGCGGCAAAAGCAGCAGCAGTTACACCAGCAGCAGCAGCAGGAGCAGCAGCAGCAGCAGCAGCAGCCGCACCTCCAGCACTTCCAGCAGACGGAGCAGTGGCAGCACCAGCAGCAGCACCGCCAGCGGCAAAAGCAGCGGCAGTTACATCACCACTAGCAGCAGCAGGAGCAGCAGCAGCAGGAGCAGCAGGACTACCAGCAGCAGTAGCAGTAGCATCCCCATCACAACTACCACCACTACCAGCAGAGGCAGCAGCACAACCTTCACCCTTGGCAGCAGCATCTCCTACAGTATGGCAGCCGTCTTTTGCAGCGATGCTGTTATGGCTGCAGCAGGATTGCTGGGCGAGCAGAGGCTCAGAGAGTGATGCTGGTGTGCTGCTGCGGCTGATTAGCATTGAAGACCAGATGTTCAGGAGGTGGGGGAAGCAGGCAGTTAGTAAGGAAGGCAGCACTGTTGGTGCTTGCTCATTTATAGGTGATGTTCAGGAGGTGGGGGAAGCAGGCAGATAGTAAGGAAGGCAGCACTGTTGGTGCTTGCTCAGTTATAGGTGATGTTCAGGAGGTGGGGGAAGCAGGCAGATAGTAAGAAAGGCAGCACTGTTGGTGCTTGCTGTGATATGGGTGTGGGGATTGGGAATCAGGACGTGTTTTGTTGTATGAAATTAGTGTGGGGATCAGGTATATAGCCTAGGGCCTTGATCGTATGAAAGAAAGTGGAAATGATGAAATTTGATGATTGCATAAAGGGAATGAATGGGGCTTCCGTTTTCGCTGGGGTGTGGGTGCAGGCGTGTGGATGAGTGCCCCTACAATATCAAGGAATGCTTTAAGGTTCGTTGTTTAACATGGGCAGAGAGACAGTGCCCCTACAATATCAAGGAATGCTTTAAGGTTCGTTGTTTAACATGGGCAGAGAGACATTTTTGAACGCCTAAAAACAGTGACAAAATACTGCGTGTATGTGTGTGTTTATGTGTTTGTGTGTGTATATATACACGTGTGTGACATATGCTGCTTGTGTGTGTATGTGTGTGTATATGTGTAGATATACGTGTGTGTGACATATGCTACTTGTGTGTGTATGTGTGTGTTTACGTGTTTGTGTGTGTAGATATACACGTGTGTGACATATGCTACTTGTGTGTGTATGTGTGTGTGTTTACGTGTTTGTGTGTGTATATATACACGTGCGTGGCATATGCTGCTTGTGTGTGTATGTGTGTATTTATGCGTTTGTGTGTGTCGATATACACGTGTGTGACATATGCTGCTTGTGTGTGTATGTGTGTGTTTATGTGTGTGTGTGTGTATATATACACGTGTGTGACATATGCTGCTTGCGTGTGTATGTGTGTGTGTTTATGTGTTTGTGTGTGTAGATATACACGTGCGTGACATATGCTGCTTGTGTGTGTATGTGTGTGTGTTTATGTGCTTATGTGTGTAAATATACACGTGCGTGACATATGCTGCTTGTGTGTGTATGTGTGTGTGTTTATGTGTTTGTGTGTGTAGATATACACGTGTGTGACATATGCTGCTTGTGTGTGTATGTGTGTGTGTTTACGAGTTTGTGTGTGTATATATGCACGTGTGTGACATGCTGCTTGTGTGTTTATGTGTGTGTATTTACGTGTTTGTGTGTGTAGATATACACGTGTGTGACATATGCTGCTTGTGTGTGTATGTGTGTGTGTTTATGTGTTTGTGTGTGTATATATACACGTGTGTGACATATGCTGCTTGTGTGTCTATGTGTGTGTTTGTTTATGTGTGTGTGTGTGTATATATACACGTGAATGACATTTGCTGCTTGTGTCTTAACCAACCTAGGCAGGCATGCTCAATCACCAACTACAGGGCTGTCCAAGGTTTTCACAATCACGTGCTAGACGAGACTGAAGCTGTGGCCTTGGAGAGAGTTGTGGACACCCACCGCCTGCTTCTGCTCCACTTGCACCAGGCACGTGCTTTCGTGCACATCTGCACTGCAATGCTTGCTGTATGGGGTCTTGCAAAAAGGCCTGCTCCACCTGCATCAGGCAAGTGTAGGGTTGGCTAGAACCGTGCATCTGCACCGTATACGACCGTATGCATTGTAATTCCCTGCCAAAAATACTGTACAAACACCGTATATACCTATAAATTTATGGTTCTGGCCAACCCTAGGCACGTGCTTTCGTGCACATCTGCACTGCACTGCTTGCTTTTCGGGGTCTTGCAAAAAGGCGTGGACACCCACCAGCTTCTTCCTCTTCACGCTCAGCAGTCACATAACCTTTTCTATATTGTTCTGAATTGTTGGTTCGTCAAGACCTCACATGACACAGTGGATGCTCACCTGCTGCTTCTCCTTCATATTCTTAAGCTTTTTCATCTGGACTGTCTTATCTGGTAACTGTGCACAGGCACTCGC
>Ga0307945_1001852_pt1 | contig 16866 bp, 26 predicted proteins | sample OrgLakmetagen228_FD_201818 | JGI IMG/M metagenome (GOLD analysis project Ga0307945, IMG submission 201818) | Saline water microbial communities from Organic Lake, Antarctica - #228 | ecosystem: Environmental > Aquatic > Non-marine Saline and Alkaline > Saline | place: Antarctica: Organic Lake...
AAGCATGGGGCTCTAGCTGTGGGTGTGCTGATAGCGGCCATGCAAGTTTAATGTGCGGCTGCTTCTCCTTGCACGGGGTGTGTACTTTGCACCGCGACGCTCGGCCTTCACCGCGTTGTGTGTATGTGTGTGTTGTGTGTGTGTGTGGGTGGGTGTGTGCGTGGACATGTGTGTGTGTGTCTGTGTGGGCATCTGTGTGCGCATGTGTGTTCACGTGCACATCACAGCTTATATGTCACAGCTGAAGTAAAGAGATCCTTCAGACTGCTGAGTTTGTAAAGAGCACACCCAAAAGTGCATCACCCTTTGCCTGGCATGTGGCTCACAGGCAAGGTCACGTTTCAGCGCATAGAGGTTTGTATCATTGGGAAAGGGGAGGAGCATGAGGCACTAACACACTCAAAAATAGGGTTGGCCAGAACCATATCTTTATATGGTGTATAAACGGTATGTCTTGCAGGGATATCATCAAATATACAATATACGGTCATGTACGGCGCATACGTACGGTTCTGGCCAATCCTGCTCAAATACAGTTAAGCACGTATGGACGACGTACATTACCCCCCACCTGGTGTGTTGCCCATCTATACGTTGAAACGTGTTCACGCTGTGTTTTTGCCGAGAACATGTTTCAACGTATATAGAGGTTTGTAGTAAAAGGAGGGGAGCGCGAGGATGGCACCAACCATACACATGTACAGCTAAGCACTGGTGGCGTGCCACATGCACTGTGTGCACCTCAGACGATTAATGAGCTGTTCACGTGCATGGACATGCATTACCTCCCACCTCTGGCGTGTTGCCCGTGGGCAAGAATACGCTGAAGCAATTCAGTATGCAATAAAGGGGAAGGGGAGGAGCGTGGGCACCAAAGAGACACCCCCCACCGGGCGTACGACCCACAGGCAGGAAGACCCTGAAGCACATAAGTATGCCATTAAGGGAAAAGAGGGGAGCGAGAGGATGGTATGAAGCCGTCTCGTATTCACACAGACACGCGCATACACGCACATAGACACACACATATTGGCACGGACATCACCCCCACCTGGCGTATGTCCCACAGGCGAGAAGATGCTGAAGCACGCAGACACGAGGAAGGGGGAGAGCAGGGGGGCGTGGGCCAGGGTGGCCCCCTCAATGGCACCACACATACGGGGCATGTGTGGGTACAGGGGTGTGTCTGGGCTGATGGGCAGCACAAAGAGCGTGCCTAGCCCACCTACGAGAGACATAATTGCCTGCAAGGACGAGAATGCCGTACGTGTATGTGTGGGTATGTGTGTGCTTGTATGCTTATGAGTGAGTGTATGGGTGTGGGTGTGGGTGTGGGTGCGTCTGTGAATGTGCATACGTGTGCCTGTGTGCTTGTGTGCTTGTATGTGTGTGTGCTTGTGCTTGTGTTTGTATGTGTGTGTGTATGTGTGTGTGTGTGTGAGGAAGGCTCTTTCAGGGGCGACTGTTCAGGAAGAGTTATGTACCAACAACGGTCCTGCATTCACTGACCTCAAAAGAAACATGGGTTAAGACCCCCTGAAAAAATCCAAGCCTTCTATAAGGAGACAACACTTGCCTGCAAGCCTGCCGTGGTGGAATTGCTGGCGGCAGAGGTGGCATCAGCTACACTGTCCAGTCGATGGGAAGCAAGCAGGGCAAGCTGCGCAACCCACTCTCCCCCTCCACCCTGGTCCAAGCTGGGCCCGTGCTGCGTTCTGTGTGAATGTGTGTGCGTGCGTGTGTGTGCGTGTGTGTGCGTATGTGCACGTGTGTATGTGTGTATGTGTATGAGTATGGCATGTGTGTATGTGTATGTGCACGTGTGTGTGTGTGTGTGAGAGAGGTACATACTTGTGTGTGTACGTGTGTGTGCATCTGTACAAGCACGCGGATTTTTCGCCGCACCCTGTCATCTTTGGACAGTATCCAAACAACACTTTCAACAAAAAACAGATAAGCAAATCGACACAAACATAAACTCACGAGCACACACCTCAAGGCCCCATAGGCAGCCAGCAAGTTTGCCAGCTGCCCGTTCTCAATAACAGGGCCCCCACTCTCTTTCATGCTGGCATTCCTGCCGGCACTGCTGGCCTCACTGTCTACACTGCTGCTGCTGCTGCTGCTGCTATCGTTGCTGCTGCTGTTGCTGCCCAGTGTTGCAGCAGACAGTGCCTCCCACCACTGTGGCTGGGGCTGGTGACTTCCAGCAGAAAACTTGGCCAGCAAGCTCACCCAGAAGTGCAAGGCAACCGGGCTCTGCGACCACTGCAGGGACGCGTCCTCTACGATCTGCGGTGGTTTAGGAGAAAGAATGTGTGTATGGCTGTGTGATGATTGTGTATGTGTGTACGCAATACGCATTGTGATTATGTTAGTGAGCTTATGACGGGTGCTGAAAAGGGAGTTGTGCGTTGTATTTACACACACTAACACACATACATACACCTGCACAAGAGCCTTTGCAGCAGTGATGAAGGTCACATATGTATATACATATAAATATGTTTGCAACCTACACACACACAGACACACACACACCAGACACATACACACACCTGTATGATGGGTGCAGAAGCCTCTGCAGCAGGGACAACGATTATGACAAGATGTATGCATTGTACCTACACACACAGACACACACACGGCACATACACACACCTGCATGATGTGTGTGGGCGCTCTTGCAGCAGCCATTACAGCTATAATAAACCTAAGTGTGCGTCATACCTACATACACACCAGATACAATGTACACCTGCATGATATGTATGGGAGCTCCTGCGGCAGATAACGATTATAACAAGACGTATGCATCGTACCTACCTACCTAACTACACACACACACACACTTACACACACCAGACACGCATACACACCTGCATGATGTGTGTGGGAGCTCCTGCAGCAGCCAGCCCGGATGCCAGCTCCAAGCACGCTTCCTCATCCTTGGCAAGCACGTCTGTGGGTGATTGTGTATGGCGTGAGCATGTTAGCGTGCATGCGTGCGTGTATAATTGCATGTGAGTGTGAGTATGTGTGTGCACGTTTGTATGCGTGTGTGTGTGTGTGAGTTTGTGTGTACGTGTGTATATGGATTTGATTGCATGCGTACATGTGTGTATGTGTGTGTATGCATGCGCACGTGCGTGCCTGCCACCGTGCAGCTCACCAGAGGCGCTTGCCCCTTCGGGTAGGCTCCATGAGGCCCCAAAGTCACGTGCCAGGCCCGCAGTGTATGTAGCAACTGCTTGCTGTAGGAAGGCATCGCTGGGGCTCGCGTCCATGAGGCCGAGGACCTGGGAAGGGGAGGCAGAGGGTGTATGTGTGCGTGTACTTTTATGGGGCCAAGGACTTGTGAGATCAAGGCTGTGTGTGGGGGTGCCTTTGGGATGCTAGGGACCTGTGAGGTGGGAGCAAAGGGTGCTTGTATGCATGTTTTGTTATAAAAATGTCAAGGACATGTGAATCGAGGGCACATAAAGAGTGTATGTGTGTATGTGTGTGTGATTCACGGCATTTGGCAGACAAAAAATGCGGTGTGAAAAGCCACAGCTAAGGAGCAACGTGCCCAGGACTCCTGCAGTCAGGAATGCCACAATCATACATACAGTACACGCACGGAAGATTGGCATGTAATCACTTAATTGTGGTCATCCCTATATATGACATGCAGAGAGGGTGTGCAGGTGAGAACGCCCCCCTCCTTTCATCACACACACAACACACAAACACACACACAGCAACAGCAGCAGCAGGTCCCCTGACCTCGGGTGCCACAGTGTGCTGGTGTCATAGCTGCGGTGAAATGCCGTATTGCGTGGATATGTGTGTGGCACCACGCCAGCGTTCAGCATACTCGTGAACAGATTGGATGGGTTGCATCACACTGTGTGGATGTACGTGCTGCTCTGCACACTTGTGCTGCAAGCACCAGACTGTAGCGGTACCACATTGCGGTGATGCACTCCCACTGTGTGGTGTGTGTTGTACCCCGTAAGTGATCTGTAGGTGTGGCAACACCCCCACCCCCCCCACACACACACACACACCACCACACAGTGTGATGCATCACCACAGTGCCCTCTGTAATGACCAGCCCCTTGATCTGAAATGGCCAGCCCCTTGCAACCTTGTTTAACTCATTATAGGTAATAATAAGGTAAAAAGGACAAAAGAAAAGGGAAGATTTGCAAAGAGCAATTTCCACATTGATTAAGGGAAAAGCACACAAACAGTAAAGCCTTGACGGAAATTTATTTGAAATCAGGAGGGTTGCAGGCTTGGCCTGAAACCGGCTCCTGATAAAAGTCAATAACGACCAGAAGCAGACCAGAAATACAATCCGCTCTTTAAGCACCCGCCCCCTCCCGCCCCTTACACATCTCCCCTTACACATCACTAGAGTTACTATCTGTGACAGTGCAGTTTTGGAGAATGTAGCATTGGAAATTCAAGTTGGAACAAACTCATTGGATGAGGCTTGTGCGTAAAGCGCAGTACAAACAGTCGCCCCCCATAAGCACTGCACGACTCCTTACATTTGTACTACCATGTATGACACAGTACAAATATCTAGGGTTGAACAAAACCGTGTATATACACCGTATATGACCGTATATTTGGTGATTTCCCTGCCACAATACCGTTTATACACCAACCTGGCCAACCCTACAAACGTCATATTACGCATGAGCGAGTACCAGCATTCAAACGAACCTCTCGCCTTCAACACGGCTCGTCTAGCCTTGTTAAAAAAGCTGTTCACCTTATCAATCCATGCTTAATCACATCTGTATCATTACACGACATGCACCCATCATCATACACCTTCAGCGCGATCATAACGCACAGCGTACTGCACACTACACACATTCTTTAACAACCTGCACCATCATCACACACCTTCAGCGCGATCATAACGCATAGCGTACTGCACACTGCACACATTCGTTAACAACCTGCACCATCATCACACACCTTCAGCGCAATTATAACCCATAGCGTACTGCACACTGCACACATTCTTTAACAACCTGCACCATCATCACACACCTTCAGCGCGGTCACAATGTCAGGCAACTCCATGTTTGGCATGTGCACTTCCACCAGTGCCTGCATCTGCACCATCCATGCACCAGGAAGGGGCTCTCCATCCACCTGCATGCGTATGTGTGTGAGTACACGCATGTATAGGTACAAGTATGTGCGCATATGCGTGCGTGTGGGTATGCGCGCGTGAGTGCATGTGTGTGTTTGCACGCATGCATGTTTGTCTCTTCAGCAAGTGCCTCCATCATATATTATATTGCATCTACCAGCATCCACACCCACAGGCACCATACCTGCAGATCGACAACAAGTGAATACCCTGCTTATTTGCCATTAACGCAACTGCATTGCATCTTGGCATAACCACATTATTCCTCCAGCATCACTGCAGGCACAGCATCTACAAACCTATGTACCCCCACACACCAACGCATACCATCCCCAATAGCATGCCTGCAGTAGCAGCGCCTCCATCACATCCCTCAACATTTCCAGCGACACTTGTTTCCTAACCTTATTGCTGGACCAGGTGTGTGTAGGGTTGGCCAGAATCGTACATAGACACCGTGTGTGACCGTATATTTGGTTATTTCCCTGCCAAAAATACCGTATATGCACCGTATAATACGGTTCTGGCCAACCCTAGGTATATGCCCCCACACACTAACCCTTCTCACATACCTGCAGCAGCAGCGCCTCCATCACATCTCTCAACATGTCCAGCGACATCATCTCACGCCCGCCAGAAGGTGCTTTGATTTTGGACTTTGCAGGGCCGCCATCAGTGCCAGTGCTACTGATCGAGGCCGACTCTGCATGGCACGATGATGTGGTACAACAGAAAGGGGCAACATCGTTTTTGAGCAGGGCCAGTGCAGGCATCTGTGCGTGTGCGTGAGTGTAAATGTGTGAGGGTAAATGTGCTGTGCTTTCTATCCACTATTTTTTTCCTTTCACGAGGTCACTTGAAACCCTACCCTACATCACTCCCAAGTTAAGACCCAGGTTGAATGTACAGTTGCTGATGAAAGAAACGACCGTGGCTGATACTTAGGGTTGGCCAGAACCATAAATATACGGTGTACATACGGTATTTTTGGCAGGAAAATCACCAAATATACGGTCATATACGGGGTGCATGTACGGTTCTGGCCAACCCTACTGATACTGCATTTCACGCTATGTTGACTGTGGCTCAGACTGTGTGTGTGTGTGTGTGTGTGTGTGTGGCTCAATGTGTGTGGCTCAGACTGTGGCTCAGACTGTGGCTAATATTGCTCACGCTTTGTTGTTATGACCTCACTTAGTACTGCAATGACAAAGACTGACTGGAAGACTACCAAAGCTTAAAAGCACCGATAAGTGTGCAGGTATGCAGAAGTTAGCAGGTATGCACAAGGAGCTCCTGTGGTGCTCATGCACTACTGCTTTTGCACAAACTTTCTAAAATACAAAGGGAGGATTTCAGGCAAAGGCTATACACACCTAGCTGTAAGGTGTCTATTTTATACCTCAAAACAAGCACAGCACACACAGCAGCAAAGAGACGCGCAACCACACGGCACATACAAAGCAATAGCCACCTACCAGGCACAGGTTTTGGTGCAGCCATCTCCAAAAGTCGCCCCACGAGCTTTGTGCGGGAGGGAGGGCTGAGGCTGATTCCTGCTTTTGCAGCAGATGCCAGGCACGCAACAACGTCCTCTGCATCAAACTCCTCCGCCTGCACGATGGCCTCCTCGCCCCACAGCTGTGTGTGTGTGTGTGCATGCGTGTGTGTGTGGAATTTGATTCCAATCAGTCTTCTACGAGTTGAATTCCTTTCATACTTTCCTCCAATAAAAATGTGTTCCATCCAAAAGCACGGGCCCATATGCCATGTGCACATACACCACCAATCAGTTTTCACTTTCATGGCAGCTACCGCATAGTCCCCTAACATACACATACACACACAATAATGTGGTACATGTTCCAAGCACCCATCAGCGTCCACTCTCGTGGTAACTGCTGCGTACTCCTCAGTGACATATAACACAAACAAAATGTGCAGCAGCATGTGTACTCCTCAGTGACATTTAACACACACACACAATGTGCAGCAGCATATGCCCATGTTCGTGGCAGTTGCCGCACCACCCCCAGCAACGTAAACACGCAATATGCAGCAGCACATGCGTGCATAATACACATTACCCACCACATCCACTCCCGTGGCAGCTGCTGCATAAGCCATAACGAACATATACACACACATACACACAAACATACAATATGCAGTGGTTCATGTTCCAATCACCCACCAGCATCCATATTCGTGGCAGCTGTCACACACACACACACACACACACACAAACACACCACACAGAGTGTGCAGCTGCACATGTTTACACACATTGCACATCACCCACCAGCATCCACTCCCGTGACAGCTGCTGCATGATACCCAGCGACGACACCCCCTCCAGGATGCTGATCAGCCCGTGCTTAGTGAACTCCATCTCCTTTTTGGCTTCCTCCTCCGCCTCTGCTTCGTCGGCAGCAGCAGCAGCACCTAGCAACGGACAAGTGTAGGGTTGGCCAGAACCGTATGTATACACCGTATATGACTGTATATGACTATATTTGGTAATTCCCCTGCCAAAAACACCGTATACACACCATGCTTCTGGCCAACCATAGACAAGTGCCAAGTGCGTCGTCTTTTTAACGTGCTCTTGCTGCACATTCTGAACTTCACCTTTTTTGGTCGGCCTTCTTCACAGTTCAACTAGCAAAAGATGAAGCGCTCGTAGGTCATTGATGGTGCACAACACACATTAGATACCGTACCAACGCTTGACCATTGCGCTTTAATTATCTTTTTTGGAGCAATGGAGACGCGCAATGGATATTTTGCTACACTTGAAATCGGGGTGCGCAATCGGGTGCGCAAGCGGGAAATTATTCCGGTGAGAGCCGGTGCGCAATTGTGCGCAATTGCAAAAATTAATTAATGTTATAAATTTTGGGTAGGCAATGGATAGGTATGTGCGTGCCATCCCGCGGGAGAAGCGGGAGGACGATGTTGCGCGCGAGCAGCAGCGTTCCAAGCATGCCATCCGGGATGCAAGCGTTGAGGCAGCTGGGCTGAAGCGCAAGCGTGAGGAGCAGTATGAGAAGGCCAAGCAGCAGCGCAAGCTGGAGGGAAAGGGACCCGGGCGACCTCCAGCTGTCAGAGGCCCTGTGAAGCAGCACACAGCACCTCCCGTACAGCCACAGCAGCATGACAGCAGCACAGCAGCAAGGAAAGAGAAGAGCAGGAGGAAGATGGGGCAATGCTCAAGTACCCGCGGTACCTGTAATTCAAAGCCATGCAAGCTTGCTGCTGGGGGTCTGCGCAATGGGGTCTGCGCAATGCCCCTGAGAAAGCTCTGCGCACCTCAGTTGCTGCGCAATTGGGGGTGTGCAATGGCAGACTTTTCCCACTGAAAGGGGTGCGCAAACCCCGCGCAATGCACTCAAACAATTCATGAAAAATCAGGGTGCGCATTGGTCACGCGTTAGTACGGTATCTCAAACGCTATATTCCTCCCACGAGCCTGTTGCATCCAAGCTAGCTCCTCGGGAGTACTTTGTATACTCTTAAGCTGCAGAATCTGGGAAAGCTCCTCTGCGGAATGTTCTTTGGAACAAAATTTGAAATGCGTACCGACGTTAATTAGGCGATATACAACGACTCGTAAACGCACCTGCTGTCGACTTGCCCTGCTGCACCTGCACCGTTCTGCCCCGCCGTTTTGCCTCGGCAGCCATCCTGTCCTGCAGTGATTTTGCCCACCTGTGTACGTGTTTGTGCCCGCGTGTATGTGTGTGTGTGTGTGTGTGTGCGTGTGTGTGTGTGTGTGTGTGTGGTGTTGTGGCATCTGAGCAGTCTTCCCCACACCTGGCTCATTAGCAAAAATTTTGAGGCACATCTCTTGGGTTGGGTGCGATTTAACATAATGTAAGGCAGCAAAAGACGACGATGAAGAAGCTCAAGTATTGAGGCATACCCTGTATGTAAAAAACGGCGATCCTCGAGTTTAAAACATGCAAAATACATATTGTAAGTTACCATACATTTACACATATATACGGTGTACAAACGGTATTTTAAGCAGGGAAATCACCATACATACGGCCGGATATGGTGTGTATATACTGTTCTGGCCCACCCTAATTGTAACACACCTGCATTGTGCTTCCCATTTGTGACTGTGCACTACAATTCATCATATGCAAACATTACGATCACGCATTAACCACGCAGCACCTGCGGTGTCTGTACTGTACCTGGATTGTGCCTCAATGGCAAGCTCCAACGCAGCTGCCTGTGCAGCTTCATCCAGCTCATAATGATAACGTCCGGTCTGCGTTGTGTGATGAAGGATTTCAGGACAGTGAGCATACGTCTCCTGCACGGTTTCATTGCCTCCTCTAAAACAATGGCACTTTGCCTACGCCTTTGATAAAAAGGAGCATTGCTGCATTGACTGATTGTGCCCAGCGCTCGCACTATTGGTACAGTAAATGGATATGAAATAATGCCAGAGAGCGTATGTTGCATGCTTGAATTAAATCTGCTTGTGTTACTGAAGCCAATGTATCCAGCTGCGCAAGTTGCCAATCAAAGAGAGGAAATAAAGGTTAAGAAAGCATTGTACAAGTTAAAGGGGGGAGATCTGGTAGGTGAGCGTTGCCAGAACTTTTGCCATTGGTGGTGGTGGTGGTGGTGGTTGTGGTGGTGGTGGTGGTGGTGGTGGAGAGAGCAGCTTGCTGAAAACTGAGGTTTAAGACAATGCAAGCAAGCACAATAAAACGTGTAAATGTGTCATTAGAAAGTGTCACTAGAAATACATCTTAGCACCAGGAACATTCAGCTAGCCATATTACACTTCATGACCTCCTTGTTAATTGTTCACCGCCATCTCACGATGCAAGCAAATTAAACTTGTTCATGACACGTCGCTAAAAGGGGATATCCGACGGATGCCGATTCTGTTCTTTGCGCGACACTCATCCACGCAGCACTTACACTTTGACTGACAGGACATACAAAGGGAATAATGACTCATCTTAAAAGCAAAGACACAGTTGCATGCTCTGACACCATTGCATGCTCTCAGCCCCCGGGCTCAAAAGAATAATAAGATAAAGAATATAAGAAAGTCTGCCATACAGTACTTATATCACCGCGTACCGCGAACGGTTTTGACCCCCTCGCAGTGTGTCGCAAGCACTAAAACAAATGAAATAAAAAGGCCTTGGAAAGCTCGCATTGGGCAAAATTGACATTTTTAGCATGCATGAACGAGAAGAGGCCTCCCAGGCACAAACCGCTTGTAGTGGGCGACTTCTTCAAGCCCAGTTACCGGACAGCAAGTCAGAAGGCAGGTTGGAGAGGACAGGCAGCAAAGACAGGACAAGATGCTGCAGCAGCAGCAGCAAAGAAGTGGCAATCTAATAGGCCTAAGCTGACCTCAGGCATCAGCAGCAGGGGGGTTCTTTTGGGAGGAGCAGCAATGTAAGCGGGTGCCTTCCTTCACATGCACATGTACTTGTGCGCACACGCATGCATACAAGCGTGCATATGCATGGACTTGCGTGTGCATACACTTGCACACGTGCATGCATGTGCATGCAAACATATGCACATGCGCACGCAAACATGCATGCACATGCGCACACACACACACATGCACACGCGCACATGCACAAGCATGCTCACATGCGAGCATACGCGTGCAAGTGCAGCTCAAAGGGCCAAAAGGCCCTCGTATATGCTCACGCTGCGTTAAGTATTTGAGTGTTGCCCTCCTTGCAATGTGCGCATCAGGATTCATAAATCAGGTCTTTCCGAATCTTGCATTGGTTACGGTATATTTTCCCTACGGTACATCCTCACCTCGCACATCAGAACAGCCAGGGCATCCCCCGCTACAAGCTGCATGCGCGCACCGCCGTAGCTCTTGGCAACCGCCCCCAGCGCAGCACTCACCTACATACGTGCAGACGCAGACACACGTACACGTGAACATGAGCGACATGGATAGTGGACGCACGCAGCAGCTTGGAAAGCGTGCTATGTGCAAGCGAAGGACTGCTCATTAAGGTTTGATGTTGACTTGTGACAGATTACGTACAGGAGTAGAGGCTTAGCAGCAACGCAACAACGGAAAAACTGATCGTAGGTAATATGGCAGCTTAGAAAAGGTGCAATGTGCAGGCAACGGCAAAGGCGCTTGTCAAAGGAAAAAAGGAATTGCATGTACAGTCTAGCATACTTCAAAAGAACGACGATATAACTCATTGTCGGTTTGCAAAGCAGCTTGGACAGGGGAAAGTGCATGGGAGTGCATACGCAAGTGCATGTCAGTCCATGTTGGTTCGTCTGAAAAGAAATTTCACGGTATGTAGGATTGCTTTGTGAGTTCCTCAGGCTGGACCCTGCAACAAAAGACTCAGGTGATTCAAGAGCAATAGGCGTGTAGGACTCCGCTGGTGGGACAACGCAGCACACATGAACACATGATGTTTCATGCCTCCTTAGCATTGCCATTCTCTGTTCCCTTGTGCGGGATAACCCTCACCAAACCAGGCTCAGGCTTTTGCTCTATATGTATGAGGCAAATATTATTAATCGGATTTCTTTTTCTCATGCAGACAGACATTTCCCTAACTGAGGCTGCTCAATACGCATGAGGAAAGTTATTATTAATCAGACTTCTCTCTTGTGCAATTTGACATTTAAAAAACAGGCTCAGGATCTTGCTCCATGCAACACATGGGGATGACCAAAACTTTTCTTCTTTCCTATGCAGGGTGACACTCACCAGTTCAGGCTCAGGCGCTTGCTCCATGTAACGCATGAGGCACAGGATGTTGACCAGGCTTGCTGGGTTGGCGACAAGGCCACCTGATGCCACCTCCACACTCTCCTCCTGCTTTCAGTGTGTGAGAGAGCACACAATCAAAGGAGATGCAAAGAAGCCATTCTTCTAACACCGCCTCCACACTCTGCTCCTGCTGAACTATGGTATGTTGGTGGTCGACAATGAGTGGAGAGGCAAACAGGTTCATTGACATCAACTCTGCATTCCCCCTCTGCCCTACTGCAAAAATTAGAATGGCAGCAAAACGTTTACATGTTTCCAATGGATAAGATGAGGTGGTGGTGGCAAAGCATATAAAATGTTCTCAATGCTGATAATCAGGATGAGGTAGCAACGGATGTTGCGCTTTCTCAACGGTATAAATAAAAATGGTGGCAATAGAGTTGGGGGCACTTGTTGTGGGATGTTGTGATGCAAGCACTAGTAGGAGGCAAGAGCTGCCCCTGAGGTCACCTTTGCACTCTCACAATCGACCATGCATGGCATCACACGCAAGCATGTTTGCAAAGCACGTCGTGAATTACAGAGGGGGTTGCTACGGAGCGCAATGCATGGCGGACGTGCACCGAAAGCATATCTAATGAGTTCTGACTTCACATGATGACCACGGTACAGCAGAAGGGGCCACTGGCCACTGGGCCTCTTCATTCACCTTGTTATAACCTAGCCGTCCTCAATACAAAACACACATATAAAAAAGCATACACAAAATAAGTACGATGAAGACACAGACGCTCCTAGGATCCCTGCTTGCGCACGTACTCAGGCACCATCTGACACAGCAACCTTCAACACAAAACACAAAACCACAACAAACACGCATACACACGCACCTGGGCTCCTTGCTCGCGCACGTGCTCCGGCACCATCTGGCACACTCTCAACACAAAACACAAACACACTCAACACACACGTATACACACGCACCTGGGCTCCTTGCTCACGCACGTGCTCCAGCACCATCCGGCACAGCTTGCACTGTGCATCCAGCCAGATGCTGTCAGGGCGTGCTGAGAACGCATAGATCATGGTTGTCATGATGTTGGCTATCACGCTGGTGTCAAGCACACGCGTCACAAGTGGCTTGCCCACCTGTGTGTGATGTATGTATGTGTTTTTGCGCGTGTGTGTTTATATGTGTATGTGTGTGTGAGCGCGTGCGTATGCGTGTATGTGTGTGCGTAAACGTATGCACCAACCTGCTTTGTGCCACAAGGGCTTGCATAGGATTCGTTTGACCAGGATAAAAATGTGTGAGTATGAAAACAGTGCAATGCATTAGAGGGAAAAGAACAAAGTGTAGCAGAGCCTAGATTGTATTTGAGTGCGTGTCTTATTTCTGTGCTGTTTGCTTATACCTAGCTTGTTGCCTTTATGTGGTTGCAACAAGGACTGGCTCGTCTTTTGTCACAGAAAGCGTTGTGCATATGGCACATGCTTGCACAAACACCACAAACAATCGGCCTCTCTCAGCATGTCTTTTTTGGAAACAGGAGTGTCCTAGCCACAAATGAAGATATGTGCATATGGAAAGTTGCACACCTGCGCACACATGTAGCTGTCCCATGCCAACTGATATATAATTATTCCATTTCTGCAGCCATTATATTCACATAGACTGCAAGAAAGGAATGCAGTTTTTGACACGCTTTTGGGGGGGCATTGTTGCAGACGTAACATAAATTCTCAGATGAGCCTATCGTTACACACACACACACACGCACACACACACACACACACACACACACATACACGCACACGCACACACACACACACGCAGACAACTGCACCTGCACCATATCCTGTGAGTCTTCCATCTCCGCAGCCATCACTCCGATGGAGGCTTGCATAGCCGCGAGAGAGGAGTCCATAAACGTTTGGACCCACTCCACCGGGGCATCGTTGCAGCCCCAAAACAAGACAGCCTGCGGATTTTGCATGTGCATGTGCGCTACAAATAATGAGAAGGGTTGGTCCGAGCATATACACATTCATATAGATGGTGTTTCTAGCAGGAGAAGTGCCATACATATGGTCACATACGGTGTGAAAATTCAATTATGGCCAACCCTAATAATGAGTCATTCACAAATGAATCTCTGCACACACACATGTTCACGTGCAAATGGGCAAACATATGTGTTTAGATGCATTTACACGCTGACATAGTTGCATGAAGTTGCATCTGCAAGTACGCCCGGTGATTGAAGATCCAAGGTGACCCAAACGTAATAGCCTCATTTGCACAACATTCCAATACCGTGCACATTGCACATGGAATTGCACACTTCACGTGGTCTCCATGCATGAACACACACACACACTTTTACGCATGAACACACACACTTTCACGCATGAACACACACACACACACACACACACACACACCTTCACGCATTAACACACACAGACATACAGGCATGATCGTACACAACACACACACCTCACAGATTGTGTTCCAGTTGAACGAGTTGACCACACACAGGTCCTCCGCCGTGATAGGCCTGCTGGGAGCAGCCCCACTGATACCCTTCTGCTGCCGCTGCTGTTGCTGCCGCTGCTGAGCACGTGCCCTGTCCTTCTCCTCCTGATCCATGGCCGTGAATTTGTTGCCATCCGACATGAGCACTTCATCCACTTCTAGCTGCTCAGGGACCTGCGGCAAAAGGATGGACTTGCACGCGTATGTTCACCTTTTTAACAGCTGTGCCTGACTCAGGACCAGGCTCACCTCTCTGTGTATTTGTAGGGTTGGCCAGAACCGTATATACACACCGTATATGACCGTATGTATGGTGATGTCTCTGCAATAAATACCGTATGTACACCGTATATACGTATGAATGTATGGTTCTGGCCAACCCTATGTAGTTGTCCTGATTCCTATATATTCTTTACCTACCATATCTGTTGCCACGCGGTGATCGCTGGTCAAGACGTTTGGTCCTGTACGGCTTAGCCACCAGATTTCAGCTCATCCTCTCAGATCTCAAGAGTCAACACCACCCTCATCGTTGGGATTACTGCCATTGGCCACTTGTGCTGAGAGATCAAACTAAGGGGAAAATTAAAAACCATACATGACCACATTAAAATCTCACTCTTAATCCAACTTCCCCCTAGCACCACACATACGCTAACGCACAAGCACCTACCTCTATCAGCCCTCCTCTCCTGCCGACCTTTTTTGCCTCTGCCGCTCGTGACAGCGCGTCCTCCGCTTCCAGGCACTGCTGTTCTGCCAACTGCATCGATAATTGAAAGTGTTCTGTGTAGTTTATGTGCGTGCGTGCGTGCGTGCGTGCGTGCGTGCATGCGTGCGTGCGCGTGTGTTCCTGAGCCTCAAAGCATCGTTTATCCGCCATCTGCAGCCAGTAAAGTGAGAAATCCATATAATATGAAAGGCACAGAGATGTACTAGAGAGGTCCTCCACCACAAACACTGCTGCTCTGTCAACTGCAGGCAGCAGCGTAGTGGGGGGTGCGTTGCAAACTGAATGGGAGAAGCCCCGAGTGAAGTCGCATGCATTCGACTGTACATTGCATGCACATGCATACGTGCACGTGAGTGTGTATATGTGTGTGTGTGTGTGTGTGTGAGCGTGTGAGTGCATGAGTGTGTGCGCGCCACGTACCTGCATGTAGCTGGCGGCAGCATCTATGAACATGGCCTTGAACTCAGGCCGGGGCTGGAAGCCGCACCCCACGTAACAAGCAGCCATGCCCAGAATGCCCTGGGAAGGATTAGCAACAAGCATGTGAAGTCGTGTGAAGTAAGAAACTTCTTGAGAATTCGCTCAAATGCCCTCCTGGCTACTAACTAACAACCATGACCAAGACATTTGGAGAAGAACACTGACTGTTTTTTTAGCCTGCTTGACACATATGCATTAGTATAAAAATGCTCTCCTGGCTACTAACTAACAACCATGACCAAGACATTTGGAGAAGAACACTGACTGTTTTTGTAGCCTGCTTGACACAAATGCACTAGTATCAATTGCACTGAGTTCTGTATAACCTACACCTCTCAATCGTCACGTCTGCTTGGGTTTGGTATGCTGGTGGCATTTGACTTCAATGATTCCTACACCTCTGCTTACTCACATCTGCTTCCTCCACCAGGTCGGTCAGGAACGCGCGCTCCGCCTCATCCCCCTCTGCCTGTCGTGCCTGCTGTGCTTTGGCCTGCATCGTCCGCAGCGCAGACCCCTCGCAAGCCTTCAGCCACGCGCTGCTGGGCGGATGGTTTAGGCACAGGGGGGTGCGCAGGAGGAGGCTCAAGTTGCTCACTGAGTAGGCGCTGTTTGAGATGTGGGGGTGTGTGGCCATCACCAGAAACTCGCCCAGCGCCTGTGCGCAGGAGGAAGCTCAGATGGCTCACTGTTGAAGTGCTGCTTGAATGTTGGTGTGTGTGTGTGTGTGTGTGTGTGTGTGTGTGTAGCCATCATAGCCATCACCAGGAGCTTGCCTGCTTCATTTCCTTCTTTTGGTGTGCAAGAAGTGGTTGGGGTGTCATCAATGTGAGGAGAGACTGGGTGGACGATATGCATGGCCATAAAAGCAAAAACCGGTGCAAGTGGTTTCTGCAACGCTTTTAAAAGTCTGTTTGTATCCCTTACAAAAGCATGCACGAGCAATCACAAGCATGACCAAGCAGTTGTGGTTCACACACACGCACACGCACACGCACAAGCACACACACACACACACACACCTGGTCATTCGGTGATCTGTTCACAAGCAGTCATTCGGTGATCTGTTCACACACACACACACACACACACACCTGGTCATTCGGTGATCAGGTACCGCAAGGGCAACGCACACTACACACAGACACCCAAACTCACATATTTGCACATCTACCTGCACATCTAGCAGCTCTTGCTCGTCTGCA
>Ga0307945_1001855_pt1 | contig 16857 bp, 20 predicted proteins | sample OrgLakmetagen228_FD_201818 | JGI IMG/M metagenome (GOLD analysis project Ga0307945, IMG submission 201818) | Saline water microbial communities from Organic Lake, Antarctica - #228 | ecosystem: Environmental > Aquatic > Non-marine Saline and Alkaline > Saline | place: Antarctica: Organic Lake...
GGGCTGCCGTGTTGCTCCGCCGTATGAGTCTTAGCCGCTCCCGAGTATTTCCGGGCGTGTGCACGATGGCACACGAAGGCGTTTTCCAGGGGGCACCACGCGGAAGTGCTCATACATCGCCCCCCAAGAATTAAAAGTGAAGGCTCCAGTGTGTGACTGCTGTTGATGATGCCACCCACTCCCAAAAGAATGGTGAGGAGGGTACCGACAGTATTATTAGGTTTTATAAGGGCCTTCAATCAAGAAGTGCTACTGCTAGCCTGCTCGTAAAAAGTAATTAGGTCATGGAGTAAAAAAAAGCTTGTTATTGTTCTGGCTTAAGAAAGTAGACACGTCGTAGTGTTATTAGGTAAGGAAAGATTACATCGGTATGTACGCCTCTGGCGGTAACTTGGAAAAACGTGTAACTGAATCAAAATAAGGTGCTAGAATAATCAAAGGGGAAAATGCTAGGCACTCAGCCACAAAAGAGGCCACACCATACATATCTGGCTGGTTCAAAAAGATCCTCAAACGAGCTTGCCCATCTCGAGATGGGCTATCCTCATCCTGACTGTGCGAAGACCAGCTGGCGGTGCTGTGTGCGAAGGCTAACAAGATGTTCATACAAACAGTCCAGCAAGAATGAAACGAGTGTTCCTCTTCCAGGAGAGTGTGCCAGTCACATTTGTCACAGATCCTGAGCTCATAAGGCCTAAATTGTCTGGAGCAATGAGGAACAGACAGATGAAAACCAGAACTAGAAAAGCACGCGAGGGCAAGGAAAAGGGGTGACGTAAGTAAGCAGTAAGTCTGAGAAGAGAGCACGCAAAAAGACAACAAAGACAAATAGTTACTAGACACTGAAGAAATAGTGAGGAGCAAGCAGAGGTACGGCGCTTGCTAGGTCCATAAGTATGTTAATAAGCGGGACAGATAAATCATATATATATCTCTCTCTCTCTCTCTCTTTCTTTCTTTGAAAACACATCATACTTTACAATTTCCCGAACAGTCTACCTAGTTTTTGCCTGCAGAGTGCTTGCTAGTGTGCTACTTTCTAGGCCACTCCCGCCCTCTCCTCTTCCTGGCGGTGTGGCACTGCTGCCCTCCCTCTCCCTACGAACCGCTCTAACCCTGCCTGGCGTTGACACAGGGGTTCCGACCTATGCTTGAAAAGGAGCAGTGTAACGCAGAGAGGTTCTCCTGGTGTTGATATGGTGACTGTTGAGGTTCGCAAAACATTTGCACCTTGGTGGTTTTGCTACCCAAGTTTTGAGGCATATCGGCAGTTGCAACCACGACAAAGACATTGCCCCATCTTTTTATACTTACATCAATTCATAAAGGGTAGGGCTGTGTATAGGCCTGTGAGGAGCATTTTGGCTCAAGGCGATTTCACAGCTGTTGTGCACATTCACTTGCCTATATACCTTGATGAAATAGGCAACAGGGATATCTTTCCTTATGACTGGAAAGAGGTTTGGACAGATGTGCCTCAAAAACAACGGTGGTCTGTGAGCACACCATTATAATATTCACAAATTCACTTTGTTTTGCGTTTCACCTGACGTTGATCTTATCACGTGTAGTTTAATCTTAATTGCTTGACGGCACTGCCAACACAAGCAGCTTAATCTTTGCGGCAACTGCACCTCGCACCTCGAGACTGTTTCGTGGAGCACTGACAGAGAGCAGATTGGAGGCCTGCAAAGTAAAGGCGAGTCATGCATGTGACGAGAATGTGAGAAGGTGCCAGAAACCCAATGCGGGATTGAAATTTGATAGAAGGCAGCGAGAGAGGCAGTAGATGTAAAGAGCAGGTGCAGGACCACTCTCAGGTGCCAGACGTAACATTAGTACAAGGCGTTATGAAATATTTTCATTTTATAGGGCAACTTAATTACGTCTCACAGAGACACAAATACATGAGGTTGGCCATAATAATATATCAATAATATATATACGGCGTGTATACGTTTTTTGGCAGGGAAATCACCAATATACGGTCAAATACAGTGTACATAGACGGTTCTGGCCAACCCTACAAATACACATGCACAGAGCACACTCATTCACACGCGCACACACACACACACACACACACACACACACATACACATAGGCACACATGCACAGGCAGACAAACATATAGAAACCTACCTCAGCATGGGGAATCAGCATAGAGGAGTGGTAGTTCAGGCTGGAACGGTGGCTTGCAGGGAGTTGTGCCTCACTGTCATAGGGAAGCAGAGGGGTAGTCTCTGCCTTTGGGTCGTTAGGATGCGAAACCAGCGTTCTAGCACGCTCAACCTGCAGGACGGCACGTAAGAGGGAGGCATGATGCTGTCCTTGATACTTGAGTATTGGACTACAAAGGAACGACGAGATCTGAAACGGCTGCTCAACCAAGGAGGACAGGAGAAGACAAGGACTGGCACGTAAGGGCGCAAAGGGGTTTATCACTGCCCCCGTCTGTGCTAGGGAGTGATGCCAGCGTCTTGGATGCTCAACTAGCATGTCAGAATTAAGCAGTGGCAACATGTTTGAACTTTTGGTGCGCTGTACATTCCAAGTATAAGAGGATTTTAGTTATAGATATCAACAGCTGTGATAGCCTTAATTTGCTCAACCTGTACTCTCTGAGACTTGTTACGCAGAGTCTGAGCAAAGCGTGCTGGGTGTGTGGGCGTGTGGGTGACTGGGTGAATGCATATAAGCCAGAGTGAAAGCTGAGTGCACTGCAGATGTTAGCAGCTCTTGAGTGAATCCAACGGAGCGCTTCCCCCCCTTATGTGTGAGCTTGAGTGTGTGTGTGTGTCTGTGTGTGTGTGTGTGAATTTGCTACATGCTGTATGCACATAATAGTCGTGAACAAAGTTCACGTTTCTCGCTTGCTCACATTATATTAGGAGAACTGGAGTCGTTGTGACAGACTGAACAGAGCACTTCACGCGCGCAGTGCAACAAAGTGCAGCCAAAAACACATGCAACGCGCGCACCTCTGTGTTCCAGTCAATCCTGGCTAGAACTATGATCTGAGCAACTGCCTGGACTGCACTCCCTGTGCCCAGGCCGGCCCAGAACCCCTGCAACGTGGACAAGCCCACATGGGTTTCAGGTTGTTTTATCTCATTGTTACAACCTGACTGTGATGATTGGATTTTTGATGTTTATTTCAAATGAATCAAGGGGTGAGCCACGAATCAAGGGGTGAATCAAGGGGTGAGCCACGAATCAAGGGGTGAGCCACGATTAAACAGGGAGGCTGGAACACGCTAAACAGGCAAACAGACAGGCTGGAACAGGGAGGCCGAACAGGGAGGCTGGAACAGGCTAAACAGGCTAGACAGACCCTTGGAGACAGAGAGGTTTAATAGACAAGGCTTAACAGGGAGGCTTAACAGGGAGGTGAAACAGAACTCGATTCTTCAACCATGGAATGGGGATAGGAGAAGAGAACGAAAGCCTTAGAGGTTTAAAGCCCTAAGAATAGGGGAGCAGTGGTTTGAAATGACTGAGTGCAAATTTATCTCAAGGCGCTTATAGAAGGAGGGAAACAAAAGAAATACTCAGATAGCTGCATATGTCTTCTGCAGTTATGAACCTGGTGCAATGAGAGGCCTTCCTCTTTGGCTAAAATTGCGCATGCCCTACTTACCACCACGGTCATGTGCAACTTGAATCCCAGCAGGAGCGTCAAGGGGAGTCCAATGCACCTGTGGATGAATGACAGAAATAAATTGCGTTATTCTTAGTTAGATTTAGTTTACATCCAATGCACCTGTGAATGAATGCCAGAAATCAATAATATTAAGGGATGAAGAGACCACAACACCCACTGCACAAATGAGTTTTGGATGGCTTTCCAAGGTGCCCCTGAACCTTGAAAGCGGACTGTTAATAGGCATGCAATGTGGATGCCATTACCGTCGTCGCACCATCCATGTATAATCTGCGCTCTGCCCAACCTTGTGTGTGCTCTCGGCACATGTTGGGGCTCGTTATGACTTACGTGGAGGCTCGTGTGCTCACGAGTGAACAACTCTAGGTAGCACAGATGGAAGCGTGCGCACTAAATTACCAGAGGGGGACCACGGAGGCCCAAATTGAGCAAGTTATGATATGCTCTTTGGCTTATACGTCTTCCAATTGGCAAGCTCCAAATTCTACATAATATGAAACCAGCTGTCCATAGATGTAAAATTTGGAGCTTGCCAATTGGGGGGCGTGTGCTTAATTTGCTGTGGCGTGCACCCCATTATTTACAGGTCACAGCCTCTATCAAATCACCCCCTGACCAAAGTCCACTTTTAAAAAGTGCTTTGGAGTAAAAATACATAAACTAGATCATTGCAAAAGAAAGTGAGTGAAAAGATGACCAGGTGGTCAAATTGGGATTTCAGCCAGTTCCCCTGTGAGGATAAGGGCCAAAAGCGGCGAAATTTCAACCTCCGCAAAGCAAAGATTTATATATCCACGATGGTTCATATATCAATAAGGTTGCATCAATTATGTTTTTAGTAAGGAAAAGGCTTTCTGGGACCAATTGCTCGAAATCCCAGCCAAAATTTAGGCCATGATGCCACAGAGGCCCAACAGCTAGCACCCTTGACCCCAAACTTCTTAATACATCTAGTTATAGGTATAGAACGATGTTTATGAAAAGAAAGGAGCATACTGGGAAGGCCGCTCCGTGGTCCCGCTCTGCAAAAATACACACACACCACACACACACACACACACACACACACACACACACACACACACACACACACACACACACACACACACACACCAGTAGCTGAACAAGTTCAAACCAGCCCCCCACGTCTGCCGTCCGCACGCTCTCAGCACTCCTCCAAGCAGGGCATTGAACCCGTCCCCAACTGTTGCCTGTCCAAAAGTGACGCACATTGAAAGTGACACACATAAGCACATAAGTGTGTAAACCGAGGTGTTTGTCTGTGATTTGCGTGCGCATAATATGTGACACACCAATTCCCATGAGTATCGAGTCAGCAAACAGCAGCCATGCATTTGTCTTAAGTACTCCTGTATCTCACCCAAATAAAATAATAGAAGGCTGACTGACCACAAGGCTCTCATCCATTTACCTGAAGCAAGCCCTATAAGGCAGTGTTTTTTTGTTAGGGCACGGCGTCGCTTTTTAAGCATTTTGCGTCGCTTTTTAAGGGTTTTTAAGCGACACACCAAAGCTCCGCGGGGTACCCCGTGTCGCGCATGCGCGACATAGAAATTCTGGGGAGTACCCTGTGTCGCTTTGTTCCTTTGGCTGGTCACCCAGAGACCAGGGTTTGAGCCCCAGCAAGCTCGCTCTTTTGCCCTTTTGCTATCGCCCCTCTATAAAACACTCCAGAACTTGCGATTTGGGTGCAAAAACAAAAAAACTTCCTGTGCAAAGCCCTTTTCCATCTGTATGAGAGCCACTATGTACAACAACCGTTTTTTTGGAAAAGGCTTGCGCTACACACTTTTTTGGCTAGAGCAACCTGCGTAGCGCTTTGACTTAAAATCCTACACACCCCAAAACCCTAAAAGAAACACTGGTGACCTTATAGTTGACCCACCCCAAGGTTTTACGCAATAAAGCCCTTAAAGACTGACCCATCCCAAAATTTTTGTGCATTCATCCGAAGTAAGTTATAAAGACTGCCTATTCCAAAGTTCTCATCATAACATTGACCACCGACTAACTTAGCAGGTTTCCACCCTCCCTAGTCAGGCAACCGTCAACAGTGCCTTGCTACAGAATGCGTGTGGGTTACACTTTCATTCATGTGTGGTACACTTTCATTCAGTGCCTTGCTACAGAATGCACGTGTGTTATACTTTGATCATGTGTTACACTTTCATTCATGTGTGTTACACTTTCATTCAGTGCCTTGCTACAGAATGAGCGTGTGTTACACTTTAGTTCATGTGTTACGCTTTAATTCATGTGTGTTACATTTTCATTCTTGAGAGCCTACCAGAGCTACCACAGGCACCGCGGTCATGGCCAACTCAATGACAGCTGGGTTTGGTGTGAACACGGACACGAGTGGCCTGCCAAAAACCCACAGGCTGAAAGCGAGGCACGTCTGCGAGAGGAGGGATTATCGAGCAAGGGGGATTGGAGTAAGAGAGAACTAAGGTTTACAAGGTTTACAAAGGCCTTCAGTCAAGACGTATGACTGTAAACCTTGAGAGAGGACCAAGAAGCCCTGTTTGTTGTTTTGGCAAAGATGAATAGAATGCAATAAACAAATGCGAGGGTGGCCTACACCAGACTTAAAGCCGGTGACACAGTTAGCAAATAAGAGCACAAGGCCCCTTTCCATATGTTACCACACCACACTTAAGCAACATTCCTATATAAAAGTAACATGATCATTTTCAGGAAAGAAGCACACCCTGTCGCTGCAAGCATCACACCATACCAAGCGCACGGCATTTTGAGCTGTGTGCTAGAAGGAATCCTTTGTGTAAGCCAGGGAACAACGCACCTGACTTGCCACCGACATTACAAACCCAGCCGTGCAGAAACGCTGTGCAGTAACTCCGTCGCCGGCCCCTAAGGAGTTTGCAATGCATGTGCTGCATGCGGAGCCCAAGGACATAGGCAGCATGTAGGCGATGGCGATCAGGTTGAAACTGCGTAAAGGAGCGGGGCGTGTGTGGGATCAGGTTTGGCCCATTTTGTCCAGACTTATTGACAGGAGCAAGCAGCTGCATGCATTGCAGTGTGTGCGGATTGTGCTGAGGCATGGACAGCAGTGGATACAGATTGCGTGACGATAAGGACAGCAGTGGATACAGATTGCTTGACGATATGGACAGCAGTGGATGCGGATTACGTGACGTTATGGACAGCAGTGAATGCGGATTACGTGACGATATGGACAGCAGTGGATACAGATTGCGTGACGATATGGACAGCAGTGGATGCGGATTGCGTGACAATATGGACAGCAGTGGATACAGATTGCTTGACGATATGGACAGCAGTGGATACAGATTGCGTGACGATATGGACAGCAGTGAATGCGGATTGCATGACGATATGGACAGCAGTGGATACAGATTGCGTGACAACAAGGACAGCAGTGAGTTTGCACTGAAAAGTACAGCGTCACTGCAGCTGTTGCATGGGGCACAAAAGCCTTGTTTGGAGGAGGAGGTGCATGCACCTTGACAGCAAGGACAGCAGTGAGTTTGCAGTGAAAGGTACAGCGTCACTGCAGCCGTTGCATGCGGCACAAAAGCCTTGTTTGGAGGAGGGGGTGCATGCACCTTGTTTGGCCTTAACTCTAGTAACTAATTAATAATCTCAACAGCCTGGTATTCTGGTAATCGATAAAGGGCTGGCACATTCTTTGGCAAATTTACTTATATAGTGTATACTGTGTGAGCAACGCACGCACACCACTGTGCACCTTTTGCAGGGGCACGCACACAGCGCTCCAAGGGCGTCCATTCTCAGGTGCACTGCTGACGAGGGCGGCTTTAAACAGTCAGTATTTATGGACAGATGCTCAGAGAAGTAAGCACTCATTGGTTAACGCTCTTAAACGTATACCTTATTATCTCTGTCGTCATTTCTGCATTTACAGGACCCCACGGTTGACGACTTTGGCAACCTCTGCATGCTTTAGATCTGATGTCTTGTGACAACTTGATTCCGACCGACCTTTTTCCTTTGCTTGCTCGAAGACAAGCAATCAATAGGCACATTTATAACCTCCCTAACGGCTACGTCAACACGTCTGCATTCTTTATCCTGCACTCACAGGATCCCCATGACGGCTACAGCTACGTCTGCATTCTCCAGGCTGCCAGCAAGAAGGATAACCAGCTCAAACAGCCACCTGAGGAGCGGAAAAACGTTTCCGAGAGGCTCATAATGATTATGCATGTCTTTTGATCCACAAATTTATAAAGTCACTTGCAAAAAATGAATGGAGCATTCTAACAAATTTTCCAGGGGTAGCAGCACATCTAGTATCTAGTACGACGCTGTATGATGAACATGATGAACATAATCATCAAGTGTGATCACGAACAGCTCATTTGTGATGCCTCCGATACGCTAATTGACTAGTAGAAGTACCAGAGCGTGCAATGATCAAACACCACGCAACAACAGCCTCGTGACATACATGAAGGTCAGCTGCATGCTCAACAATAGCCTCGTGACATACAACAAGGCATGCTCAACAATAGCCTCGTGACGTATTGTACACTTGCGTGCATTACTCACCATTCACAGCAGATCATGGCTGCTGCTGGGAGACCGTAGTGCAGGTATGTCAACCAACCCTGTTTGTATAAAAACAGACGTAAGATGTCAGAAGGACACAGGCACAAGGCACGTGTTAAACAGGGTAGCCCTTCATACTAAGATTATATAGTGCATAAACATAAAGCTCATATGGCCAGAATGACGCGGCCTTTTCTGGTCGTGATCCACCGAAAGCAGTAAGAACAGTAGCTGTGAAGCATATAATGCCACGACACATGGGAACTCATATGCCACGCCCACTTGTGATTGCTCGCCTGTACTGCACCAAATCCGCTCCCACCAAACAGCACTCCAGCTATTCAAACATCTCACCTCAAAAGCCCCCCACGTAAAACCCAGCACTCCAAACAGCTGTTCAAACATTCTCACCTCAAAAGCCCCCCACATAAAACCCAGCACTCCAAACAGCTGTTCAAACAACCTCACCACAAAAGCCCCCCACATAAAACCCAGCACTCCAAACAACTCTTCAAACAACCTCACCTCAAAAGCCCCCCACGTAAAACCCGGCCACGTGCACAACGGAGACGCTTCCCTTCGCATCTTCAGGTCCCTCCAAGCTGCGCAGCAAAAAAAAAAGCATATCGGTGAAAGTTTGTGTTACAAACAGGACTCATACTTGAGCCTACCAAGAATGGGTGTTAATTTCATTTACAAACAGAGCTCATTCATTTAAATCAGTAACGCCCAGAATAATTGCACATAAGGAACTTGATGCTCACAACTGGGAACAGGGAGGAACAAACAATTCATTCTCTAACATCCCATGACAACATGCTTTCTTTCATTTGCACTTTTCGTGACGTTTGCGGCAAGAACAATAGTGTTGACAGCTGGAATTCCAACACCACTGTGACACACCATCTGGAACAAGCTTGCAAATTTCAAGCATGCACGTCTACAATTTACATACAGCATTAAATGTGTTTACGTGCGGGTAAAGCGTGCACACCTACGCACATCCAGCCATCAGTCTAAATTAGCAGCTTCCATCCCTATTTAGATGACCATATTGCATTTGCACACAGCACGGTTACAAGGCTTACAAGGAAAGGCCTTCCGTCAAAGCGTACGACTGCTAGCCTGCTCATAAAAACAATCATCATCATGATTAACATGCTGCATTTCACCCAAACGCCGAGCACCTACTTGCTGTCCACACACCCACCTGTGTAGCCTGCCAGCAAAAAGGTGAAGGTTGCGTTGGATAGGACGTACGCATACGCAGCTCCTTGGAGTCCCAGGTTTAAGCGATAGATCAAAAGCCAGTTGTAGAATGGGCACAACACACTTGTGATGGCGGTGCACGTCATGCCTGGCTCCACCACCTGCTGAGTGACCAGGTACCTACATGCATGCACGTATGCACGTGTGTGTGATTGTGTCTTGGTGAGCTGATCATTTGCACTGATACCTGTAATGGTAACCCCCAGGGTGGACAATGTGCGCCTGCACATTACATACACTTCTCTTGCAATGGAAAAACGGCCTTGAAGAGACTTGCACCAAATTGCGGACTGAGGACTTTTCTCTTACAAAAAGCTTAACGACCACCATTGTACATAAGGCCTTGCAAACGAACCCACCTGTTGTTGTTGGTGGACACCACAGAGAAGAGAAGCGTAAATCCTGCTATCCTGAGATACTCCGCTGCCCCCTTTGCAATCTCCTGGGACTGTCCTAGATAAGTCTGCAATTTACATCATATGCCATGGTGACAAATATGAAGGAAATAAGATGGTATTTAGGTATCGCGTACAAAGCGTGATCACATATGCCATCGTGACAAATATGAAGGGAATCAGATGGTATTTAGGTATCGCGTACAAAGCGTGATCAGCCAGGCTTTTGCGGAAGCGTGAAGCGCACACAAATATGGAAGTAAGGTAATTACCATTCTGTGAACACGTTTTCGTAACGAGGTGTCGCAACACACTGCCACAACAAATAATAATAAGCCCATAAGTCAAGGCACTGCAATACAACGAGTGCATCTGTATTCATTCGGTTTGCGTTTCTAATGACCGTGTGTGATCTCCTTATAAGAAAGTACGTGGGAAATGTTAATTCAACGTCCTTCTAACACTGCCTCTTGAGGTACGTGAAACGTGATTGACGATGTCAGGGAAACCTTGTACATTTCACGTCGCCTTCATTATTACCGATTACATGCTACAGATGACTTATTTGCGACTGATCAGCGGGTGGGTACGGGCAATACAGATTACAATAAGCTTGTTCTACACATTTCATATAAGAGTGGCCTCCAAGGTTTTGAGAAGGACACGACACGCACGCTTGAGCACTCTTATAATACCGTTGAGCATACATTAACATCAAGCGTTAATCCAACGGCTAGAACTAAACGCTTAATTGTTCTTAAATTAAGTAAAAGGGTACGGCCAACAACCCAACTTTTGCACCATTGTAACTTATGCGTGACATGCACCCTGTTACTACTACACACACACACACACACACACACACACACACACACACACACACACACACACACACGCACACACGCACACACGCACACACGCACACACGCACACACGCACACACAAACAAGCCAGCAGAGCTAACTCCTGCTCACCAGCACTGCGGCGGCATTGGCGTAAAGGATGAGGATGGGCACACATGCAGCCCAGCACACTAACGTGGCTCGTTGCAGCACTGTGCCAAGCATCTTGTAATTTTTTGCGCCAAACGCCTGGCCTGTGAGAAAGTGTGTTTATGTGCATGTACGTGAGCATGCGCATGCGTGTTTGCACCTGATATATTTCTGTATGCGTGCTTGTGTATGTTTGAATAGCGTCTGTATACTGAGCACTTCACATAAAAATTTCTCGTGAATCTGAATATAATGGCGGCTGAGGCAGCACTCAAAAAAATCCCCTTCAATCTAATCTTCATCACACCGGCAATTGTGTCCATCCCGGCGCTCAATCCAATGATGATAGAAGCCCCCGTCAGATTGTAGATGCTGCAAAATAGGTGGAGATGCCACAGAAACAGGAATAATTCGTGTGAGGGCACCATTTGCTCATTTGGTCTGCCTGAAGCTCGTGCACTAAATTCTGAAATCAGCTGCATTTTGATCTCTTTCTAGGAGGGTATCAAACTAAAGAGAGGTCAAGCAAGCCGTACCTGCCCGCCAGCACTACGGAACTGAGGATGGTTGGGCTACTGCAGGGTTGGGAAGGAAAGCCACCACGAGTAAGATGCTGTTGCTTACAGCGAGCAGGGAAAATTGAAAGCGCTAGTGCTTTGCGTGCAGTGCAAGAAAAGTGGTTGCGTTGACGGTATAAGCAGCACAGTTGCACTTCATTTAACTGGGTGTGCAGCGTGCTGTGCCCCTTACTTGAGGTGACCCACAGCTATCGCTGACACTATGGAGAGGCTGTAGCCAAACACGTTCTGCACCACGAGCGGCCCAGCAAGGGTCCAGAGCCTTCTGCATTCTGACAATCCAAACTGGTAGGAGCGCTGGATACGCCCGTGGGAAGCATGACCTTCAGAGCCACTGTCGTCTCCTGAGGTGCTTTCCAGCCCATCCAAATGCCTGATGTGTGTGTAAGGGCACGTGTTGGTGCATGTGTGAGCGTGAGCGTGTGTGTGTGCGCGTGTGTGAGCGTGTGTGTGCATGTGTATATATGCGTGTGTGCATGTGTGTGTGCATGTGTATATATGCGTGTGTGCATGTGTGTGTGTGTGTGTGTGTGTGCGTGCGTGCGTGCCTTGTGTGCGTGCGTGTGTGTGTGTGCACGTGTGTGTGTGTGTGTGTGTATGCTTGCGTGTGTGTATGTGTGGGTGTATGTGTGTATGTATGTGTGTGTATGTGTGTGCACGTGTGTGTCTGTGTGTGCGTGTGTGTGTGTGTGTATGTGTGTGTGTGTGTGTGTGTGTGTGTGCGTGTGTGCGTGTGTGTGTGTGTGTGTGTGTGTGTGTGTGCGCGTGCACGTGTGTGGTATGTGTGCAAGTGTGTGCGTGTTTTGTTTTGCATATTTTGCATATTTCACACCTGTCTGGCATTTTGATGTCCTATGGGCATGCAACCTGTAATAAGGTATGGCTGTTCATAGTACACTTAAACATAGTACATAAAATAACAGGAATCACAAAAGGACAAACTGGATTTGACTTAATTTTGCAAAATGGCCAATCTCTTGGAGGACCATGACATTGGCCCAGTCTTGCAAGAAAGGAATATACCGTGGGAAAGCTACATGACCGCACGGCTCATAGGGGAAAAGGTGGGGCCTGAAGCATTTTTACACACGCACGCACGCACAAATACACTCGTACATACTCGTACATGTGTGCACACACACACACACACACACACACTCACACACGCACACACACATACACACACACACACACACACACACGCACACACACATACACATACACACACACGCACACGCACACACAGACACACATGCACACACATACACACACATACACACACAAGCAAGCATTCACACACACACACACACACACACACACACACACACACACACACACACACACACACACACACACACGAGCACACACACGCACACGCACGCACACAACGCACGCACACACACACACACACACACAAACAAGCATATTCAATTGCACAGGACTTGCAAGCTATTAGAAGATACGACAAGCGTGCACGAGAGTTGCGGCGCAGCATGTTAGACGAGGTGGGAAACATTGTTTGTGATTTGGTGCGTGCTGCTACATAGATGCAGAACTTACGTTGGATGCATCATAACATGTAGAGCGCCATCCTAGAGGCCAATGCGCTTCAGTGTCATGGCATCACAGCTTTTGAGCGCATATCAAGTATTAGTGAATGTTCAACATGAATGCACATTCATTGTGCGTGGACAATTCGTCCGTTTGCGGCAGAAGCGAGCATGAAGGGTGCTGGTAATATACAGGCTAGGTGCACACTAGACGTGTGTCAGGAGCAAATAGTGTCACAGCAATGTGGGTTGGGGTTTGCGGTATGGTTTATAAAGCAAGGGTTGCGTCCTCCTACCACAATCACCTGTAGGAAGATGTCCTATTATCCGTAATTGACATCATACGCAGCTGGTGCGCACGTTCATCATTGTGCGTACTAGTATGTAGGGTTGGCCTGGATCAATCCACACGTTAGTTATCAACATAGCCCGAATTCGTTTGAGTATTCAGTCGCTATGTGCACGTACGTCTATGGTCTTGCGCAACCCTACACATATGCACACGTCTAATCCTCTGGTACGCTCCTTGTTTACACCTTTGCTTTGCGTATGTGTCCTTCTCTGAGACAAGGTATGGCTATGTGCCAAGCGCAGCCAGCACCTACCTGCGTTGTAACAGTGCTGCAAGTTAATAGCAGGCAACAGAAGCACATCAACCACCTTCCAATGCCGCAGCACACATCCCACGCACGTGATAACACACAGAAGAGCTTTGATGCAAAGTAAAACCACACTCACACACAGCATCACCTTCCTATTGTGCAACACGAAGTGTGAAGCTCTTGCCCCCAATGTGGCCGTGTATGATGTATGCACACAAGCGTACCATCCCTCTTTACTGTCTTGACGCAACATCCCCCCCTACTTGCATATGTGCATATACACAGGCATGCAAACACACGCACACATAAACACACACGCACGCATACATTCACACGTATTACACAAGCACACCCAAAGCGTATCTGATCACCATGGCACCACCGCAGGCGGGCCCCGTGTACGTGCATGCCTTCATGTCAGTGCTGAAGGCAGTGTCAAAGGAGGAGACGGTGCAGTACGTGCTGGCACTACTGCTGCAGATGTTGCAAGGTGGGAAAAGAGTCGCCAGCTCTCGGTGTTGCAAAAGCTGGGGGCTCGGGTGGTGGGGTGGGGTTGCGTTACTGCTGTGTGCATGTTAAGCAATTAAAGCAGCACGTGCTGGAGCTGTCGCTAGCAGATGTTGTGGGGTTACTTTGGAGCATTTGGAGGAGATGAGAAGGTTTTCTGGTCGGCGTGGGTGGGTGTTTAGCGCTAGTGTGGACGCATAGTGTTGTGTGCCTGTCATCTCATCGCCGGACTGAGCACCATGGTCACCCTCCTCTTCCTCTTATCCCTTTCATCCCCTTCCCTTATTGCAATGCATCACCTCTTGGCTTGGGTTGACCGCTTGTGACGAGCATGTCCTTTGTACGTGGCTGTGTGTTTGGCTAATTTCCAGTACATACATGTTGCCTCCGTCTAAGCCTGTGTTCATGAAACGGCAATCGCTTTGTGAACCTGTGTGTTTGTATGCGTGTATATGTATGTGTGTTTGTGCGTGCATACCTTGCTCCCACACCTCTCATGAAACCCCTTTACAAATTTCAAGCATGTGTATGCAGAGGACCCAGCACGTGCGCACTACTTCCACAAAAAAACGGACCAACAAGAGGCCACCACCATCACAGACCCGTTCATCGTGTTTCTAAGGTGCGAAAACGTTGTAGGTCGTCGTATCCTCAAGCTCAAGGTCCAGTTGTGCTTGGCCAGTTGTATAGGCTCTCTATCACTAGTGCGTGAAGGCCCAAGGGGACAAAACCACTCCAGGCCATTTGCTTTGCGTGGCCATTTGGTTGGCATCCCCATTACAAGAAGGCAATTGCCTGTCTCTCACGTGCCTGTCTCTCACTTGCTTTTGCCTGTATTATGACAGGCTCTGGGTACCTCAAGCGTCATCGCAAGACCCTTTCACATTGCAATCCAATGCTGTTTGTGTCATTGTAAACATAACCCTTTTATCACGACGACCTCTTTAGCTTGCAGTTGCCCCGAAGAGTGCTACTACAAAAAATGTCCTGTCTGATTTATTTACCGTGTCCGTGGAGGATTGCAATGGTCTCGCGCTAGCTTTAAGTGCTGCCTGCCTAGACCAGCAGTGGTGATAGATACCAACAAACACACACACACACACACACACACACACGCACGCACGCACACACACACTTTACACACACTTACGCGCATACACGCACACACTCTCTCAAAATACGTTCAGGTTATTGCAGCGCCAGGATTGGTTTACACAAGAGAAGTCTGCTAAGCTGTTAATGGCGATCGTAGACAGCAGACCTCACAAAGCAGCCTTTGCCAGCGGCATCCTATCGAGCGATGCAACTGCTGCTCCTGCCAGTGTTGCTGCGTACGGGGGTCCTGACCCTGCAGAGCAGGTGGGTAGTTCCTGTGAGTGACTGGGTGTGTGTGCAAGTAGTACTTGACTGCTGGTATCTGGTGACTTACCACTACGTGTGTGTGTGTGCGTGTGCATTAGTCGTATGTAATGACTTATGACATGTACACAATGATGCTCACTCTGCTTCTGTGATCCTGCAATAGAAGCACGCAAACCCATGCACACGTGCATTCCCAAGGGTGGCGTCATCACTTAATTCACACAGGCCTACTCTCACATGCTCAAGAGGATGGCATCACCACGCGTCGATGTAGATGGCCCATGTCCCAATGCTCACAACTTGTGACGCCTTTCCTTGTCCATATTTTGCTTGCAGCACATCGGGAGCTTTGTAGAGTGGCTGATTGGCCAACTGCGTCGGCCCTCCAACCCTAACAAGAGTGTGCCCATAGTGACGAGCGTGCTGGCTGTGCTGCTGAAAGAAAGGTGGGTTTTGAGAGCAAAGCTGGCTTTTAAATGCCTAGCAAGGAGAGTGATGAGCGTGCTGGGTGTGCTGCTGGTGCTGCTGAAGGAAAGGTGGGTTTTGAGAGCAAAGCTAGGTATTTGAGATGCTGCCTTGTAAGGAGATTGGCAGCGTGCTGGGTGTGCTGCTGAAGGAAACGTGGGCTGGTGGCCTAAAGCCCTTGTACAAGGAATTGCACCAGCACCAGGGCGCGTCTGACTTGGAGGAGCAGCTTCATTTCAAGAGGTCTGTGCCTGTTGTCAAAGTCTCAGCCCCGTAGATCCGTACTTTCACAACAGGCACAGAGCAAGGTCTGTCCACGAATGTTTAGGATGGTGCACATGGCCACATGCAAAGCATCAAGATCGATAGAGAGAGAGAGAGAGAGAGAGAGAGAGAGAGAGAGAGAGAGAGAGAGAGAGAGAGAGAGAGAGAGAGAGAGAGAGAGAGAGAGAGAGAGAGAGAGAGAGAGAGAGAGTGGTGTGCACAAGTGTGAGTTGCAGGCGGCAGGGGGTGCATCCGAACTCGCTGTGTGCCCTATTGCATGCTGCACACGCGTATTCTTTGATAGTCTGGTTCATGCATATTCAGTTTGTACGTTGCTTTGTGCCCTTAACTTCAATCACACATACGCATATGCACATACGCACGTACACCGCAAACACTGTAGCATGCTCCATGCCCAATGCATGCAGAGGTGCCCGTCTACTATTTCTGAGGTCTGGGGGTGTGGGGCTGCTTCCCCCACTCCTCCGAGCTTCCAACAACCCCTCAAACTCGCAGCTCCTGTATGAGCTGGCCTTGTGTGTGTGGCAACTCAGCTTTCACAAAGAAGCCGCCGATGCATTGGGCGCTGCAGGTGCGAGCAAACAGGATGTTGCGTGTTGTTTGTGCAGGG
>Ga0307945_1001864_pt1 | contig 16813 bp, 19 predicted proteins | sample OrgLakmetagen228_FD_201818 | JGI IMG/M metagenome (GOLD analysis project Ga0307945, IMG submission 201818) | Saline water microbial communities from Organic Lake, Antarctica - #228 | ecosystem: Environmental > Aquatic > Non-marine Saline and Alkaline > Saline | place: Antarctica: Organic Lake...
TAAACAAGCCTATGACACCATTCCAAGGGATGCACTATGGAAACACCTTAGGCGTACTCGCATGCCTGCGCCTTTGTTGTCTGTGATTCAAGACATGTACAACCGTGATGAGTATGTCTTGAAGGAAGGTGATAAGACTGCTCGTGTGCATCCGACTCGTGGGGTTAAACAAGGTTGCCCCCTGTCTCCTCTGCTTTTACCCCTTTATATTACGATTTTGATGACATTGCTGGCTGAGGGTGTATCAGGGGCTATCACCGGAACCGCGGGTGTGCACGTCTCACACATGTTGTATGCAGATGATCTGACTTTGCTGACTAATGAGCCCTTTGATATGCAAATCATGCTGAGTCGGTTGGCTGTGTATGCCAGGAATAAACATCTAATTGTCAACACTTCCAAGTCCGAAGTTGTGCACTTCAACTCCGCAGGTGAAAATGTTCCTGTTTTTGATGTTGGCGGTGCCACCCTTCATCACAAGGATTCTTTTAGGTTTTTGGGCATGATTCTCTATAGGACCTTGAACATAGCTAAGTCTGCTAAACACGCGGCCCGTCCTTTTCTTGCCTCTGCCTATAGGATGCGTAGATTTGTGCGTGAACACGCTTTGGCAGACAGGCCACACACTTCTTTGTGGCTTGCTAAGACGTATGTTATTCCTGCTGGCATGTATGGTAGTCAAGTATGGGGTACTGGTTTCTTGCAGGCAGGCAGGGAGTTCTCTAGCCCGCTGTCTACGCTTCATTTGCATTTTCGGAAGGGCACGTTGGTGTGAAGCAGTCTACCACTAATTGGCCTGTACTCCGAGAATGTGGACATGAACCGCTACAATTCTACTGGTTTCGGTCAGCTGTCAATATCATGCTTAATACCAATAGTGACACTTTGCGGAGGGTAGTCCAGGCTGATCTCAATTTACAGCCTCGTTCAAGTGCCTGCTGGACAGCTCAATTGCTGAGCGCTTTTCAGGGACTGCGTGGGTGTGAGTTGTATGTACGAGCTGTTCAAACTGGGCATGCTATTACCATGCAAGAGTTAAACTGTTTACTGCAGATTTTACTGCAGATTTTACTGCAGATTTTACTGCAGAGTTTACTGCAGAGTTTACTGCAGATTTGAAGCATAAGATGAGAGGTGTTTTGAGAGACGCTGAGTTATTGGTGGACCCCAACACACACAACAACAAACTGGCACTTGTTATCACCAATTGGTTTGCCATCCCTTTTTCTAGTAATTCATGAGCGTATGCCGAATAATGTACCACGATATTTCCATCTTGATCTGTCCAAACATGTTATGCGCAATATAAGTTGATTCCGCTTGCGTGCGCATACTTTGAAAGTTGAGGCAGCAACGTGGCTTGAAAATGGTTCTTGCGTATGTGACCAATGTCCTGGTGAAGATGAACATGTTCAGAACAAGGTGCATGCTCTTTTATTTTGCCAAGACCATCGAGTTTATAAGCTGACGAAACATTTTTCCTTTCTGTTTACACCTTTTTTTGAGGACTTTTCAGCAGCCCAACCCTTGTTGCTGCAACAGGTTAACAACCAACTTGTTCATGATTTCCTTTCTCAGCAGAACAATAGACTCTTTCTTGTTCTTTCTGAGCTTATGGATTTATTTGTGGCTGGCCGAGACCAGTCAGCAGCCGATCAGCCAAACAACCTGGCTGAAGGTCACCCCCCATTGTAATCATTGTAACCATTGTACAGTATCAGAGGGGGTCAACTGAGGACCCCAATGGGGGTACTCTTGAAATGTAAATTAAGTATGGGCCCGGAGCTGGCTACTTTCAAGCTCAGCACCCAGATACAGCTTTGAAGACCCGAGCTTGAAAGTAGCCAGTAGCGGCGCACACGTCTAATTGCCCGTGGCGTGAACCCAACATTTCACTGCCAATCCGTCAGATCTCACCAACATCTGCACCAATCTAGACCATTTTTATATCGATGATGTCTTTTTGGCAAATATATATCATTGCAATAAAAATGGAATGAAACGGCCCAGTAATTGGTCAAATACTTCATTTTGGCCCTTTTTCCTTTAAAAAACAGCAAAAGGGGTGCCAAAAAGATAAAAAATCAAACTTCACCAAATCTACTTTTCAAACCCCAGGATGATTTGGTCATAACCTGTTGTTTTGAGATGAAAAGAGGTCCTGGTTGGGGCGTGGTGGCCTGTGATGTGGATACTCAGTGCCAAGATTTGAACTGGATTTCTGTCCAGACCACTGGGGTGGTCCTTTTGGCCCCAAACTTCATGACATGAACCATCATCTAGTTGTATCATTCAAACATGATTTGCATCAAAAAAGTCACATTTCAGGACATTTGCTCAGTTGATGACCCCCTCTGGTAAATATCATGATAACAGTACGCGGGTTTGAAAGGGAAAGAAAAGGAAAAGCGTGTATGAAAAAGGGAAAAGAGTATTTGAAGCAGAAACAGGGAACAACAACTATCCTGATGTTCTAAGCATTACACACGTGAAAAAAATGACATAGAGGCAAATTGCGCAAACTCCGAACGATTATAATAAAGAGCCTCTAGTAAAGAAAATGAAAGAGTTATTATGCTAGCGTTGCGCGTTTATTATTCCCTAATTGCTGTGGAGAATACAACTCTGCCTGAACAGAGGGCCTGACACTCTGCAGTGCCTTCTGTATGTAGGCCATGGTCAACAATTGTGGGCCTTCGTCCTGCTCTTGCTGCAGTTGTGCATCATGCTGTCGGCTTGCAGCTGTGCTGCCCACCTCACCTCCATCTGCTGCTATTGTTAGTTGGGCAACCTCGGCAGAAGCGGAGTGGAAGGGAGGAGCATGTGGTGGTGACTTTTTGGCGTGGAGTGCATCATTTTTTAATATTTCACGCTCCAGGGCATTTTGCACTGCAAGCAACTGAGCCTCAGAAAGGATGGCTTTCAAGTCAGCACCTGCAAAAGGGGGAAACGGGTTACAGCAGTAGATGAGAGGGCTACAGCAGCATGTTGTACTGCTCATAACATGTTGTAGTATTTGTGCGCCATGATTACAGGCTCCTGCTTACCTGTGTAACCGTCCGTTTGATGAGACAGCCACTCAAAGTCCACACCTGCAGCAGCTGGCATTGACCTTGCCAAAGCCTTCAAAATGTCAAGCCTGCAAAAAAGGGAGTAAGATGTTAAAACACTTATTGGATCATGGCGCCCAGTCTATTACTGATTGACACGAGGAGCGATTTACCAGAGAGGGTTATGAGCAGAAGTCAAAAATGTTGCCTTTAAGATTCAAGAGGGAAGCCACTAAAGTCTGATCCAACTGGAAGCAATCTAGCTTTGGAACGAAGCTGACAACATGATGTATCATATATGCGCTCAGATCTAAATAATTTGCCTTGCATACAGATTGACAGGAACACAGATAAAATTAAACCAAACCCTATATGGGTGCTTTCAAATGGAATTGGCATATTAATCTGCATACATGGCCAAACACGTGGTCGTTTCATCTGACCTCTTTTGCAACGATCTTTGAATATTCTAACAACTCTTCTGTAAAAAAGCACTCAAGCTTGGTGGAGAAGTATATCTGTTATGAAGATTTGGCAGCAGAAAGTGGGGTTAACGGCGCAGTTTCTTCGTGTGTCCCCTGCCTTCAGTCTAAAGTTCAGCTGTACTTTGGTACTGTTGAGCTGCCGTGGGCACTTGCCATTTAAAAATGGGAAAGCTGAACCGATTTTGGACTTCACATGACCCTCTCTGCTAAATTACTTGTCTTTCCCTTTTACTTTAGGAGGGTCCTGTGCTTCAACATACAGATCCTAAAATAATCCATGGTACCCCCCGAAGGTCTGGCTGTAGCAACAATGAGCACAAGTACTTGTGGCAGAGCAGCGTGCGGGACACACAACTTTTAGACACTGGTTTGACAGATCTATAATTGATATTTTCTTTATGTCACCTGTGAAGTAGCTGAAGCAAGAAATGTACCAAAATGGGTCTTCCCAACCCCAATTTTCGAATAGAGATAGATTTATCTCTAGCCGTCCAGATGCTGTCCTGGTGCTCCACCTCTGTTCATATAGGTAAACAACAGAATAACGAAAGGGGGTGGATTATTCGGAGTGGCAGGAGGCAACTTAAGGAGACATGGAGCATTATAGCAGCACCGCCAGCCTTTAACAGATCCACATCCCCAGACAGCACCGACCCAAAGATCTCAGCAAACTCCAACATGACATTCACCTCGTTGAGATCAAGTACTGTAAGGAATCTAGACCTCAGAACCAGCTGCACGCCCCTCAGGAATAGGACAAAGATCTCTGCAACACTCACACCTTGCCTTTCAAGGATTTGTGTCTTTATTTAATGACTTTATAAACTCGCTTTCAAGCTCCATTGTCACTGTCAACTGCGCACACCAGACCTTTCTAGTACCATTACCCACTCCCATCAGGAGCCGGTTTCAGGTCAAGCCTGCTACCCTCCTGATCAATGAGATCATTGATCTTTGCGCTTTTTCTATGGTGGACGAGTTTTCAATTTTTGGCACCAAAGTGGCTCCTTTTTCTTAGTTGGTCATAGGAGTAGCTTTTTGCTGCCTGCACAGTTTATCTTTTTCCTTTATCCCAGCTAGTACCTGTCTTGTTGGTCTGGCACACCGCAATAGACTTGCTTGTCAAGACGGCCGGGTCGCAGCAGTGCAGGATCTACCTGTAAAAATGCAACAGACCAGTGCTGATCGCCGAACATCAAGTACACGTGATGATGCCAAGCACTAGTCATAGTACCTTGTTGCCAATAGTCAGCACAGACCGGAATCTAACCTACTCCTACATGACCCAAGCACACATTCCTTAAAGCATTCTGTTGCGCCCCCAAACATTAGCCCGTTTCAGTGAAACGTACCATGTCAGGTCTGGAGGTGGCTGCCATGACGCATACGCCCTTCAAACCCTCCACGCCATCCAGCTCTGTCAAAAATTGGTTCACCACCCGGTCTGTTACGCCTGAAGGAACAGTCACAATGCAAACTTAACTTAATCACTCTTAATGTTCTTTTTTGGTTGTCAAACGATGGCCAGAAAGATCTGTGCAGGAGAAGCGAAGCAAATGTCCTTTGTTTTAAGAATGCTCTTGCGTTATAATCTCAACAGGTGTATCCGACCATGTATTGGATGACCATTACCAGTTTATGGGAAGGGAGGGCGTTTGCCTACTGGTTGAGAATTTCCACTACTGTACATCCCGCACCCCAAATATTATAAGTAATCATTTGAAGCCCGCACCTTCCCCACACCCCCACATTATACTTTTTTTTGCCCTCCCTACATCAATCTTGCAGGGTTTCTAGCCCTGTTCAGCACCAATGAATTCACAAACAGTTTAAATGAAAAAGAACACACAAAAGGGCGAAGCAAAGTCAACATGCTGTTTGCATGTGCTCTCTGTTCTGCTACAGTGTGCCTTTGCTGCCCTCCCCCCCCCCTCAAAGTCTGCTTCCCCTTCCTGTAGCCACTATCACTGCCGCTGGTGCTATTGTCCTTGCACTCCAAGCTCTCCTTGTTGCTGTGCTTGAGCGTGCTGATGTTGCTGCTTTGGTGAGGGCAGCCTTGATGCGTGACCTTGTTCACCGCACCAGCTGCCCTGCTTGCTCATCTTTTAGCTGCCAGGCTGCTATGACCTGTTCTGCTGCGCAGCGGTAGCAGCTTGGTCCCACTGAACTCTTTTAGGGCCTTCCTTGCACACCTTCCCCCTGCCACACATCTCCCCCTCAATGCGATCCGCATGCTGTAGCTTGGCTTGATCGGCACCTGCTCCTTTCGCTAGTTTCAGGGCAGGGGTGGCAGGGAGTTGGGCGGTGGGTCTCCCGCCGCTCATGACTCAAGACCAGTGTTGTGCACATACGGCGTCAATCAGAAATGGCACCGTTAATTACGGTACTTAAATGACGTCTACGTCGCATAACCGTAATTAACCGTGAAATTCTTACTGACGGTCGGAAATTGTAAGTAACGATTCGGCGTCAGGTACTCAGTGGCTCAGATTGCCAACTCAAGCTCAAGCTCAAGGGGCGCTCTCAGCGCCCCGATTTCCCCACACGCGATATAAATATAAAATGTCCTCCGGAAATCAGGCCAAGAGGGCTCGTGTGGCCCTGAGTCAGTCGAGCCTGGCCTGGCCTGGCCAGCAGCTGACGGTTTCCCACCGTAAATAACTAATTCCTGACGGTTTCCCACCATAAATAATTGTGAAGCCGACCGTCAGACGTCAAAAAATAAAATCACCGTAAATTACGCCTGAGGATTAGTTTCTGACGGTCAAAACCGTAAATTACGCCTGACCGTCAAATGACGGTTGACGGCGTCAACCTTAAAGTGCACAACACTGCTCATGACTAATAGCGACCCCCAAAAGGGATTCTTAAACAACCCTACACAACCCCGCAGGGTCAAATTAAATATATGATTAAGAATACCGCAGGGGATGCAGGGTGTTTTCTAAGAAATACAGCACCCGATTTTGTGTACCATACTCCTCAAGTTTCAGAAAGAGTAGGCTCTTACATGATGGAGAAATCCAAGCTTTTAAAGAACTAGATAGTAACTTAACATGCCCTAGCCAACACCTCTCCTCTAGTCCACACTCTCACTCACTCACTCACTCACTCACCCACTTACTTACACAATCTCTCTCTCTCTCTCTCTCTCTCTCTCTCTCTCTTCCTCTCTCTCTCTCTCTCTCTCTCTCTCTCTCTCACTCTCTCTCTCTCTCTCTCTCTCCCTCTCTCACACTCTCTCTCTCTCTCTCTCTCTCTCTCTCTCTCTCTCTCTCTCCCTCTCCCTCTCTCTCTCTTTTTGTGCTCTCTGCAATTTGCACTTACCAGTTGAGTCATGCCCGCGTGGTGGGGCGATGGCGTCAAACTCGTCAAAAAATAAAGCACACGGGGCTGCAGCAGCAGCGCGTGCAAACAGGTCACGCACTCCAGCCTCAGAGGCTCCGATGTATTTGTTAAGGAGCTCAGGCCCCTTAACAGTGACGAACCTGAGTGCAAAGGAAATAAGGCATAGACACTGTGGACACGCATCCCTGCCTCAGTGGCCCTGGCTATCTTACCCTAGGTTGCTTTGGCAGTATAGGCTAGTGCAAGATTATGACTTTGCCCTGAAAGAGCAGATTGCTGATTCAGGGGGAGCCAGTTTTAGCCGTGTTTGTATGCTCAGGCTCATAGCTGCAAATGAAAATGTATCCACATTCACAGTTGCAAACCCAGATACAACTCAGCATGTACCCCACCTCAGCTTGAACCTCACCTCAGCATGTAACTCACCTCAGCATGTACCTCACCTGTACACCTCAGCATGTACCTCACCTCATTTTCCCAGCTGCCACCAGTTCTGACACGGCAGAGTGCACGAGGTGCGTTTTGCCGCAGCCAGAGGGCCCACAGAATAGCAAACCCGTGCGCAGTCGAAGGGGGGCCTGGCTTGACAGGGAGGGGTGCTGAGCAGGCAGCCACAGTGCATCGCGCAGACATGCCACTGCCTCACGCAGGCCGCCCACAGCCTGGCAAGCGAGCGTGAGGCAAATAAGTGTGTGTGTGCTTGTGTGCTCATGTGTGTGTGCATGTTAGTGCGTGTTCGTGTGCAAGGGACGTGTTTGCAGGTGATTGTTTGCTTTTTGATCTGAAGTGTACAGTCGTACACAAGTTTATGGGCAAGGTATGGTGTTATTTATCCCTCTTTCAGGGCTGTTGAGGTTTCAGCCTAAATGCATAAATCTGACGAGCCACAGGTCCAACACTACTTGATTTATCAATGCTTGCATTTAATTGGGGTACAGTGGTGCATTTATTTCTTCCCCTTGCTGGGCACACCGTCACTCTTTCAGGATTAAAGGCAAGCACTTTTCATCAGACCCAATCCATTTGTGTTCTTTGTGTGTGTGTGTGTGTGTGTGTGTGTGTGTATGTGTGTGTGTGTGCGTGTGTGCGTGTGTGTGTGTTTGTGTGTGTGTGTGCATATGTGTGTGAATATGTGTGTATGTATGTTGCCTGCGTGTAAGCACCTATGCAGCCCCTTTTTTCAATCATGCTGGCTGTGCTATACTACCAGCGGAGTTTTTCTGCCTGCGCGAACGCATTAATGCCCCACACATTCGCAACACAGAGCCACACACTTTCTCTCAGAGAAACCAGAAGGTGCGGCCACACACCTTGAGCCCAAGACCATCCGCACCGCCCCTGCCTGCATGGGCACCGTCTGAGCGCTGAAGCTGCCAGAACGTGGCAGGAGTGTGATCACGCACAGCAGCATCAACGTCCACATCCTCAATGCGCATCGCTGCATCTACTAGTGCATTGCTGCTCCCCCTAAACTCCATACCCCTGCGTTCGATCTTCCCCATTATGTGCTGCTGCTGCTGCTGCTGCTGTTGCATGGTGTGCAGCGTATCCGAGCCTTGTGCTGAAGCGCCAGCTGGAAGAGGGGCGCTAGCAGCGGAGGGAACAGCAGTGCTAGCAGCAGCTGCTGCTGCCTTGCCTACCAAACATTCCTCCTTTGCAGGCGACACTCTCAGTTGCTGCGCCAGCCTGTTCCCTGATCCAGGAGCACCTGAGAGCAGCATATCTCCTCCCCCCTGCTCAGTTTCCCCCTCCTTCTCCTCTTCCTCCTCTCCAAGTTGGAGGCTGCGCAGGCAGGCAGCATGAGCAGCACGCTCCATGAGCACACCCAAATCATGCCTCTCATACCTGCATGCAACAGAAACAACAGGAGGGGTCTTTTGATGTCAACCTCTAAGCATACGCAAAAGCCAACCCTGATCAGAAGATTTGTGGCCTGTTTTCCAAATCATTCTTACTAAGCGCTCTTCTCATCACCAAAAAATACTTCAACTTTTAACCTCGCTTGTAAAAAAGTACACGTACGAATATTTTGCTTAAACAAGCAAATTGGTTGGGGCAAATGTAGTTGCACATGCCCACATAAGCATACGCACATACTCACACACACACTCACACACACAAGTCTACATTCACACATTGTACTGAAACCTACCCCTCTGCGCGTGCTGCCATGGCACAGAGCTGCTCGTGTGCAAAATGCACGTGCCCCATGTCAGGTTCCGCGCACGCAGAACTCATGAGGCTCACACGGCCTGCTTGGCCAGGGGCAGCCAAGCGAGTGGCATTGCCAAAGGCACCAGCCTGCGCAGTCCATATGGAGGGGTCAAGTTTGTGTCTGATGGGTCAGGAGGGGAGCGAGAATTTATTGGTAGAAAAGGAGTAGATGTGCTCTCATGATGGGCACTGTTCTAAAAGCATTGGTTTGTCCTTAGCTTGCCTTGCATTGGTGCAGCTGGGTTGTGTCGGAGACAATTGGGGTGCCCCCTTTTGTATTATGTTTCCGAAACAAGAGTCGTCCAGGCTCTGCCAACAGTATTCTTTATATCGTGGAGGAAGTGTCTCACCTGGCGCAAGCTGGGGTGTAGGCGTGCTGCATCCTCTGCCGTAGCTAATATGGCTACAGGGGAGGTGTGTAAGGCCTTCAGGTCTTCCATCACTGCCAGCAGCAGATCACAGGCCTGCAAGCAGGATAGTTGTACGTATCCTTTGATGCAAAGAGTAGAGTTTCCTCAGAGGAAACAAAGGTAAAAGCTCAGTTATGTTCCTTAGATAGTGGAAGATAATCTATTACGTAGGGGGTCACTGAACAATTGCTCGACATGCTAACTTTTTATGTTTAAGGGGCAGCAGCTCACACCCTTTCATCAATTCGGGAACCAGTACAGCTTCAAACTGAAGAATGAAAAAGCTACTAGAGCATGTGCTGCGATCCATGGAAGTTACGCCTACCAAATAACAGGATAAAACGCACGCGCAGGGCACCTCTACCCTTGATACGTGCTTTCCATTAGAAATAGCAAATCGTTTGCCAACCAATTTGTCTTTCCAGCTCGAAATTTCGCCATGAAATTTCATTCTTGTCAGGACTTAGAACAAAACATTATGAATTCAGTGCTCTGACTGGTCAGGCACGGCATACGTGTGCTTACAATGTAGGGTCCACGCCACTGCCAATCGTATGTGCGCCGTGACTGGCAGCTTTCTGTTATGATGTGGGTCAATCACCTTTAGGAAATCCTGAAAGCTCCAATGTTTCGGAATCCAGAAAAATAGTGCTGAGCTTGAAAGCTGCCAGTCATGGCGCGCCCTAAGACATTTCAAAAGCATGCTCCTTTCTGGCCTCTGTCGGCCTCCTCTTTAGTTGTTTGCAAGCATGTGCAGCGTGAATGTTGCTCAGATCCCACCTGCAATACCTCCTGCTGTCCTTGCTGTCCCTGGGCCTGGTTGTCACTAGCCTGAGCGTATAATGCGCATACATGTGTGTGCGTGTATGCTCTTGCAACGTAATTACGCATGCGTCAATTTGTGTGTTTGCTCTCTTTTGCGTGCGTTTAACGATGTGCTGTGTACACAACAAAAGGGTTGGGTTCATAATCAGCTCATTGTCATACATTCTAATTACGCACTGTTTCCAGTTCACCACGTTCTTCCCTGCACCACCCTTAACACCATATATTGCATCAACATAACGTCCATTGCCATACACGCACGCGCACACTCACACACACCTCTGAGTTGCATACCAGGTCCAAGTCATCTAGGACCAGGAGGGAGGGCGCGTATGCTGCGCACTCTGCAGCGGCAGCCCCAAATGCAGCCAACACTTTAGGCAGGCCAGCACCCACTAAAGAGGCGCACCTGGTTTTAATGTGAGCAGGGCAGTGACATTTGATGGGTGGTACGCTTTGGGCTGCATTCAAAGGTTCAGCCAACACCTGAGTAGAGCACGCTTATGTCTCGTGTGCATCTAATAAGAGTTTTTAGGGCCCTTCTTCTCCCTCCCTTTCAGGGTTTTCATTTAACGCTTTTCCCTTTGAATTTGTTGTGTTGCTGGCAGAATAATGACAGGGGGTTATCTGAGGCCCAAAATGGGTATGGTATTTGCATGCTCCTAGGGTATGGCTCCCCTAACTTGCAGGTGTCAAGCTTAGCTCTGATATGCAGCTGGCTTATAATGAATTAAGATCATTGCAAAAGAAATGGGGCAAAAAGACTAAGTGGTTGGCGAGATATGCAAATTAACGTGCCATTCCCCCTGGAAAGCACCCATGTAGGGTACAGGTGCACGACGTGTGTTTTTAGTCCTGTCAATGTGTACGCAGGGCGACTTGTCTAAATTTGAGCACATGCTCGGGTAGCTATAAAGTCAGCATCAGTTTGAAGCTAGGTTGGGTCCAATTTGATGAAGTGACGCGTGAGTAGGTGCACTTTTCATGCAAAAAGGAGCATGTTTTGGCTTTTGCCCAGATAACCCCCTCTAGATTAATGTATGTCTACTATGCATGACCTTGGTTGGTCAGACGTGTGCGTTTGATACCTATATATTTGAATAAGCTGTACGCTGGCACTGCAATTGACTGATCACTAAGCTGATGCTGATTGCATGCAAAACAAACTTCCTTCATTTCTTTATCAGACAGTACATATTGTCAATGAACGTCGTTCATTGGATTACAACCTTGAAAGCACCTCCCCCCCGGACACAACTGGGGCGCCATATTCACCTTACATAAGCCACATGCGCACGCACAGCCGGCATGGTGCTCACGATTTCCAGCAGTGCCTGAGCCAGCATGGTCTTGCCGCTACCAGGGGGCCCTGAGCATTATTAGTAATTATTACATATGAACATATGACAAACATATTATATGATGATCACCACACAAGTGAGAGCACGTAGCACCAAGAGACAAAGCAAAAGTGAAAGTGGTAATACAATAAGCAACGTGAAAACCTCAACATAGAACCCATGCACCCTCACTTCCACCCTAGGAGAAAGGATCAGAACAAAACCACGCAGGCAGCACAATTGCACTCCCCACCTCAACGAGTTATAGCGGAGTTCTGCACCTCAGTGAATAAAAAATGGATCTTGTCTAGAACTTGCCTGTAAGGAGCGCGTGCCCCCCCGCTAAGGCGACGGCAGCATCACAGCCCGAGGGGGGTGACAGCACAGTGGCCACCTGCGCATGATGTAAGTTTAATAGTAACAAAAGGTTGTTCCATTGTTCATATGTTGGAAGATGTCATCTCAAATGCTTCAATGAGAAATCTGAAGGAGGAAATGAGGTGGATGTTCAGGGTTGGCCTGACCCATATGTATACGGTGTATACACGGTACCTTTGGCAGAAATCACCACATATACGGTGTATATAACGGTATCCAACCAATTGGATGTGACTTGATTGAGCTAGATGATCTCCACATGCAGTAAACAGAACAGCGTACTAAACGAGCAAGAGGTGCTTCATTACATGCACTAGATCTGCCATACATGCTACGGCATTCAGTATAGAATCAGCCTAGATATGATGTTGCAGGGACAAAAAATGCAAGACAGGCAAACCGGACAGTTACCCAATACCCAGTACAGATCTCTTCAGTAAGTTACCATCCTTGCAGACTTGCCCTCATTTTCACACCCATATGTACCTCTCTGAATTCCTCACCCTTTCTTACCTGACACAGGGCCCTCTCAGCACCAGCCGCGATCGCAACAGCAACACAGCACGTGTTCTGCGGCCACCTCACTTGCGTATTCTAACCTGGTGCAGTGTTCTGTGGCTACCACATTTGTGTATTCTTCAGCATGTGTTCCCTGTTCTTCTACATCACGTGCTCTTCTACGTGTTCTTCTAAAGCACATGCTCTGTGGCTATTTCACTTGTGTATTCTTACCTGATGCAGTGTTCCCTCCAGAACGTCCATCACCCACTCCACCCTCCGCATTGCCTGCTGCAGCTCCATACCACCACTGCACGCCCCAGCGCACACATTCAGCATCGTACAGCGTGCTTCAGTGGTATGGAAGCCCCCCTGCACGTTGCCTGAACTCGGTAGTAGGCAACCCAGATCCGCCGCATCGATGTCTGCAGGGGCAGCTGGAGCGCTGCTCCTGTTGTGGCTGTTCCCTGCATTGCCGGCTGTTGCTGCTACTGCTGCTGGCGCTGCTACTGCTGCTGCTGCTGCTGCTGCTGCTGCTCCTGTTGAAGCTGTTGTTGTTGGTGGTGGTGGTGGGACGGAGGCAATGCTGTAGGGCAAAGGAGGGTGGAGGAGAATGGTGGAGGGCTGCATCGTGCAGCTGCATGTCTGTGGGCAACGGGGAGCTTCAGCTCCTGCTGCTCCCGAAATTGCAGTTTTGCTCGCTAGTGTAGAAAGAGATGGTGGGGGACGTCCTGCATTCCCTGTGGCATGTTCTGCATCAAAATCTACTGCAGGAAGAAACGAAGGCCCCAATTCAACACGCGGGAGCAAGGGCTGCTGCTGTGGGAAAGCCTCTGGATGGGGGGGCTGGTGTGCTGTGCTAGCATACTGCTGCGATGCAGCTACCATGATGTAGGCACAGCCAGTAATTCTAGCTGGTGTGGAAAGCGGAGAGGTGGAAGGAGGGCCGCGTGCAGTGGGCTGCGGTAGGTATGCAAGGTGGATCAGGGAGCCAGCTGGCAAGGTGGAGCAGAGGGGGGAAAGGACAGAGTGGGAGCAGGAGGAAGGGGAGGAGGAGGGCGATACCGAACGGGGTGAGCGTATGAAGAGGACATTGCTGTTGGATATGCAAGGCTGCAGCTGCTGGCCTTGAAGTACCAGTAGGCTATGCAGCCCTTGCATCTGCTGTTGGTGCCAGGCACGCACTCCCTGCAGCGCAGTTCCCCCTCCCAGCTGCTCAATTAGAAGGTTATGAAACCCTGCCCAGCTCAATTTCTGCTGCTGCTGTTGCTTTACGTTTGTTGGCTGGCTGTTATGAAAAGAGGGGGAGTGGTGCAGCCAGTCGACAGGTTGCACGCCAGAGGGGGGCGCAGGCGCTAGTAGGTGATGCACTGTAATTGAGCCACTACTAAACTGCTGATGATGATCGAAGGAACATAGAGGGGGAGCTACCTTCTTCGAGCTAGCCTGATTGTCAGGCAGGCATAGTGGTGACGAGGGGGGCAGCATTGCAGCAGGGATGGGGGGAGTGGTTGGTGGCTGCCACACAGCCGCTATAAGCGTGCGCATGTGGGGCCGCAAGCGCAGGGCGTGCATGAGAGGGGGTGCAAGCATTACGTGTTTAGGGGGGCAAGGGGCGTAGGGCACAGCATACACAGTGATGGTGAGAGGTGGCAGTAAGTGGGTGGGGCAAGGGGGCGTGGGTTGTTGGTGCTGGGTGTCTGGAGGGGTGGTGATGATATTGCTGCTGGTAGGGGTGGGTGGAACGAGCACTGTGTGCGGGCCTGCACTGCGAAGGGTCAGAAACTGTGAAGGGTGCAGGTGCAGCTGCGCCATGTCAGAGGGGGCGAGCAGCACTGCAATCGTCAACCAGCTCTGCCAGCATGGAGGGCTGTGGTGCTGCTGGCTCGTCACAGCAGCAGAAGAGGAGCCATCCTGCTGGTCAAGACGCGCGTCATTTGTTGTGCTGTTTGCGTGTTTGGCTTGGCCGGTGCAAGAGTCACTTCTGTTACTGCTGCTTGCAATGGTCTGGTCACCCACTCCGCCCCCTTTCCACTGTCCCAAGTCTTCAAAACCTGGGCTGCCACTTTTCCTCGCCTCCCCCTCTTGCTGCTCCCACGACAATAAGCACCGATCTGGCATGGGCAGCACTCGGAAGCTGCACGGCAGCTGCACTCCTGCCCCTGACAAGGCAGCTGCCACAGATGCAGGTATTCCCAGTGCATTTAAGGGGGTTGAAGCATGACTTTTTTTGCTGCCTTCTTTCCAACTGGCTGCCGCTCTTGGTTTGGGCGCGACGTGAAGCTCTGTGCCTGAGGGTCAATTGCAGTGTATACTTGCATGTTATGTGTGTATATGTGTGTATGTGTGTGTGTGTTTAAAAGCAGACATATGTGAGTCTCTGAATGTGTGCGAAGGTGTAGCCCAGCATGCCCTGTGTCACAATAACCTCCTCCTTCAATTATGCTTTTACCCTTTTTTTGCCTTTTCGTTGAGCTTGCCAGGCGTGACAAATGCCGCTCAAGCCTGCCTGCCACCTGATCTTGCCCAATGCAGTATCCTACCTGACGTTGGGCGCACAATGGCAGCAGGCTTGCAAGACACGGTGCGGAGGGTGATCATGGACTGCCGGCGTGCCCACACACAGAAAGGCTGGCCTGTAGCCACTACTCCTACCTGTGAAAACATGGAAGCATACTTTAAGAGAGGAGTGCTGCATTTAAAATGTGATTTTTGACGCAGTGAAATGGTATGTTTGATGCATCTGTGAGGCATGGTGCACGCAACAACAAGTTTGTAACAACGCAGCAGCTCTGCCAGCTGTTGCTGTCAGCCGTTAATTTACAACGTTGCAAAATTTTGTGTTGAACGCTTTACACGCAATGAATGCCATGTATACAGTATAAAGAAACTAACCATGCGTTTACAGTACACTGGGGTCTTTACCCTGAGTTCAACAGCTCCAACCCTAATAATATACCCGGGACCTCCGTTAAAGCAGAGCTGTCACACCAAACAAGATAATTGACTCACCTGACGGCTGGAGCACTGTTGTTTTTCAGAAGGGTCACTGGAACCCACCCCCATTACACACCTAGACACATTGTACCAGACCTTGTGCACGTGTGTGAGGCCGCTTGATGACAGGGGAATTTAAAAATTAGCACATACCAATTAAACAAGCATGAAACACAGCAGATCAGTTGTTTCCTGTGTGTGACTCCACCGACCTGGTTCAGCAGCTCCTCCTCCATGTGCCCACTGTTTTGCTCCAGCACCTCCCAGTCATCGATGCTGGCAGGCTCAACCTCAATGATTTCAGCCGAGGGCACTTTCTGTGCAGTGAAGTAGCATGGCATGGAAAGTAAAGACTGGTCAGGGTTGCGAGGAAAAAGGAACAGAAAGGGCTAGCATGATGAAAGGGCATCCGCACTGGCTCCTCCTACAAAGCAGGGGGTTTGCTTACACGTGACCAGGTCAGGTTGTAAGAGAGGAGTGTTGTTGACACGAGCGCCCCTTAATCATACTCAATTCAACTACAGCGGCAAAGTCATCTGGCACATGCCAGTTCAATTTTGCACGCAGCCAATACGTGGTTGTATCATGCTTGCAACACAGTTTAGCACGAACCTGGGCATGAAGAGACAGAGAGCACGCTGCGCCATGGCGTAACCCTAAGCAGGCAGCAAGGCCGGAGGGGACCTGTTGAAGAAGACACAGAAGAGGATCAGGGTGAGAAGCACAAAAGGAGACTCAGGGAAAAGAAGTAAGGATACGTGGAGGTGATACAAGGAGCACAAAGTAGGAGGAAGATCAAAATTTCCTTTCAGAGTGTGTATGGGGTTCTTGTTACGAGCTTGGCCAGCAGGCAGATTGATCTCAGGTGAGAGAGATCTACAGACAGACCGAAACGGTTCTAAAATAGATTAGTACACACCTCAACAGTTGCTCTTTGGTTGCAGGTACCGCCACCCCATGCCACTACTGCCCGAGTTTGAGGGGCTGAAGAGCGGTAAGCGATAAATAAGAAAAAGTGTGAGAAAGGTGCCCGCATGTGTGAAGCTTGATATCACTTGAGAAACAATGCATGCAAACATGCGTGTGTGCGCGCACACACGCACACACACACACACACACCATACACGTGCACACAACCATGTGCAAACAACCACGTGCACACACACACACTTGTGCACACAACCACATGCGCTCTCACACACACACACACACACACACACACACACAGACACACACACACACACACGCACAAACACGAAAATGCAACC
>Ga0307945_1001867_pt1:0-15000 | contig 16806 bp, 17 predicted proteins | sample OrgLakmetagen228_FD_201818 | JGI IMG/M metagenome (GOLD analysis project Ga0307945, IMG submission 201818) | Saline water microbial communities from Organic Lake, Antarctica - #228 | ecosystem: Environmental > Aquatic > Non-marine Saline and Alkaline > Saline | place: Antarctica: Organic...
AGCAGCGAATGCCATTTTATGCACAGCAGCGAATGCCATTTTATGCAGCAGCGAATGCCATTTTATGCACAGCAGCGAATGCCATTTTATGCACAGCAGCGAATGCCATTTTATGCAGCAGCGAATGACATTTTATGCAGCAGCGAATGTTATGTGCAGCAGCGAATGACATTTTATGCAGCAGTGAATGACATTTGCAGTAGCGTCACTGAAGCGGCGGCGTAAAATGCTGCAACTATACACTTTAATGTCAGAAAATTAGTGGGCATCAACAATGACACCTGAGGCCTCAAACTTAAAACACACAATCTTCTTTGTAGTTGTGCCCGTGGATGCACCTTGCGGTTGATTCACCCCTGAGGTGGATTTACCTGGCTTGGTTGAAATTAATATGAGGTGGATGTACTGAGGTGGACTTACCTGACTGAGGTGGTTTTGACATATGAGGTGGATGTGCCCTTGGGGTGGACTGACCTGACTGAGGTGGACTTACCTGACTGAGGTGGAATTACCTGACTGAGGTGGATTTACCTGACTGAGGTGGTTTTGACATATGAGGTGGATGTGCCCTTAGGGTGGACTGACCTGACTGAGGTGGACTTACCTGACTGAGGTGGTTTTGACATATGAGGTGGATTACCCTAAGGCGGATGTGCCCTTGAGGTAGACGTACCTGACTGAGACATTGAGGTATTCAGGTTGATTCACCCCTAAAGTGGAATTACCCTGACTAAGGTGGTTTTACCCCTGAAGTGGATTTACTTAACTGAGGTATGATTGCTTGACTATGGTGTAATTACTTGACTGAGGTGTAATTACTTGAGGTATGTTTACCCCTGACTGAGGTAAAAGAGGCCAGAGAAATACAAAGGTTTATAAGTACGCCTACTAAACGGTTGCCCCTATCTAATGCACACCTGTACTGTGTGTCTGTATGCTCACCTGGTACGACTACATCCGCGCCTTTCAGAATGGCCTCACCAGCTGCCCTGTTCACCACCACCTCCCTCTCCCCTGCATGTGTACACACTCTTGTACGTGTGTGTAAACCAGTGTGCCGTATACACACATTTGTGCCGTATACATACATTTGTGACGTGCACATGCATGTGTACACACTCTTGTTCGTGTGTGTAAACCAGTGTGCTGTATACATACATTTGTGCCCTGTACATAAGTTTGTGCCGTATACATGCCTATGTACACACTCTTGTACATGTGTGTAAACCAGTGTGCCGTATACATACATTTGTGTCGTATACATACATTTGTGCCGTGTAGATGCATTTGTGCCGTGCACATGCATGTGTACACACTCTTGTACGTGTGTGTAAACCAGTGTGCCTTATACATACATTTGTGCCGTGTACATGCATGTGTACACTCTTGTACGTATGTGTAAACCAGTGTGCCGTATACATACATTTGTACCGTATACATACAATTGTGCCGTTTACATGTATGTGTACACACTCTTGTTCGCGTGTGTAAACCAGTGTGCCGTACACATACATTTGTGCCGTATACATACATTTGTGCCGTGTACATGCCTGTGTACACACTCTTGTACGTGTGTAAACCAGTGTGCCGTATACATACATTTGTACCGTATACATACAATTGTGACGTGCACATGCATGTGTACACACTCTTGTTCGTGTGTGTAAACCAGTGTGCCGTATACACACATTTGTGCCGTATACATACAATTGTGACATGCATGTGTACACACTCTTGTTCGTGTGTGTAAACCAGTGTGCCGTATACATACATTTGTGCCGTATACATGCCTGTGTAAGCACTCTTGTACGTGTGTGTAAACCGGTGTGCTGTATGCCGTATAGAGCTTTCCTGGGCATACTGACAAAGGTATTATTTGGGCAAACGCAGTGACTGTGCTTATAGCAGATGCCTTTAACACGTGTTTTGTTTTGCCAGGAAACCTAAGACGTGCTGTAAAATGCTTTGTGTAGTTGGACTAGGACCAAAAAACTGGGTGTCATGAAAAGGGTTAGCCAGGATTGTGTACTTATGTACATGCAGCAGGGGATCCTTCAAGCACTTCAAGCATTTTCCAAGCATTCTTCAAGCACTTCAGGCATACAGTGTGACAGTGTACACACACGCTGTGCTTGACACACGGACCTGGCCAGCCCTTTGCAAATTCTTCAGGCATACAGTGTGGCAGTGCGCACACACGCTTTGGCCAACTCTAGGCAAGGAGTGCGATGTCCGTATGTACCCCAAACAGCGCACATCTTGTTTGCCGTTGCTAGCGATGCACGTTCGAAATTTCCTTAACGACATGCAAGTACTATAATGCCATGGGAAAACAACACTCTGCTGATTTGGTGTACTGCAACCAAAAGCGTGCCTCTCAGTGTCTCAGTGCAACCACTTTAAAGGCCCGCCAGCTTACTTGGTCCAAACATATAACATCAAAACAACGCACCGCAAAGAGCATCGTAAGGGATAATGTTGGGCCCTTCCCCTGGAAGCACCAGAACGTAGGGCAAGCCAGCATGTGGTGCGGTAGGCATGTAGTCCAAGTTGAGTTCGGCTTTCAGCTTTTGTGCTGCTTTTTCTGGTGTGGTGCGGGTGGTGTTGACTCGCAGTGTCAGCTTTTTCGGTGGAAGGCATAGCGCCTGGAAACAATGTCAAACAACAAGCGCTGTTGTAATTGTGAATACGCACCCTCCATGGCATCATGCATGTACAACTTACTTTGGATATGCGTGCTAGGTGGCTGGGGCCCAGGGACGCCTCGAGATAGGTGTGTACGTCAGGCTACGTGTGCGAAAAAGCAGAAAGGGGTCGGGAAAGATTTGCTTCGGGAGGTTGACAGACGGAAACAGCTGCTGCAAAAAAACAGAAATATTGTCAATGCAACTGCCTGCAGTTGAGGCGTGCTTGTAGGCAGTTCTCTAAATCGTGCTCTAAATTATGGCAGGCTGAAACACGTTGTGTATAAACGTTGAGCAACGTCCTTTTTCTCAGTATTTTGGGCGGCCACGTTTTGCAAGAAAGAATGAGATTGCCCTGTTTGCCGCACTCACACACCTGCCACTGGGTAATGGGAGAGTACAGCCGCATCATTGATGCGCTTGTCAGGCAGGAGAGTGGAGGATACTTGCATGCAGCCTAGTGTGTTTGCTTGCAAGTGCGCGCATCATTTTGATGATCCAATTTGCACGTGCTGTCCAAAATTAGTGCAGAAAGCTGCCCTATTCATTCACTTTCGTGTCACTGCATCTACCATGCTGTTTGAATATACCTATATTATCACAGTATTTTTATATAAGGACCGAAACCGGAGTGCGGAAAGTGCAAATATGAAAAACCAATATTGATATTCAAGTTTGGTATAAATTGCGACGCAGTACAAACAGTATTCTTTTCTTTCATTATCCCACGTTCGTTCGGAAGCCCTCCCCATTATAAATAAGTAAATAAGTGAACAAATAAATAAATCGACCCCTTGACCTAACTGCATGCAAATTTGACAAGCGCATGCTGGACAGAGCTTAACTAATGAGGCCTCAACCGCTTATCCTGCTGTCTGGCCTGCTTCTGCTGGGTGCTCAAGCAAATGTCATCCTACACTTGCGCAAGCATGGGCTATCATTGGAGTCTCTCGTGACTGACATGAACGAGGTTCCTGGCGTGCAACAGCAGACAGAGCGAGATTGTGATCAGCAGACGTTGCTTGAACGGCAGCTGCGTGAAGAAGTGCTCGACTTTGCAGGACAGGTGCAGCAGCAGATCTTCATGATCCAGGCAACAGAGGCGGAGCTGGATCCACCAGACCTGCTGGGAGCATCCTCGTGGGAGGGAGATGAAAGCGCAGCAATGATGTTCGGGCAAGAGATCCAGAATCGTAAGGTAGGTACGCAGACATTTTTTTCCTCGTGAGTTCAGTTCGTTGTGCATTAGGGACAAAGTGTGTGATAACCATAGTGTGCTGTGAGAGCGTGCAGCACAAACCTAGATATAATGCCTCTGGATTCTGTGCATCTGGAAAGTAGAAAGCATTTAGTTGATGGATGTATAAAACAGTAACACCTTGATTTGACGCTCTGTGTGTAAAGCGTAGCATGATGTTGTGTGAGCACATGCCTTGGTGTGATGACAAGCCATTATCTGCGATGGAGTTTAGTAGCAACCTGTCCTCCTTCAATTTTAGGCCAAGAGCAAAATCCTGCCTGCGTACATTTTCCCATTGCATTGAGGGCCGTTGTACTACCATTGAGGGCTGTTGTACTACCATTGGCAGGAAGAGGCGGAGCAGCTGTTGCAGGAACAAGCAGACGAGGTTGACGTGGAGGAAGTTGCCATTAAACAGATACGTCGTGCTTTGCTGATCGACAGCGGAACACCCTCCACGACATCTATGTGCGTTGTTAGGAGTGCCGCTGTATTTGTATTCGGCATGATGTTGGTCCTTTTGTGGTAGCGAGTAATAGTGTGTGTGTTACATAATACCAGGTCAACTCGAGCCAATTCGCCTGTGGGCTAAACCAAGCTACACGTGTGCATCACAGGTATCCTTACATGGCTATGGTGGTCCGGCCAGACTCTGAGAAGTACCTGTGTGGGGGAACTGTGATTCACCCAAGAGTTGTTCTCACCGCTGCACACTGCGTCATTGAAGAGCTAGAAGGGTCTAAAAACCCAGGCGTCCATATCGGGTAAGCAGTGAATGGATGTGGCTTTTCTGTGGAAGGTTGATTGGACAAGCAAGATGGAAAAAAGAGAACCATGCAGGCAGTGGAAAATCACTCCCCACATAATTTCAGGAAAAGGAGCCACTTACGTACCGGGTACCGTATATAATTCCTCCAACAATAAAAAAGAAACCGTATATATAATTCCTCCAACAGCAAAAAAGATCAATGGGGATCCGGAGGGTTGCAGGCTTGACTGAAACCGTCTTTTGATGAGATTTAATAATAGTGCTGGAAAGGGCATGTCTAGCATGGACAAGTTTGGCAGCGTAATTGACAGAATAAATATGAAGCTTGGAAGCAAGTTTCTTAACAATTTGATAATCAAGACCCAGCTTCTTAAAAGGCTCCAGCGTGTGATTGTTGTAGATGGTGCCACCCACTCCCAAAAGGATGGTGTGGAGGGTAACGGAGGTTCCTTGGAGGATGGAGCAGAGGCCTTTGTGTTGTTCCTGCGCGGCGCTCAGCTGGTTCTGCGTTCTAGTGTCCTCACAGTACTTGATCTCAGTAAGGGTTATGTCACGTTGGAGAATGCTGAGATCTTTGGTCGGTGCTGTCTGGAGAAGGTGGATCTGCTGGTGGCGGCTGGCGGTGCTTTTGAAGTGTTTCCTTGATTGGATAAGCAAGATGAATTAAAGTTTCGACTTATTATATTACTTGGTCGCATCAGATCTGTCAGCTAGATACCTCCTTCTTCTTTGCGTGCAACTGTTCAGGCGAGATGGCAGGGCGCAGCGAAGCGGGTTCCAGCGCCTGAGGAGCAAGTAAGTCAGGGAAGAATAGTTACGCATGTGGTGTAGACACTTAGCAATAGAATGAGATTGCATGCAGTTCGTCATGTAATCTGGCTTGCTTATTCATTTTCTGCTGTTGTGTCTTAGTGACCATTTGGCCATCAGACATAATCAATACGTAGGAATTATGTCATACTGAAATACGTAGAAACTAAGTATACTGAAATACGTAGAAATAAAGTCATACTGAAATGAAGTCATGAAAATGTTTATTGTTTTAGCTTGCTTCTTCATTTTCTGCAGTTGTGTTTTTGTGAGCAAATTGGCCATCAGATAGAGACAAATATGTAAGACAGTTTGTCCCATACAAATAGTTTAAAACAATACCAACAGAAACAATGGACGGTTTCATGCACACAGGTCTGTACCACATCCAAAGTTTAGCCCAGGTGAGTGACCCAGAGGCGTTCACAGGGGCATTTATTTCATCTGCCGTGGCCTTCTAGCAAGCCATTCAAGTATAGTGTAACTCTAAATGCGCCAGTTGAACAAAGCATCCTGGCCCTAACTCATTTTTTTGCTCGCCTGCTTGCCTGCGACAACAAAATTTTGCAGGCAGCTTTGACTACGATATTGCGGCTTTGATCTTGGAAAAGGAAATTGAGAATGCCCCGGCTACGTGAGTTTGCTTTTGATATCCTTGTGAGGCATGTTTGCATAAATTATAAAACAGTCCATGGTTCGCGCTGAGTGTAGACCTGATGAAGAGCGTTTTGTACATTTCACCAGCAAAGAGTACATTACGCTTTTGGATCCCTTTTGTGTGTACAATGTTATTTTTGTCTCTTGTGCAAGGATACACACACATACACACACACAAACACACACACACACACACACACACACACACACACACACACACACACACACGAAAGCACTAAGATCAGGTCACCTTTGCAGGCTGGTGGAAAAGGGGAAGACGATGGGTGACAAGGACACACGTGGCGATGACAGTGAGCTGGTATGTTTTCTTTCTTGAGAGCTGCGAGACCATAATTGAGTGCATACCAAACACACAGGCTGTGTCGCTCAAGCTCATATAGATCTCAGACATTCAGATGTGCCATTCATAATAATTTTTGCATTCATCAAACACAAGGACACGCCAAAGCTGTTCGCCCTAGGTATGCTCACAAAAAGGAAATCTCTAGGCTAGAGCACATATTCTGCTGCAGAAATATGGAGAGACGCAGTTTTGCAAATTCCAGCTACAGCGACTCCTGTGTGAGCACAGGTGGTTCTTGGGTGGGCTAGCAGTCGCACGTTTTGACTGACGGTTTTATCTGTAACTCTGAATTCTGTAAGCACAGGTGGTTCTTGGTGGGGCTAGCAGTCGCACGTTTTGACTGATGGCTTTATCTGTAACTCTGTAACTCTGTAAGCACAGGTGGTTCTTGGTGGGGCTAGCAGTCGCACGTTTTGACTGACGGTTTTATCTGTAACTCTGTAACTCTGTAAGCACAGGTGTTTCTTGGTGGGGCTAGCAGTCGCACGTTTTGACTGATGGCTTTATCTGTAACTCTGTAACTCTGTAAGCACAGGTGGTTCTTGGTGGGGCTAGCAGTCGCACGTTTTGACTGATGGCTTCATCTTTTACTCCGTAACCTCTGTAAGCACAGGTGGTTCTTGGGTGGGGCGCCACCGAGAGGAATGAGTTGGCCAGGTGGCTATTTTCTGCAAAGGTAAGGAAGAAGACTTGGAAGGCAAAGAGGAGTAGGTATTGCGCATGCTGTATGCAACGTTAGGTTGCAAGTGTGGAGAATGCTCAAAGAGGCTATTAGGATGGGGCGCAAGCCCCCCTGCTCTTTATAGGGATAGGAAGGTGCCAAAGTGGCATCCAATCACCGGAACTGGTTCAGTCCTTATGGCCTAATACTTCTGTAATGCTACAATGTAAGGAGCCTACTAAACACACTTAACTTGTATTTATTGGACCCCTCCTGAGATCTTATTAAGTTATAATTAAACTGACATATGCTTGCAAGCGTAGTCATCTCAGAAGAACAAAGCAAATGCAGGGAGGTCTCTTCTGCTCCTGTGATCTTGGTTAGAAAAGTGAATCTACTACAACGTATGCTTGCAAATGCAGGTCAGCCCCGTAGAACAAAGTAAATGCAGGGAGCTTTTCCAGCCCTTTGGGTCTGAGGTCACTCAACGGATGATGTGTGTGACAGGTGGGTGCTGGAAGAGCATAAACATAACTCAGGTCAGGGTGACGTGTGTGATTGGTGGGTGTTGGATGAGCATCAATGAATTTTTCTTTCTAGCGTCAATCATATACCCTAATTGGATACATGCCCCATCCAGCTTTGGCCCCAAATTTGAAGAATGACATGTGCAATTGGTGGACAGGGTTTCTCAATCGAGTCATAGAACGATGGCTCATGGACTACCCTTGTGTCTTTTCTTCTAAGGTGCATGGTCATTCAAGCTGGCCTCCTGTCCTTTTCTCACCCTCTTGTTCGATTTCAAATAATTTGAAATTCCCCCACCACAGAATTGTGAAGGTGAATATCAATGGGAATCAGGAGGGCCGTGCCAAAAGCCGTGGATTTTATGTACAAGCCCACAATTTTCTGCACAAAATGCTCTTTTGCTTCCACTGGCCTCTTTCATCTCACCTCATGTGGTGTGTATCGGAAACAGGCTGTTTTGCAATTTGTGAGTCGTCAGAACTAAAATCATCTCACAGGCCGTACCTGTGCGGGAGATTCTGGAGGCCCCCTCTTTCTATTGCCCAGTGGAATGCCTTCAGGTGCGACTCCTGCATTGCGAGACATCCAAGCTTTGAGCCCACCTAGACAGTGCGCACCTAGAAATAAAGCATGTGCAGAAAATGTACATCCAAGTTTTGTGCCCACCTAGATAGTGCAGTAGAACATGTGCAGAAAACAGAGGTGTGGTGCCTTTTGGAATGTTGACTGACTGGGTTCATCCTGCGTCAAGGTGTGGGAGCAAGTACGTTGGTCGTGTACGCGGCAAGGTTTTTTAAGTTTTCGGCCAAGCCTGCAGGCGCCCTCCTGATCCTCGTCGGTTGTTTTTCCCTGATCTCTGGTGAGGGAATTACATGGTACCCAGTACCAAACTGGCTCCTTTTCTTAAATGATGTGGGGAGTGGTTTTAACTGCCTGCGTAGCTGTTCATTTTTTTCAGGTTTGGGGGGGCCACTTCGTTCAAGGGAAGATCGCAAACTCCCTACATTGTTTAAAAGAAAGAATGTTCAGGACTGCCAAGTGCATCGAGCCTGAATACGGGGGTGTGGCTCTTCCTTTGCTTGTATATTGATTGGGTTGGAAACTGTAAGGTGGCGAACGGTGATCAGATCCTTACTTGGTCCTTATGTGCTCAGGGAGGGAATCAGGGGTCCCTTAACCAGTTGCCTAGGGAGTACAGATCAAAGCCTGGCTGTAAGCAGTAGGCAGTCAGTTATAACTCATAAAGCCTCTCCATGTGTTCCCTCGCAAGGACCTAACACTGCACCCTGCACAAAGCTCTTTTGACTCATCAAATGTACAGGCGGACTACTTAGTTTTGACACTGCGCCCAGCACAGATCTCTTTTGACTCACCACATGTGTTTGGTGTTAAACCTGACCACATATACTCCTGGGTCCTATGGACTCTCAAGATACTTGCAACTGTGTCGCACTGAGTATGTACACTCACTTGTAGGTGATGATCTGACGATCATCATTGTGTTAAACCTGACCACATCTACTCCTGGGTCATGTGCGCTCTCAAGATACTTGCAACTGTGTCGCACTGAGTATTTATACTCACTTGTAAGTGATGATCTGATGATCATCATTATGCTGCTTCCAGGTATAACAGAGCATGACTTGTTTGTCTATTTTCTCCACTGTTATATGTATGCAGGAAGCAGCAGTATCAAGGCACCTACAGGACAGCGCATCAGTGCAAGCGGACTGCCAGGGGCTTCCGAAGTGGAGCCCGCAAGGGAGGCAATCCTGGTGAGGGGACTTCTTGATTGGGGTCGGGAGAGATAGCAAACTCTTAACTTGGCTGAACAACAAACCACAAACTAACAAGAAAGCAGGATAGGCAGGGTTGGAAGAGTGGGATACACTTTATTTTACATCCTGGAGATGACTGTGCTTCAGCACAATTTGCAGTGCTAAGTCTGTCAGAAAGCGTCCTGCCTGGCCACAGGTAGATAGTATTCAATGACAGGAAATAACGCTTATAAAAGTTTGCATGGTGTTCTATCTAAGTAATTGTGTTCAGATCTGACACACCTTAAGCCTTTTGCTTGGTGCATCTTGGTACATGGTAGTGAGTAGAGGAGTACAACTCCTTGTTTCTTTTGAACCCAACAGCTGTCGCTTTCTGGGATCTCTCCGTCGCAAATTTCAGGTGGGCCAGGTGTCCTTTGGCTTCCCAAGAGACAAGGTATGCTGGAAGTGTTTGTCTATCAGTCATCAGAGTGAGACAAGAACAAGAATTTGTTCAGAGCTCTCTCTGACTATGCAGCTATGCAGTGACCTATACACGTGATCTGTACATTTCCTTTTCTTGCAGGGAATGTTTTGAGTACATCCTCTTTATATACAATGATATGTACACGTTTTATTTGGTGCAGGGAGTGGGATGCCCTAGCCCCAACCCAGCCACCGTGTTCACTGACCTGTCTGCCCCAGAGTGAGTCGGACCACATTCAGTTAAATTCTTTTGCATGAAGCTTTTGATGGATATGGAATGTTGAACTGTGTTCAAGGTCTTAAATCAGATGCATTTCTTGCGTCAAATTCACATGTTTTTTTGATTTTGTTGCGCACGAGCAGGCTCCAAGAGTGGATTAACAAAGACATCCTGGGGGATGCCCTTGCAAATGGAGCTGATAGCGTAGCAGATCCAAACCACAACTGGGATGATACAACACTCCCTTCGCATCTTGAGGACCAGGTTCAGGTATGATGAGTGGATAAAATGCCTCAAACGGGAGCTGGGATGAGATGGCTTGTTTGCAGAATGCACGTGTCTTGTGTGGCACGTAGGATGCGCAGGGCATGGTTTTGCAAGTCAGGATGGGTACTTTAATAATATTTTCTACCCATTTGAACCTGCTCAACTCCTTTCCAATGTGCCTATAATTACACTCTTTTGTGCAGAGGCAAATGGCCCCAGCTGGAGGATTGTACCAAGGACCTGCCAAGGATGATGCTAGTGGCCTGGGTCAAGTGTTGTGGGATGTCGGCCCTTTTAGGCGTACCTTTAGAGGGGGAAAGTGACAGATGAGAGAGAAGGGATAAACAAAGCAGCAATGATTTTGGCTGTTCTAACGCCAAATGTCTGATGTACGTAATGTCCGAATATTGGCTAGACACAAGCATAAGCGGCTGTTAAGTTTTCGCATGCATATTCAGTTTGCCGCTCTCAAAACGACACACGCAGGCAATATTTGCACTCAGGAAAAAGAAGATACGCAGGCAGTAAAAAGCACTCCTCGCATATATCAAGGGAAAAGGTCCACTTTGGTACCAAGTACCGGAAGTTACTCCAACATAAGAAAGCAGGAAATTCAACAAAGGGGACTGTTACCTGAGCAAGCTTAAGCTAAAATCTTCACGTTCGTTCAAATTGAGGAACGGCCAATTGCACTGTAACAATTACATATAGGAGCAGTCCAATTCTGAATCGAACACGTTTATGCCTTTTACAACGCGTTGCTATATGCACGCCATTTAGTTCATTGGGAATACATGCTTAGATCGTAAGTTCATAAGCTGGCTGGCAGTGCTTCGCTCAGGTGTAGCTAAGTTGCCCTTATACAAATTCAGAGGGGGTTGTCTGAGACCAATAATGGTACAGTTTTTGCATGCTCCCAGGGTATGAGCTCTGATATGCAGCTGAGCTTGAAACGTGCCAGTTACGGGGCCCATACCTAATCGGCCGCGGCGTGAACCCTACTTTTTGAGCAGCTATATGCTGTATCTGACCAGCCAGCGCACCAAACTGAAGGATGTTTGGTTTATTGGAAGTATTAGAGTAAACAGTAAATAAAGATCATTGCAAGAAAAATGGGGCAAAAACACTAAGTGGTTGGTGAGATATGCAAATTTATGTGCCATTCCCCCTGGAAAGCACCCATCTAGGGTACAAGAGCACGACGTGTGCTTTTAGTCCTGTCATTCTTTACGCAGGGCGACTTGTCTAAATCTGAGCACATGCTCGGGTAGCTCATAAAGTCAGCATCAGTTTAATGCAAGGTTGGGTCCAATTTGATGAAGTGACGTGTAGTTGCACCTTTTAGATAACCCCCTCTGATACAAATTGACGTGACAATACGTACATGCTGGGCGTCTGTACCCTGTTCTTCAAAATGTTTGGTATCATAATGTGTGGCACGTAACACATAACCTGCACACCCCAACAATCACTCGTAATTTTCACCACACATTCGACTTCAATGATCTCTGTTATATTGAGGAATCTATTCATTAACCACAAGTGGTTATGCGCTTTCCAAGAGCAAAACCACAATTATTCAACCAAGGAGAACTCCCTCATTTTTTGCTTTAGCGAACCAATCGTTTCTTTCTACCACAAGCAGCAAATGCATGTGTCTATGCGGACAGTGGGGCTGGGATTTTATGCGCGATCCTCCGGAAATTTTGATCTAGTTATCCAATCAATCATCATGTCATAATCACGCTTGCCGAAATCTATCTGTGATTTTTTCTATGCTCTAGCTGGAATGACCCAGAAGACCAGCGGCTGGAAGAACACTAGTGCACGTAATTACAGGTCTTACAGGAGGAAGGGAGGGGTTGCTGGTTGTAGCGCTCCAGCTGCACTTTTCCTCGGCTTCGCTTGTGTTAATGGGGATGTTGAAAAAGCTTACGTCTAGTCACTGTTCCCATTGCTTACACATGCTTTAATAATATTATTATAACAATCGAACATCGATTGGGACGAGTATTAATTGGGCTCAACAGGAAGATGAGCACCGGGCGGGTCCTCTCAGAGCAGCAGCGGTGAGCCTTGCCCTCTTTGGTTTCAGCCTATCTGTCTCCCTGTTCGTTGTTTTTGCCATCGCAGGATTGCCACCGCTTTTCCAACCTTTCTCATCCTCTCTCATCAAGCACATGCCCCCCTGTGTGTTCGCAGGATCGATGAGATGACGATGCGGATTTCCAACCCGGCAGTCTGTGTGAGTGGCCTGTGTCCTGGCAGGCTGTACTGGAAAGCTCCATTCAAGTCCTGTCTTTCACCCATCCCACACTGACTCCATGTGCAGGGCTCTGGGTACATTCCTCTGCCACCCCAAGTAAGTAGACCGCATACGCACACGCATGTGCATACATGCACATACGCTCGCTTGCCCCCTTGACATCTCCTACGCGATCAGTTGCACACGCAAGCACGCCTTGCCTTGCAGCTCCTACTCTACCTGCTACTCTACCTACTGTAATGCACCTGCCACCATGCAGAAGCCGTTTGAGAAGCCTTTGTACTTCCAGCCACCCACCATCGCGGTACGTGCTTGCTTATATTCTGAGAGCACTAACTTCATAAAACTGCATTGAGCAGGAGGTGGTCCTTTTTAAGCACTGCTGATGAGATGAGTGCTGTGAGGCCTTGGCACAGCCCAAATACCTGGCTACACATGCTTGCATCTTTAACTTGAGAATTGAATCCTCTGTAAACACACTCTTCACTGCAGCACATAGACTTCCCTGAGGAATACGCGGCGATGCAGCGAGCGGCAGCAGCTGGCAGGCCTCAGGTGTGCTGCTCCTCTTAATAATAGCATCTCTTGGCATGTGTAAAAGGTGGCATACACATCCGCGCACGTGCACACACACATGCGCGCGCGTGCGCGCGCACACACACACACACACACACACACACACACAACACTCACACATACACACACATACACACGCATACACACACACACTCACACACACACACACACACACACACACAAGGACACACACACACACACAAGGACACACATGCACATGCTTGCACACACATGTCAGCACTCACACATGCACAAATGCAAGCACAGAAAAAACTAAAACACGTTAGCTTGCTTTAATTAGTGAATTTAGTAAGGCTCCAGCCACTCTGCATGACTGACATGCAACTCAGGATAAAGCAGTTATCCTGCCCAAATTTTTGTCACTTGAGCAAGCTTCAGTGTGTCAAAAGCAGCGCTCATGAAGCATGCCACGGTATCGCAACCGAGAAACCAGTAGCGTAGACAAAAAGCCAAAGCCGTCAGTATCCATGCCCCTGTTTGTGCCCCTGGATGCCCTTACCAAAAGTAGGGATAGTTGCAGGATAATTGGCACAAGGGGCATATTTCCAAGATCAAAGAAAGGCATTTAATAAACCCCATAATAAACCCCATAATAAACCCCATAATAAACCCCATAACAAACCCCATAATAAACCAGTGTGCGGAGGAAGGACAGCAGGTTTAATCTCTAATCAAAATTGCCTTCCTTGCACGTCATTCCAGGCTCCTCCTGCGGTCTCCGCTCAGCGTGCGGCGCCTCCCCCTCAAATGCACGTGAGTGTGACAAATGCGTAGGGTTGGCTAGGACCTTGTATATACATACGTTGTGTGCACGGTATTATTGTTGGCAAGGAAATCACCAAAAATACGGTCATATACAGTGTATATACATATGGTTATGGCCAACCCTACATATGCGCTTTGGGCCATTGTTGTTGCGTTTGGTTGTCAGTTGTGAGAAGAAAGGGGGTGACCTTCAGTCATGCTGTTTGGACGACCTATTTGGATGACTTTTGGTCAGGCTGTTTGGCTGATCGCCTGCGGCCATCCAACCTTGTCTTCTTTGCTCTTCCAATATCTAAGTGCCCAACTTTCTACCTCATGCCTGTGTGCCATTGCCCCTCTAAGCTACCCCTCACATTCCTAGCTACCCCTCCTAGCTACCCCTTATTACCCCTCCTAGCTACCCCTCCTTTACCCCTCCTACCTAGCCACCCCTCCTACCCCCCAAAAGTATGTGTGTATGTGTACACTGAAATGCCTGTGCGCGCACAAGTGGGGCCTTTATTGTGGTGTCGCCCTCCACCGAATCTGTCAAAAGCTTCGATTGTTGTAACCAGGTTTCTCATCTTTGTGTGAATGTGTGTCCGTGCGTGTGTGTGTGCATATGTGTGTGTTCGTATGTGTATGTGCGTGTGTGTGTGCGGGTGTGTGCATGCGTGTGTGTGTTTGTATGTGAGTCTCTTCTTGTCTATGTGTGTGTGTCCGTGTGCATGCTGCTCTCAAACTACATTTCATCTGGTCGAATAAATCTGTTTGACTCACATGCACACACAGCAGGCAGCTCGCCCCCCACAGGCACCATCTGGCCATCCACAGTACGCCCCTCGCCCTGGGGCACCTCAGCAGCCCCCCCTTGCAGCCTACTCCGGACTTCAAGCAGCCCAGGTGTGTGTGTATGTGATTATGTGTGTGTGTGTGTGAGAGTTTGGGTG
>Ga0307945_1001869_pt1:0-2500 | contig 16798 bp, 17 predicted proteins | sample OrgLakmetagen228_FD_201818 | JGI IMG/M metagenome (GOLD analysis project Ga0307945, IMG submission 201818) | Saline water microbial communities from Organic Lake, Antarctica - #228 | ecosystem: Environmental > Aquatic > Non-marine Saline and Alkaline > Saline | place: Antarctica: Organic...
CTGCATTCATTGAAGCGCTGTTTGTGTATGTTCGTTGAAGAGTGGCAGCACAGTACAGTACAGCGCGGACTGCTCTTTTGATCCAGCATGACCATGGACCTGCATTCATTGAAGCGCTGTTTGTGTATGTTCGTTGAAGAGTGGCAGCACAGTACAGTACAGCGCGGACTGCTCTTTTGATCCAGCATGACCATGGACCTGCATTCATTGAAGCACTGTTTGTGTATGTTTGCTGAAGAGTGGCGGCACAGTGCAGTACAGCGCAGACTTCTCTTTTGATCCAGCATGACCATGGACCTGCATTCTTTAAAGCGCTGTTTGTATGTGTTTGAGTGCGAGCATGTGCGTGTGTGTTTGTGTTTGTGTGTGTACGTGTGTGAGTGTTTATGTCAGTTGATGTATGCAAGCATGGTCATGGATCTAGATCAAGACAATGAAGAAATCTAGAGTATGGATGCCGATAGTAATGGTGCTTGCAAAAAGAGGCCAGCGCCTTACTCCATTTGCAAATCATCGTACATCGATCAACTCACTCTATTGCAGTACCACCAGACCTATTTCAAGCAGGCAAAAAAGGATGGAAAAAGAACAAAACATAGTCAAGCTACCAGATTTTTGAGAGGCCACAAGATCAGGCACACAGCAAATGCATGTATACTTGTGCCCAATGTCTTTTAACTAGGGTTGGCCAGAACCGTATATATACACCGTATATGACCATATATTTGGTGATTTCCCTGCCAAAATTACCGTATATATATACCGTATATATATATGGTTCTGGCCAACCCTAATTTTAACCACAATGTTGTGCATTACCTATCCATTGCATAAGCACAGGCATTTTAAACAAGATCAAAGGCGGTCCAGGCTGGCAGGTCTGGTTTACATCCATCATGATGCACAAGGCAAACACATTTTGTTCAAAAGTGCCTAGGCTTCGACAGACCCACATCCCAACAACAAGCGCACATTCCAGGCATGCAAAAATTCCGTGCCTGCTACAATAGCAGAGAGCAAGAAAAGCGTATTGCTATGAATCTATAGTGCACGTAAACCACAACCTATGAGCCTATAGTGTATTGCTATGAACCTATTAGTGTACGTAAACCACTATAGCAGAGAGCAAGAAAAGCGTGTTCCTATAAAACTATAGTGTACGTAAACCACAATAGCAGAGAGCAAGAAAAGCGGCTTGCTATGAGCCTATAGTGTATTGCTATGAATTTATAGTGTACGTAAACCACAATGGCAGAGAGCAAGAAAAGTGTATTGCTATGAATCTATAGTGTACGTAAACCACAATAGCAGAGAGCAAGAAAAGCGGCTTGCTATGAATCTATAGTGTATTGCTATGAACCTATAGTGCACATAAAAGGTTATTATGTTGCAAAAAACTACCTGGGCCAAGGAGAAAACAGTGAGGGTGTAGCCTGTTTCAAGGACGTCCCCAACAAAAGGGTCATGCGGGTGGCTAGTTCCTGCTGGGATCTGCGCTTGTATGTGTTTGTGTATGTGTGTATGTGATGTGTGTGGTGTGTGTACATGTGCAGAAGTGTGTGTGTCTTTGTTTTTGTATTCTTGTGTGCAAGTATCAAACATGTCTACGCGATTGAATTCGTGTTCATCTTACACGCATGCATGCGCATGTGCCCGTGAATGAGTCTGTGTGTTCATAAGTCTTCATTTCTATATGTGATTTTTAAATCTACCCTGCTTCCGCATTTCCGCATTTCTGCAAATAAGTTACCTTTCCAGCTGCGCACAATCCAATGCATGCACAGTTCAATAGCCTGCCCAAAGTTGTGTCTCTCATGCTGCTTTCCATCTCATGCTTTGCCCCCATGATGTAACAACTCGGCGCTGGTTGTGATATTTGTTAGGCTCAGGCATGCAGCGTAAACTTGCTGCTTTTCCTGTCATGAACAAGGTGTAGAGCTCTACACAAATAGCAGCCTGGTTACTTCTACTTTATATGCGCTGGTTGCACAAGTTTTACAAACTAATCAGTCAAAACTGACTAATGACTTAATAACTATCTACCCTCGACAAAAGCCGTGACATGCTTGCCCCTTTAGAATGCTTACACTCAAATATACACACTGTCAACGCGAAAACACGCATCGCTATTTCACACATACAATCTCTCACATACACACATACACACATACACACATACACACACATACCTACCTGCTGCAAGTGTGCCTTTTGCTCATGGAACAGGCGCTCCGCCTTATTTAACCACAGTAGGGCTGCTTCCTGTGTTTTCAGACAGAACCACTTCATTTCAGGTGCGAGTGCATGCCAGAGCACGTGCCGGTTAGTATACGCCTGTGTTTAAGTACTATTGTGCGATTGTGCCTGTTTGAGAATCACACCTATACAGAACTGTGCGCCATACCACGTGCAGCATGCTTGATGAGGCCGCACACGTGCACTAGTGCAAACTACATGCCTCACTGACTTGCCTCACTGCTATGCACAGCATTTGTGAATG
>Ga0307945_1001869_pt1:7500-16798 | contig 16798 bp, 17 predicted proteins | sample OrgLakmetagen228_FD_201818 | JGI IMG/M metagenome (GOLD analysis project Ga0307945, IMG submission 201818) | Saline water microbial communities from Organic Lake, Antarctica - #228 | ecosystem: Environmental > Aquatic > Non-marine Saline and Alkaline > Saline | place: Antarctica...
TTCGGGCCTTTCCGCCCCAACAACGGCCTTTCAGTGAGCTTTCACTATGTAAATAATACAGGAGGGTTTTTTTGTTTTCTGGAAGGCATGTCCACTTTTTCGGGTGGAACTTTGAGGGACCACCCACCCCCCAAACCCCCCTTCCAGTGTCCCCACCCAAACAAAAAGGGTACCAATCTGCTCCTTTTTTAATTCTGCATCCATCTGCATGCTCATCAGAGACCTGAAACTAAAGTGTTGCAGAGTTATGGGGCAAAAACAGAGGTGCGGACGCCCATGCACACATGACCTACCAGGCACCCATAACTGGCTTGCACAGTCCCACATTGCTTCCATTTCTTCAAGATTCCACTGACTATCTCATGTTGGCACAATCCTGGAAGTTTGGAGCGAATTGCTGCTCCATTGGCTTGACTCAACCCACGGCCTGCACCCGAGCACGTGTGCCTCTGACTTTTGGACATGTCCACAGACCCCCCTTTTGACCCAGTTTGCTCAAAAAGGGTGGCGATTGACTGGGCTTGAGCTAAGGATTCCAAATATATATTTTACGTTCTGTGGAAGTGGCCCAGAAAAAGAATTGGAGACCCCCCCCCAAATCTAAAACCTTTCCGGGGGACCATCCCACCTCCCCCCCTCCCCGAATCAACCAATATATATACCAGTTACCAATTGATAGCTCTCAACGTCAGGATTCCAAATTTATCAGAAAGTAGGCATGCCGTCCAAAAGTTATGCTTTCTGAGGCCTCCTGAATAACATGTAATAGGTATATTAGAAAAGATTTGGTAGCATTTGGGGTGATCTTGGGACGAATTGGGTCCATTTTGGGTCAATCAGCACTCCCTAAATTGTTTAAAAATACGATCGTGTTATAATGTGTTTCGTATTTTTAATACACACGTGTTTTACCGTATTGAACGTCCCAAATGACCGTATGACACGTCCCTGGTTTATAGCTTTGAACGCTTTGTGATGGAGGAGCGAGTTTCATGGTAACTACGTCCGAAAGTGGATTTTTTCTTAACGAATGTGGATTCACTGCTTACAGTAGTCTTTAACTTCACCTTTTAACATGGTTTTAGCACTCCTCCCAGAAAAGGATTGGATCAAAGGAACAATTTGAATCAACTGCAAATCCAACATCCTATGGCTGCCCTGTTTGCAGGAGCTCCAAGATATTGATAAAAAGGGCGGTGATGACAAGGCGTGGCGGAAAAGCTTTGTGCGCGCATGCAACCATGCAGCCATGCGGCGCGTGCAAAAAGACAAGCAAACCGGCAGCGACGACGAGGGGGACAACGATTGTGTCAGCTTAGGGAGCAGGTACGAACAGGGCCTGCTTTGCATGACAGTTCTGGTCAACCCAACTTCTCACACATGCAGGGCTGGCAGGATCATATAAAAGTACGCACACAACTTTGAATTTTAAGATCCAAATTACCTTGCTCATTTGTTTGAGGCCAACTCTGCACACACATCATTTGAGCAGCAAACCCAAAGCGTACGTGATGAATTCGACAAGGGAGCAGTGTAAATTCAACGGTTCTGCCTACATTATTGTTTTTTTTTTTGCCAGCTGTGCACGGCAGCATCGCTACATTCATGTCCACACTCGCTAAAAAGCACTGGACTCAGGTTAAGAGGAAGAGGAAGGCACCCGCTACATTCTAAACATAGAACGATTATTTTGCGCAAGCGGTGATAATCTACTCCCTGAGCATGGATTAAGGAAACTTTCTAAACATACTATTGTGCCATCTGCTCACTGACTCCCGCCTAGCTAATCCACTGTGCCTACCACACCATTAGCTAGTAGTATGACAGTTCAAATTGAGTATGCCGTCCATAGAGGGTCACTGATCGTGGATGCTAGAGCTCTTTGTGCATCAGTCTGTACAATGTGCCTTGATGTGCTTAAGGTAACGAATGGACGCTCTAAGCACAAAACCAAATGAACACCAGGATGAAGTAAAGATTGTGTAGGTATGTGTCTAATGCAGATAGACAGTATGCATGCTCTCAAAACGTCCAGACTGGTGTCTCGGATATGGGTTTGTATGTTTCTGAACATGATGACCATTCATCGTTAGCCTGCAACCATTCTTCCACCTGCTTATCACTTCAAATTAATCCACACAGAAGCGTGACTTCAACACGACTGCGGACAACGGCTGCCTTTTTGGAGGCGTTGGAAAAGAATAAAGACCAATGGGAGTCCTCTACACGTGCGGGAGATGACGCTGCCCATACGGGGCAACTGAAGAAGGGTGCAGCAGCTGCAGAAGAGTTCTTATTAGAAAACCCAGAGCTGCGGGCTGTGCATTCTACTGCTAGTGTCAAGTCTCTGATGGACAGGTCAGCAGTGGAGCCGCCAGGTGTACAAGCCAGCTGAAAGGAAACCCTCGGTCGTTACCTTTTTCCTGAACTAAATCAAATGACGCTGCCTCTTGGTGTTAACTGCTACTGCTACTGCCGTTGCTTACGCTTTACACAGTTGTAGACCTTCAAGTTAGATTTGAGAATGATCTCAGATTGCGGACAAGGTAAGATAAGGTAAGGTTACATCGCTCTATATATGATCTCAGATTGCAGACGATATGCATACAATGGACTAGCAGATCTTGTACAATTTCGCGCTCAAAAGCTTGCATCTTTGCTAAACAAAATGTTGAACCCGCTACCCAGCCATGAAAACAATTCAAAAGAGAACCTGAGTCCTACGGACGAGGGTTCCAAAACAAAAAAATACGCAGGCAGTGAAAACCACTCCCCACAATGATTATAATAAAGAAAGCCACTTTTGTACCAAAGGGGTTACAAGGGGTTACAAGGATGGCCTACAGCCCGAGACTCTGGCTGATGGCAATTGGCTGGTGAAACAAAATCAACCAGTGTCGAAAATTGAAACTAACTCTGACACAAACTTGAGGAGTCTGTATTATGAGTCTTGATTCAGGAACTTTTGTACCGAGTACCGTCGAAATTCCTTTACCAGCAGACAAAAAAGGCCCAGTCAGAGAGGTCCAACAAAGTACCGTAAAACTCCATTACCGGTCATGCAGGGCCGATGAGTTGTTAAGGATTGGGAGCAAATGTACCATTGCTGTCGGTAATCAATGTGCGGTGCAAGGTGAGCAACTGAGTTAAGCTTGACGCGGCAGCCAAGCCACGGAGTTTGCCCAGTTTCACAGCAACAAGGCCTGGTGTGGTCATGATGACCTCTTAAGGTAAGGTAAGGTTACATCACTATACATGCCTCAAAGGGCATCTCAGCAGAAGTTTGGAAAAAGCCTGAAACTACACTGGTGTGGTCATGATGACCTCTTACAACAGGAAAATTTGCATAGCTACTAAAGGACTGTTTAAAAGGTCTATGGAACGTGCTACAACGTTTCTCTGCATTATTTTGAAGGAGCTCCCACCACTTCTATTCACACCATCCTTCTGGGCGGATGGCATCAATTACAGCACTCAAACATTGGAATCGTTCAAGGACTTCGATCTTCTTTCTTTTAACATATAAGCCAAGTGCGCCTGGTCAAAGGCATCAATAAAACGCCCTTGCTCAATGAACAAATTAGACTTATCATCACAAAGTGATCCTAGGTGGCACAGCTCCCTCTTCTTCATTCTTCAAGCTAGTGCAAATTATAACGCAGCCCCTCCTCGTGGCACTGGGCATACACGGTCTGCATGACCTCGCAGAGCAAATAAAATGGCACGCATAAAATGGCACGGAACTGAAAAGGGGAGAGTGAAAGGAAGACAACCAGTTGCTTTATATAGACTAACAGCCCTGGTGAGGAGCAAAGCGCTTGATCCTGCAGAGAGGCGGAATATGTAGCCAAACGGCTGCTCAGTCACAGTTATTGGTGTGGGAGACTCACGGCACTTCGGGCAAATGTGTCTCTTTTTCCTTTATTGATGCAGGGAGTGCTTTGCTGCCTGTGTAGTTGTTCTTTTCTATCAGAAGCAAGGAAATCTGCATATAATGTACAGAGAAAAGACTCACTAACACCAATACTGCCCAAATAACCGCATTGGACTCAAGCAACAATACACTACCTAGATGCTTTGCCTACCACCTGAACAGGGAAAAAGCTCTCTGAGCTCCACCACCAAACGCTACATTCAACAGAAACCAGCCCCACACGCATACCAGTTAGACGGACCACTGGACCAATACGCATACTTTTTAGGCAGGTCAAGAGAACGAGAGCAATCATGGAATGCCCAGACACCATTATCCATGTTAACCAGTCTCCTAATCTAACAAATTTCCCCCCAAAAGCACCCCAGAACCTTCACACGCAAACACCCAAGATATACAAACCGAAAAAGGCGTTTCTTATATGTAGAACAAGCGTCTGATGAAGAGCAAGGAACAGGTAATAACTTATGTCCATTACCCAATCACCATCCCGCAGACGTGCTTTGACAATGCAAGAGAGAAGAGCATGCAAAAAAAATAGCAAACAAGTCGGGGGCATCCAGAGCTGTAAACCAGATGTTTTAGTTTGACAACGGCATTCACAAAATAACTGACTGGCAGAAGATCCGCCCCCAAGAAAAGGCAAGGGCTCATTCAAGGTGATTGGCAATTGCATACCAACATCCCAGGAGCAGTTGCTGGTCCACTGGAAGCCCAGTGCCATTAAGAAACGGGCCTTTCAATACCATATAAAATGTTAAAATGTGCAAGCAAGATTCCAACTGCACGCAAGGATCTCCAAGATCCTTGCTGCGGAATCTGCTAGACACCCCGTAGCAAGAAAAGAATGGATGAAGTAGAATCCAACCACGGGCAAGGTATGCTTCAATGCAGCACATACATTCACACCAACCATTGGGATTGCGTCTCACAACCAAGATGCCGCCCAAGCACAGACCAAACAGAAGAAGGGCACTGTCCAGCTTGCCAGGGGCCTCACTGAGGAACAACGGAAACTTGGCATATACGTACAAAAAGTGAAATATGGCAGGTCAGTTGGGAGCCAGCATGTGAAGCAGCAAAGATGATCAAATCCAATCCTAACAATGGCTGAAGAGTATGTGACAGGCACTGTCCACCTGTGACATGAGAAATGAACCCACAGACAAAATAATGGACAACTTGGCCCGGCAAGGATCGGAGGATCCCAAAAGGGTACTCACCAATGAAAATCTACGCTAGGCAAATACAATAGGGACAAAATCCATTTTGGCATGCAACCAACAGGTCTTCATGATGATATAACAAAGGCACAGGCAACCGTGAACAATGAAACAGATAGGTCGATCTTACCAAACTATCTCCAGTACAAGAGGCAACATACAGCAGTGAGCAATATGACACATCTAGCCAACCGCCACAAGGAGCAGACGACTGGCTAGCACACCCCCAGCGCTTCAGCATTTTACAGGATGCATATAACTCTGCTCGTCATTGAAACATCCACGCCTTACTAAGCCCCCATGTCCAAGACCTTGCAACCGAAATCCATGGAGTACTTCTAGCACTTCATTGACTCTCACGATCCTCAATGACAGGCAACAATACCAAGGCTCAATGCTCACACTATCGGGATTTACCCACTGATTATATGACAGCATTTCGTTATCATGGCCTGTTTGCAAAAAGAAGAATGGCCTCACTTCAAGACTTACCCCTGAGTTTCAGGAGCTATATATGACAGCCTATCCAAGAGACAGAGTATTTGGTTCCATAACAGATGCATTCTCCACAAAGTTCCTTAACGGCTTGTTTAGAAATCGGCGGAATTACATCTGGCCCATAATTACGAATGAACGACTGAGGAAAGGCACCGAAAGTACAAAAAGGAGGCTGAGAAAATAAGAAAGCAAGGGGAGAATCAGGCGAACAGCTGGGCCGTTGACACCCATGCCTGCAAAAACGAAAAGAAAGCACTGACATGGCAAGGGCACACGGAAGCTGCACTGCGCAGGCAAGTAAAACTAAACTTGCCTCTAACTATCCAGATATTAAAAAGATGGACAAGAAAGGGAGGCACACACTTTTGTGCAAAAGCGCATTACACAAGTCACTCGCCTGCAAGAACTGGAGTTCTTTTGCAGGCAGAGAGCTCTGCATTTTACTGAATTCTCCATCTGCCACTCAGTTTATGACAATAAGCACAGGTTCAGTAGTTCAGAGTACAACATGCAACCGCATCAGCCCTGAACTACCAAGAGGCAAACGCTACATTCCTGCTGCTCCCAAACTGGATGGAAAACAGCCAATGCTTATCACAAAACCTGCATTGACAACAAGGATATTTGCAATATCCTTGGAAATATCCCAAAGAACAAAAGTATGCTACATGCCACTCCTCTACCAGCAAAGCAAAACACCACTCTTGCCAGAAGCAACATGGTGCCGAAATTCAGGCACCGTACCTCTTTTTCGGTAGTCGGGATCCTCTTCAGACTAAGGCAAGCACAGTGGGAGCGGTGTAATGCTGAGGTAGTGCAAGCAGTTTGCTTAGTAGACCTTTCTATAGGCTTGCACCGAGTGACTGTGTTGGTAGAGTAGCACGGCAGGTTCAGTGCTGTAGGGCTGGCTATGAGACTCGGTAGTTTTTGTGGCTTGGCAGTGGCCAAAATGGGTGGTCATCCCTGTAGACCCTTAGCTTAGCTCTGCAATGTCTGTGCCTGGTGCTCTTGCTTGTTTGAGGCTGGTACGCCAATCCAGTCTCTTTGTGACTTCTTTCCTCCTTCTGGTACTCTGTTGGACCTCTCTGACTGGGCTTTTTTATGTCTGCCGATAAAGGAGTTTTACGGTACTCGGTACCAAAGTGGCTTACTTTTCCTAAACTTCATGTGGGGAGTGGTTTTCACTGCCTGCGTAGTTCTTCTTTTTCTTTTTAAACCGCCAACTGAAAGGATATTGCCAAGGATCGCTGAAATTTGCAGGCTCCCCGAGAAATACAAGTAACGCAGGCGTGGTACGTGGTTGTTGGGTCGAAAAAAATAACGCAGAAAGTATAATCACTACCGGCATGGATACAGAAAGGATGATTGTTTGTGTTCTGCACCACTCAATGAATGCAGAGATGTTTTTGGTGGGGATCAGGTAGTAGGGAGGCGAAGGCAAATCAACAGGAGTATTGCTCTGATACTATCGAGGGTTGCTTACAATGTCTTGTCTCATCTGTACGAATTATACTGATATTTCAAATTTTGCTGTCCCAGAAGTGTTGTTTGCTGATGACCCCTCTCTGCTGTCCAATGTCCATGACCAGCTGCAGACCATGCTCAACAGGCTCAGAGTTTATGCCCACAGGAAATCTTTGACGGTGAACACACACAAATCTGAGGTGATGTGCTTCAACTCCAGGTCTGATAACTGCTTGCCTCCTCTCTATTATGACGGCATGCAACTATCCTACACCGTCACATTCAAATACTTTTTGGGCATGGTGTGTGACAAAGAGGCACTGCCTAAATATGCTCCTGCAACTCCAGCGAGCCTTTCTGTGGCATGCCACGCGTTCTCTGGAGGATTCAGACATGATGCGGCTCTCACAGATTACCACACTCACACTTGACGTAAGTATGGGCAACGAATAACTGTCATGTCTTGATGTTGGTAATGCATGAAAATTGCCTTGCGTAATTTTGTGGTCACACAATCTCTTCCTGTGTATTGCATCTCTCACTTCCTGATCAATTTCACACACATTTCCGCTGCCACAATTTAATTGCGCAATTAATGATGCCCATGCTGCCAGGCTTGTTCAGTGCCTCCAGGGAGCCTTTTCCAACTTGAAGCACATGGCAATCAGGTGCTATCCACTCCCGAACGGTCAGCTGTTCTACGAGTCCTTGGCTTGCTTTCAACTGCAGGAATTATGCTTAGAAAATGGAGGGGTATCTATATCTGCAGGGGATGTTAAGGGATTAAAGCACTTTACAAGTCTGGTTTCCCTCACAATTGATACTCACTGTCCTGTCGATTTAGCACCGCTCCAAAGTTTGTCCGTTCTATCAGCGCTCTACCTGGATAGCAATGATAATGCCTTAAACTTGAACGCAATGGTGCAGAGCTGCTCAAAACTGCAGGTGTTGCAATTCAATAATTGCCAAGTGAGTGAGCTTCGATCTCAATCGCTAAAAGAGCTTTCTCTGCATTTTGTTGGCAGCCGCACCGCGCTTCCTGACCCTTCTTTTCTACCTTCTCTAGTTGCCATGCATGTCGGATCAGTCTATCTAAATTCCTCATATGATCCAGAAAGCTTTCTAGCTGACTTACTCAGGCTGGCCACGTCACCTTCTTTTATCTGTACAAATAGAAACACTGTGTTTGATTGGCAACGTATTCAGCGTCTCCAAGCATTTCCCAAGCATTGCTCGCACGTCTGTGAGCATTCAGGCCTTGAAGTTTGCATTTGCAGAGCTCAAGGCGAACGATTTGTCCAGCCTAGCTACCTTTTTCACAGGCATCAAACGAATTGAATTTCTTGAATGTGAGATTGTGCCCAGCAGTGTATTGGAGGCCGTGGAGAGTTTCAAAGAGCTTGGGAGGATAGGTTTGTGGCCCAATCATCATGATCAAGCATGTGCTGGAGCTGCTGTTTTGGCTACTTGCTCTGCAACACAAAGGGGGCAAGCGCAAGCACTTGAACATTTTAGGGAGCCTTGCAAATCGTGTAGACAAGGCCTGGAAAACTGTTTCTTGTTTTTGTAGAATTCAGAATCCCAATCTTGCCAGCATAGCGCGTGTATAAGGTGTTTACTACACTCGACTCAACACTCTATTTGTGTCGACATTGTTTAGACCAATTTGGTAGTAGTGGTATGTGCATGCATCTCTTATTTTAGGATATTGACTTGCCTGCCTGATAATTACGTGAATGCTTTTTTAGGGCTATGGATGCGTAGAGGCCTGGTGAGTTCAATTGGAAGGGCTGCCACTACATGCTGCACAAGTCGTTTCATGTTTTTCAGGGATGTGTCATGCAGACTTTTTGAGACGGTAAATACGTGCTGAGGTTTGTACAATACGAAGGACGATACCAATATGTTGTATAACACATCCTTAATATTATTTTAGCAACATGCAAAACATGACCTCGACCGATAGAATAATATCTAATACCACTACAAAATTTCAGAGGGGGCTGAATGAGCAAAAGTCCTGGAATGTGACTTTTTTGATGCAAACCATATTTGAATAACATAATTAGATGGTTTGCAAAGTTTGGGGTCAAACGGACCTCCCCAGTGGCCTGGGCAGAATCACAGTCCAAATTTGGCACTGGGTTTTCACGTATTGAGCCACCACACCCCAACCAGA